>ERZ773260.653-NODE-653-length-49331-cov-41.435587_pt1 | contig 49331 bp, 45 predicted proteins | sample MGYA00511387_ERZ773260 | MGnify/ENA primary metagenome ERZ773260 (study PRJEB29015, sample SAMEA2737745) | human gut metagenome | biome: human gut; feature: human-associated habitat; material: faeces | place: China | collected 2012 ...
AGCTCACCGTCGAAGAGCTCGAAAATATAATTGAAGAAGAACTGCAAAAGGACGAAGCCGAAATGGATCCGGACCTTATAGAATACTGCCTGTACTATATCAGCAAAGCGGGGGCAGACGGCGGCAAGGAGAAAAAAGCCGACAGCGCAGGCAATGACAAAATCGCAGAACCGCCTGCTGCCGACAAGCTAAAAAAGTCACGCTTCAACGGCAAGCTGAAGAAGTTTCTGATAATAGCCGCTACTATCGCACTGCTGCTCGTCACCACGGGAATAGCAACCGTCGCCACTAACAAAAAAGTGAAGAACAGCGCCATCACTTTCTATGAGAATCACATACAGGTTCATTTCGACAAGCAAAAGGATGAAAGCGGAATACCCGGAACGGAGATTGCCGCGGAGCTCAGAAAGCACGATATTTCCGACTTGAAACTGCCGGCAATGTTTTTATCAAGTGACTGTATTTACGGGAATATAGCAGAGGATAATGTCGATGACATTAAAGATATAAACATGACATACCGGGGAAACGGAATATCCGGCAGATTATTTATAAGCAAATTCTACTCAAAAGAAATCATTCCTCCGATTGATTTCCATAATACTACAAGTTACAGCCAAGCCGAGGAATTGTCTGTAAACGGTTTAACGGTCTTTGTGATAGAGCGGGAAGATTCTTGTTCAATCACATATTTGGACAACACAACTCAGTATGTCATACATTTAGAGACTAATTTCGAAAACGCAGTCGAAATCGCAAAGACTATAATCTGATATGGAGGGTTAATAATGAAGAAATTCATCCCGGTATGTCTTTTGGTCGCGCTTCTCTTATTGTCTTTACAAATTATCGCATTCGGCGATGAACAGTGTAATCCGGAGATTCAAAATACAGAAGAAACTATTGTTGAAACAGCCGAAGGAATAAATAACACTGAAGCCAACGCTAAAAGTTCAAATCTGATTGATACAATTAAACTTCGATTATCAAAAACCAGTAACGGACAACTTGCTATAGTCGCCAACACTAACTGTATAACCGAAGTAACAAAATGCGGCTTTACATATATTAAATTACAGAGACTTATTGGCGGAAGCTGGACCGATTACACAGAATATTGCTATTATGATATATACAACAATTCTAACAATAAATCCTTTTCGAAATACATATCGCCACCGAAAGGGTATTCATATCGTGTTACCTGTGAGCATTATGCAGAAAAGCCGTTATTAGGTATACTTAAAAGCAAGCAGCGCATAGTCAACACTACAACGACAATAAATTTTTAAAGGCTCGAAGGCAGCCGGAGCCACATTAAGTTTATCCCTTAATGTGGCTCCTTTTTATATTTACGAAAACATCAGTTTGTTTTTCCGAGAAATCTTCTAAGCGAAAAAGATCTCTTGACATAGTCATTAAAAGACATATGCCAAGAGATTTGTTGCTTTTACACTATTGTTTATGTTTTATAACGAAGTAAAAAAGCATTAGCACGAATTTAGATATCAATACACGGTCAGGGGGAATACGTTCGGCGTTACATATCCAGTCCTGCAAAGTTTCAGACCCTCTGATGTCTACAACAATCAATACTCTGTTTTCGTCATTATTTAATTGATTTTGCTCATCAGCAGATTCGCTTAAGCGAACCATTCCATTATTTTGCTCACTATTCCGAGAAAAGCCCAACCGCAATACACCATCACGGTTCCAATAACCATCACGATCAATACAAAAAAGTTTTTCAGATGTTCCATTATTAGTACCTCCACGATAAAAATCAATGCCATTATAACTATCTGATGTGCCAGCGCCCGCAACAATACTTCTGTGTGCAATTACATGGGCTACGGCATCATTCGCTCCATAGTTAAAAGATTGGACATTGAAGCCTTCTGATTCTTTTGCGCTGTTTTGCCTTTGCAAAAGGTCGGTCAAACCATTGGAATCACATCCGCCTCACAGTTGTGGCAATATATTAAATATTCTCAATTCCGCTTTTTACAGCTTTATTATACCGTAAAGCAATTATCATGTCAACCATTTTGCTTTTTACAAATTAAATTGTCCGCAAAGCGGCTGCCGTTCTTTTCCGGCTCGAAGATTGTTATTCTCGTATCCCGAAAGGGCGCACAGCGGCAGAGGATGTCCCCCTGCCGCTGCACTTTTATAGGAGTTGAGAGTTGAGGTTGTCAAATTAAGTATACAATGCGGCTGAACGGGGGCAGTTGTCTGCCGTGTGCAAAAATTATAGCGCAAAACACCGCTTCGGAAAACCGCAAATGCAAAAGTGTAGATAAAACGTGCAAAAATGCAGATTTTCGACTTATTGAACGTCCTATATATATAGTCTGCAAAAACTGAAAATGTTACAGTTTTTTTGAAAATTTTTTTAAACTCGGAGCTGCGGGACGACCGCAAGCCGCCTTTTCACCCGCAATCGCATTCGGAGTTGTACAATGCGGCTGTTTATGATAAAATCTGTTTGGTGATATTATGAGAATCTTGATTTGCGACGACGAAAACATCTATACCGACGAGTTGAAGTCGTTTGTCAAAAATTACTTTTCGCTTCGGCATCTGCCGGCCGAGATAACAATAAAATGCAATCCTTTGGATGTCGTTAACGACGAATCGGTTTATGAAATAGCGTTTCTCGATATTCAAATGGACAGCGTGGACGGCCTGTCGCTCGCAAAAATATTAAAGGAGCGCAACAGCAGGGTCGCCGTGTTTTTCATAACCTCGTTCGGACACTATCAGGACGACGCGATGGACCTCAACGCGTTCCGTTTCTTCGAGAAGCCCTTTGACCCGGACAGGCTCCGTTCGGGACTGGACAAGGTCATGGAGTATATCGACAGGACATATGTTGACTTCTTCGTTCACTCAAACGGCGCGCAAGAAAAAGTCTGTGCCGACGACATACTGTATGTCAATATAGAGAACCGCAAAACCGTGCTGCACACGCTCAACGGGACATATATCACTCGCGAGCCGTTCGACTTCTGGAAGGACACGCTTCAAAATACATATTTCTATACTGTCCACAAATCGTTTATCGTCAACCTGCATCATGTGACGAAATACAACTACTCCGAGTTGTATCTTCACGACAGCATAAGAATACCCATCGCCCCGAGACGGCAAAAGGATTTTCGCAAATTCTGGTTCGAGTACCTGAGGAGAAGATGAAATGATAATCAAGACAGCCTTTTTTGTAGTATACTTTATCGAAATGCTCATTTCATATATATTCTTCAACCATGTCGGCTGCCGAAAAAAATCCGCCGCGCTGACAATCGGAATAGGCACCGTTCTGTTTGAGCTGGGAGCGGTCATCGGTCTGCTCGACATCAACGCTCTTTTCAACGCATTTTTCTCTCTGGTCGCAAACATCGTGTTTTCGACAGTGTTTTTCGGAGTAAAGAAGCTTCAGGGGATCTTTTATTCCTTTATGCTCGTAGTGCTGTCCTCGTTTCTTGAGCTTGTGTCGATTCTCACTATCTCAACCTTTGCCGACATATACATAGCAAACTACGAGTCGCAGCCGACGCTGCTCGTTATCGAAGTGATAATAAGCAAAATAATATACTTCCTGTTAGTCGGAATACTGATAAAGTTCGTCCGCTCCCCGTCAAATTCGTCCTCGGTCAAAACACCGTTCAGCTTCTACGCATATCCGATAAGTACCTTTATATCGGTCATATTCTTCTGGTATGTCGCGGCAAACGAGGCTATTTCTTACCGCGGGCAGCTGATTTTGGCGGTGATAAGCCTTTTGCTGTTCCTGGCTTCCGTTTTCACCTTCTTCGTTTTCCAATACAACGCCAAAAAGGATGCGGAAATTCTTCAGCTCCAGCAGGAGAGCGACAGGCTGAAAACCGATATCCTCTACTACGATATGCTCGAGCGTCAGAACAACAATTTAAGCTCGTATGCGCACGACACAAAAAATCATCTTGCCACGATACAGGCGCTCAATCACGACCCGGAAATTGATGTCTATATCTCAAAGATGCTCGACCGCCTCAATGAATACAGCTCCGTATGCCACAGCGGCAACCATATCTTAGATGTCATCGTGGACAGGTATGCCGCCGAATGTGCACTGTGCGACATAGAATTTTGCTTCGACATAAAAGAAAACAATCTTCGCAATCTGGATTATTTTGATATTGTCACCGTGTTGAACAACCTTCTTGACAACGCTGTCGAAGCCTCAAAAAAAGCGAGCAGCAGGCACGTCTCGATAGCCACAAGCTACCGAAACAACTTTTCGATAATCGTGATAACAAACTCCTGCGCCGCCCCGCCGGAGTTCAGCTCATCCGGGGAGCTGAAAACGACAAAAGAAAACTCAAAGCTTCACGGCTTCGGGCTTAAGAGCGTAAAAAACGCGCTGAAAAAGTACGACGGAGACATTTCTTTGGAATACAGTCAAGAAAAGGGCGAATTTATCGCCACGGTCATGCTTGACTCAAGAATAACTCCCGATTCTCCGAGCGGCAGTCAACCCGCCCCCGAAAAGCGATAAAACGCAAAGCGTCTGAAGCAGCAAACGGGCTGTCGCATTTGGCGCAGACCGAGAAACAAAAATATAAAGGTCATAATTCACGTCTGATAGCGCGGATTATGACCTTTTTTGTTTGATTTTTGCTCTTCAAGCACCTTTTTTGCCGAAAAAACTCCGCCCGATAACCGGACGGAGCTTTTGATTTAGATTTATGCGTTGTGCTTCTTGATAGCAGCCTGTGCTGCGCTGAGGCGTGCGATCGGCACGCGGAAGGGCGAGCAGGAGACATAATCAAGGCCGATGTCGTTGCAGAACTCGACAGAGCTCGGGTCGCCGCCGTGCTCACCGCAGATACCGCAGTGGAGCTTCGGGTTGACGGGCTTGCTCAGCGAGATGGTCATCTGCATAAGCTTGCCTACGCCGTTCTGATCAAGCTTTGCGAACGGATCGTTCTCAAAGATCTTGGTGTCATAGTAAGCGTTGAGGAACTTGCCTGCATCGTCACGGCTGAAGCCGAAGGTCATCTGAGTCAGGTCGTTGGTGCCGAAGCAGAAGAAATCAGCCTCAGCAGCGATCTCGTCGGCGGTGAGAGCAGCTCTCGGGATCTCGATCATGGTGCCGACCTCGTACTCGAGATCAATGCCGGCAGCCTTTATCTCAGCGTCGGCAACCTCGACAACGATCTTCTTGACGAACTTGAACTCCTTGACGTCGCCGACAAGCGGGATCATGATCTCGGGAACGATCTTCCAATCGGGATGCTTCTTCTGAACATTGATAGCAGCGCGGATAACGGCAGCGGTCTGCATCTTTGCGATTTCGGGATAGGTGACGGTCAGGCGGCAGCCGCGGTGACCCATCATCGGGTTGAACTCGTGGAGAGAAGCGATGATAGCCTTGATCTCATCAACGGACTTGTGCTTCGCAGCCGCAAGAGCCTCGATGTCGGCCTCCTCGGTGGGAACAAACTCATGGAGAGGCGGATCAAGGAAGCGGATGGTTACCGGCTTGCCCTCAAGGGTCTCATAGAGCTTCTCGAAGTCGCCCTGCTGATAGGGAAGAATCTTCTCAAGAGCCTCTTCTCTCTCTTCAACAGTGTCGGAGCAGATCATCTCGCGGAAGGCGGCGATTCTGTCAGCCTCGAAGAACATATGCTCTGTACGGCAAAGGCCGATGCCCTCTGCGCCGAGCTCAACAGCCTTGGCTGCGTCGCGCGGGGTGTCTGCGTTGGTGCGAACCTGAAGGGTTCTGTATTTGTCGGCCCAGCCCATGATTCTGCCGAACTCGCCTGCGATGGAAGCGTCAACAGTCGGGATAATGCCGTCATAGATGTTACCGGTGGAGCCGTCGATGGAGATGAAATCGCCCTCATGGAAGGTCTTGCCGGAGAGGGTGAACTTTTTGTTCTCCTCGTCCATGATTATCTCGGAGCAGCCGGAGACGCAGCAGGTGCCCATGCCGCGGGCAACAACGGCTGCGTGGGAGGTCATACCGCCGCGGACAGTCAGGATACCCTGAGAGGCCTTCATGCCGGTGATGTCCTCGGGAGAGGTCTCAAGGCGGACAAGGACAACCTTCTCGCCTCTTGCCTTCCAAGCCTCGGCGTCGTCGGCGGTGAAGACTATCTTACCGCAAGCTGCGCCGGGGGAAGCGCCGAGGCCCTTGCCGATAGGAGTGGCGGCCTTGAGTGCCTTTGCGTCGAACTGGGGATGGAGAAGAGTGTCGAGGTTTCTGGGCTCGATCATAAGAACGGCCTCTTCCTCGGTTCTCATTCCCTCGTCAACGAGGTCGCAGGCAATCTTGAGAGCAGCCTGAGCGGTTCTCTTGCCGTTACGGGTCTGGAGCATGAAGAGCTTGCCGTGCTCGACGGTGAACTCCATGTCCTGCATATCTCTGTAATGATCCTCAAGGATCTTGCAAACCTTCTTGAACTCATCGAAAGCCTCGGGGAACTTCTGCTCCATCTCGGCTATCTTCATGGGAGTACGTACGCCTGCGACGACGTCCTCGCCCTGTGCGTTGGTGAGGAACTCACCGAAGAGGCCCTTGGCGCCGGTTGCGGGGTCGCGGGTGAACGCAACGCCGGTGCCGCAGTCATCGCCCATGTTGCCGAACGCCATGGACTGGACGTTAACGGCAGTACCCCACGAATAGGGGATATCGTTGTCGCGGCGATAGACGTTTGCGCGGGGGTTGTCCCACGAACGGAAAACAGCCTTGATAGCGCCCATGAGCTGCTCCTTGGGATCGCTCGGGAAATCTTCGCCTATCTTTGCCTTGTACTCAGCCTTGAACTGAGCAGCGAGCTCCTTGAGGTCGTCGGCGGTGAGCTCAACGTCCTGGGTAACGCCCTTCTTCGCCTTCATAGCGTCGATGAGCTGCTCGAAATACTTCTTACCGACCTCCATAACGACGTCGGAATACATCTGGATGAATCTTCTGTAGCAGTCCCAAGCCCAACGGGGATTGCCGGACTTCTCTGCGATAGCCTCAACGACCTCCTCGTTAAGACCGAGGTTAAGAATAGTGTCCATCATACCGGGCATGGAAGCGCGGGCGCCGGAACGCACGGAAACGAGGAGCGGATTCTCCTTATCGCCGAACTTCTTGCCGGTGATGCCTTCCATCTTGACGATGTACTCGTTGATTTCTGCCATGATCTCGGGATTGATCTCGCGGCCGTCCTCATAGTACTGGGTGCAGGCCTCGGTGGTGATTGTGAAGCCCTGAGGAACAGGAAGACCGATGTTTGTCATTTCAGCAAGGTTTGCGCCCTTACCGCCGAGAAGCTCTCTCATCTGAGCGTTGCCCTCGGAGAACAAATAAACGTACTTGTGAGCCATGATATACCTCCGTAAATAGTGTTTTTAGCTGCGAAGAAGACGCAGAAAAATAAAGGCTGCATCTTCGCCTCATGTTATTATAGCAGACCGGCAGGAAAAATACCATATATTTTTACAATAAAATAGCGATTTTTGCGAGTTTTCTTTTGTACAGGTTTGATATATCGCCATTAAAGGCTGCCGACTGTCATACGCTTTGCGCTTTCCCCGGCTCAAAGCTTAAAGTCGCTTTTATAAAATCTTTGAAATTTCGCGCCGTCCTTTGCACAATGTCTTGTAATTTTGCACTTTTTCTGTCATAATATACTTTAAGATACCGCACGGATATCAACAACGAAAGGACAATGAGCTTTATGGATAAGAAATGTGCTGTTATTCTCGCCGCAGGCGAAGGCACACGAATGAAGAGCAAGAAACCGAAGGCTCTCGCCGAGGTTCTGTTTGCGCCGATGATCGACTGGGTCATAAGCGCAGTAAAAGAGAGCGGCATAGACGACATATGCGTTGTCAAGGGCTTCGGCGCGGAATACCTCGACGCGCACCTTGCGGACAGCTGCGCGACAGTGCTCCAGAGCGAGAGACTCGGCACGGGTCATGCCGTTTTGCAGGCGGGCAGCTTTATCGAGAAAAACGGCGGCGATGTTCTCGTCTTAAACGGCGACGCTCCGTTCATCGACGCAAAGACAATATACGACGCGCTCGCCCTGCACAGAAAAGAGGGCAACAGCGTCACAGTAATCTCCGCAGAGATAGACGACCCGACCGGCTACGGCAGGATAATCCGCTCGGCGGACGGCTCGGTTGAAAGGATAGTCGAGCAGCGCGACGCTTCTGCCGAGGAAGCGGCAGTCAAGGAAGTGAACTCCGGCGCGTTCTGGTTTGAGGGCGAGGCTCTTATGAGAGCGCTCAACGCACTCAGCGAAAAGCGCGCAAGCGGCGAGAACACGAAAAAAGAGTTCTATCTCACCGACGCTCTCGAGGAGATAAAATCCTACGGCCTGCGCGCGGGCTCTTTCACGGCGCAGAGCGCGGACATAATCCTCGGCGCGAACGACAGGGTTCAGTTGAACGAGCTCAACGAGCTTGCGCGTCGCCGCGAATTGGAGAAGCATATGCGCGCGGGCGTGTCAATCCCCTGCACCGACGGGGTTATAATCTGCCCCGGCGCAAAAATCGGCAGAGACACGGTGATACTCACGGGCTCCGTCATTAAGGGCGACAGCGTTATCGGCGAGGACTGCACGATAGGTCCCGACTCGCTCGTTGAAAACAGCACGATAGAAAACGGCGTCTCGTTCGTCCGTTCGGTCTGCTACTCGTCGAATATATTGAGCGGCGCGGATATCGGCCCGTTTGTGCGTATCCGTCCCGGCAGCGTTATCGGCAAGTCCGTTCACGTCGGCAACTTCGTCGAGGTCAAGAACAGCACGATAGGCGCGGACACAAAGATATCCCACCTCTCCTATATCGGCGACTCCGACCTCGGAACGGGAATCAATATCGGCTGCGGCTGTGCTACGGCTAATTACTCCGGCAACAAAAAGAGCCGCACAACTATAAAGAACGGCGCATTCATCGGCTGCCACACCTGCCTCGTGGCTCCCGTTGAGGTCGGCGAAAACGCATACACGGCAGCAGGGTCTACCGTGACCGAGGATGTCCCCGACAACTCGCTCGCAGTCGCCCGCTCAAGACAGACGGTCAAAAAGGGCTGGGTAAAGATAAAGCAGCCCTATAAGCATAAAATCTAAAAAAGAAAGACGGTGAAATTGCCATGAAGAAAGGCAAAAAGGCGGCTATAATTATTATTGCCGTTATCGCGGCCGCGGCCATTGTCGTGGGCGGACTCATGATCGGAGGAGTTATTCCCACAGGAAACAAGAGAACAGCTTCCGCAAAAGAGATAACTATTGACGATACCGCAATGGTCGCATACAAGAGCTACCCCAAGGTCTACAAAACCACTCTCCGCTCCCTCTACGGCATGAGCGAGAATGACGTTGCAAAGGTCTATGAGAACAACTGCGACGGCTGGAATGTTTACACCCAGACAGTCGCGATAAAGAACCGCTCCAATATTGCGATAGTCATCTCAAACGCCAAGAGCGACGCGAACGGAACAGACAATATTTGGGTCTGCTCGCGCACAAGAGAGGCCGACTATGTGACGATAGCTCCCGGCGAGACCGGAACCTTTACATTCAACGTCCTCGCCAAGGGCTACGGCAGCCCCGACGATGTGAAATCGGCTCTCAAGAAGCTCAATCCGAGCATCGTGTTTGCGGAGAATAAGTCCGCTGCGGATCAGACCTTCGTGAAGTTTGATATGATAAACGCCGAGAAGTTTGCAATCGATATAAAGTTCTGATAAAGTAAAATAATTGCGGGCGCTCGGGAGACCGGGCGTCCGTATAAAATGTAAGGAAAAAGATATGAATTTTTTCAGACGCACTCCCCGCGCTGTCGGCGCACCCGAATTTTTGATAGTCGGACTCGGCAACCCGGGCAAGGAATATGAATTCACCCGCCACAACGCGGGCTTTCTCTGCCTCGATCTCTTCGCGCAGGAGAACGGCATAAAGATAAACCGCTTGAAGTTTAACGCCCTTATAGGCGATGCGGAGATAAGCGGCAAACGCTGCATTCTCGCCAAGCCCCAGACTTTCATGAACAACTCCGGCGAGGCGGTGCGCGACATAGCTTCGTTCTACAAGATCCCGCCCGAGAAGATAATAGTGATTTTCGACGACATCTCCCTCCCCTGCGGCAGACTCAGAATCAGACGCAAGGGCACGGACGGCGGGCACAACGGAATAAAGAGCATAATATATCAGCTTAGAAGCGATCAATTCCCGCGCATAAAGCTCGGCATCGGCGCAAAGCTCCACCCTGAGCAGCCTCTCGCGGACTGGGTGCTCTCCGCCTTAAAGGGCGACGACCTCGAGCATCTGCGCTCCGCCTGTCTCAAGGCCTGCGACGCTATTCCCCTGCTCGCAAACGGGGAGACGGAAAAGGCAATGGGACTCTATAACGCCGCCGCGGAATAACCGTGCGGGCGGCCGAGTCCCTGCCGAAATCAGAATTTGAAGTTTTTGGAGGACATCTCGTCCATTATGCCGCTGACGGTTTTCATCGCCTTGGCGGCGCTCTTCTTGACATTCTTCTTCGCCTTTTTGAGCGAATTGCCCGAGCTCATCATCACAGCGCCCGACACCGCGGCCGCCGCGCCGCCCACTGCGAGAGCAGCCATGACATTTTTGGCAGTTGAGCCGTACTGAGCCATCTTCATAAAGAACACACCCCTTTTTAATTTTCAGAACGCTTCGGGCGTTCCCTTTATATTTTGAGCAGGGAGCGCACCGGGATTCGAGACAAATTTTGTTTTGTCAAAGCGCACGAAACAGGAGGACAAAAATGCAGCTTAATATAGTTCTCGTCGAACCCGAAATACCGCAGAATACCGGCAACATCGCGCGAACCTGCGCCGCGACCGGCTCGCGCCTGCATATAGTAAAGCCCATGGGCTTTGCTATTGACGACCGCAAGCTAAAAAGAGCCGGACTCGACTACTGGCATCTGCTTGACATAACATATTATGAGAACCTCGCGGACTTTTTTGAGAAAAACGCGGGCGGAAAATTTTTCTATTTTTCAACCAAGGCAGAGCATATCCATTCGGATGTAGCTTACCCCGACAACGCCTACATAGTCTTCGGCAAGGAGACAAAGGGACTGCCCGAGGAGCTTCTGCACGACAACCCCGACAGCTGCGTGAGAATACCGATGATAAACGATTCTGACGCGCGCAGCCTGAACCTTTCAAACTCCGTAGCAGTCGGAGTGTACGAGGTGTTGCGCCAATGGGGATATCCCCAGCTGCTGACCAAAGGCAAGCTGACGAAATTCGATTGGGACGAATAAAAAGCCGATTAACGGGCATTTATAATGCAGCGAATCCCGCCCGGGTTTCAAGAGAGGCTGCATAAGGAAGAAGGCAGCACAAAATTTGTGCCGCCTTCTTTTTGTACTATCCCAAAAAAGATTCATAAGGGGTTTTGGTAACAAAATCCGAAGCTCGCTGTGCCCATGGACAAAAGTGATATTCCGGGCTTTGCCCGAAGTGATATTTCCCTTTCGGAAAGTGAAATGAAAGCCTGCCGGCTTTCGTGATATTATATTCGCCGATTAAACTGCCGCAGGCAATATAACTATGCGAAGCATAATACCACTTGTCCGAAGGACAATACAACTCGCCGTCAGGCGAATATAACTGAGGCGCACTTCCTTACGGAGTGCTCCTCTCGGGCGGGATTTTTGTTTTTGTGCCGTAAAAAGCAAAAAGCGAAGCTGAGTTTCCGCTTCGCTTTTACAGTTGTCGAATATTTTCCCTTGCGTTTTTACTTATAGTTTCTTATAAGTTCCTTGTAGAAATCTACCGCCTGAGGGATTTTGTCTATGCTTATGTTTTCATTTTCCCCATGTACGGACGCATACTGCTGCTTGTCTATATCAATGGGGGCGAATCTTATTACCGCGTCGGAGAGCCCGACAAATCTTCTCGCGTCGGTTCCCGCCGGCAGGATAAAGGGCGCTGCCACAGCATACGGAATCACCTTTTCGACGGTTTTCTTTATGTATTTATACCCGTCGCTGTCAAGTGATGAGGGCTTGTAATACTCGTTGTCGGAGTCTTTTATCGTGATTTCAACGCCGTATTTTTCGGCGGCCGCTCTCATCGCGTCCAGATCCTTCGAAAAGTCCGCATCGTTTATGCAGCGCAGGAACGCCTCGCCTCTGCAGCTTCCGTCCTCGTCGGTCGAGAGCTTTTTAAAGGTGCAGCCCGTTCCGAGCATCTCTCCCGCCGCGGCGTTGAGCTTGGGCATGAGCTTTATCAAAAGCCCGGAGAACAGCCACAGATTTGAGAACACGAATTTCATGGGGAACGACATATGCGGAGCGAGAGCCTCGAACATTCCCCTCACCTCGGGGTGAAGCCGCCTGATAAACGGCGGGTTCTCGTCTGTCTCGGCCATAAACGCGACCATTCGCATAACGGGCGTCTTGTGCCCGCCCTCGAGTCCCGCGTGACCGGGCTTGCTGCTCGCCGTGAGCTGAGCCGTGCATCTTCCCTTTTCGTGGACTGCCATCATGGCGCATCGCTTGCTTATTCCCGCCATGGGCGGATCTATTATCGCGCCGCCCTCGTCCATTATCCACTCGAACTTTATGTTGTTCTCGTTGAAGTAATCGAGCGCGAGGAGTGCGCCGTCTCCGCCGTATTCCTCGTTGTGGGAGGAGAACAGATATGTGTTGACGGGGAACTCAAAGCCCTCCCCGAGCAGCTCCTCTATTGCCGAGAACTCGGCGAACAGGGGCGTCTTTGTGTCAACCGTTCCTCTGCCCCAAAGCTTGCCGTCCCTGATAACTCCGGCGAAGGGCTCCTCCTGCCAGTCTCCCGTGGCATCGACCACATCGTGGTGAGACATGACCATTACGTTTCGGCTCTCGTCCCTGCCCTTTATTTTATAGAGATAAGCGTCGTCTCCGAGTATCATAAGCTCCGCCTTCTCCGTCATTAACGGAAACAGCTTTTTGATAACCTCTCTGAGCTTCAAAAACTCAGCCGCTTCGAATCCGTCTTTTTTCGATACCGTCTTGCATCTTATCACTTCGGCAAGACGCTCCCCGTAATACAGGGCTCTCTCTTCCGCTGAAATATTCATGCCGACCGCCTCAGCTATTCTCCTTTTTATCTTTTGTTGCCTTTTCTATCGTGGTGAGGACATCCTTTTCTTTATAGCGCAGGAAAACCAAGATGGCGAGAAGGCAGAACGCACCGCCGACTACCGCGGTAAGCTTGAGTCCGAGCACGCCGACGTTTTCTCCCGCCACGGCGCCCGTGACTACGAGCGAGGGCACTATCATTATCGCAAGGGAGTTGCCCATTTTTACGATAAAGCTCTTTGCCGCGCCGAAAATTCCCTCCTGGTTTACGCCGGAGGTCACGGTGTCATACTGGATGATATCCGCCATCATCGCGCCGGGGAGCACGTTGAGCACGGCAAACGGGAACGACACAAACAGCGCGAACACGCAGGCCAGGGCGAGCTTGTTGCCCGGAATCTTATCGCTGAAGCATATCACGATTTCGGCAACGGAGAACACGAGGCAGCCCAAAATAACGGGAAGCTTTTTGCCTCTTTTTTTCGCGAACTTGTTTACCATGGGATACATGAGCAGCGAGCCCGCAATGGAAATGGCGAGTATCAGCACGGAATAAGTCTCCGCAAGTCCCATGAGGGAGGTGACATAGTACATAATGCACGCCTGGAAGAACGCCATACCCGTGTTCTCAAGCAGCTGACCCAAAGTAACTGTTCTGAAATGCTTGTTCGAAAAAGCGTGTTTGAGCGACTCGCCCAAAGAAACGGTGGGAATCACCGAGCGGACATAGTCCTTTTCTTTTATTGTAAACGCCGGAATCATCAGCAGGATTATGCCTATAACCGTATAGAAAGCAAAGGTTATTCTCCACGAATTGAGAGTGGACAGCCCCGCTCCCTTGAACATGCTGACGATAAGCGGGCTGACATAGCCCAGCGCGCTTCCGGTGACGAAGAAAAACGAGCTTATTGTATATGCGTTAACTCTCAGCGGACCGTCTTGAATCAGCTCGGGGATGAGCGCGTTGTGCGGAATCATGTAGAGAGTGAAGAAGAAGTAATAGCCCCACATGAACGCGGCGATCCAAACTGCGTTGAGCATACTTACGGAATTCATCGGCACGAAGAACATCAGCAGAGCGCAGAGGCCGAACGGGATAGCCGCCTTCTGCATCATGGGTATTCTTCTGCCGTTTTTGTTCTTGCTCTTGTCGGAGCTCGCCGCTATAAGGGGGTCTGTGACGGCGTCTATAATATGTCCGACGGCTTTTATCAGGCCTATAACCGTGAGAACTCCCAGAATGATTCTTCCCTGGGGGATAAGGTTCGGGATTCCCGACTCCTTGGACGGCTGATAAAAATAAATAAGATAGTTATTGAGCATTGTTGTAAAGAGTCCCACCGCAAATTGCGGAAGGCACAGCCTTACGATTAACGACGTGTTTACTTTTTTCATTTTTTCACCTGTCTCCATCATTTTTTATATATCTCAACGCACAGATATCGTCGCCCTTGGCAATGGCCTTGGGCAGCTCAAGTCTTGCGTCAAAGCAGCTCCGTACCCTGAGAGATTCCGCAGCGCGTTACGGCCGCCGATGCGAAGTCCTTGGGGTCAAGTCCTCTCTTCTCGGCCTCGTCCGTTAAAAGGTACAGCCAAAATGCGCGGTGCTCCAAAAGCTCCCGGATTTTGACTATGACCGGATTCTTTATTCTTGCTTCATTGACAATCTTCGACATAATGCCCTCCGTTTTTCAAATCAGCCGTCAAGTCACACCATTATAAACCATTCGTCCCGTAAATTCAATCCCGATAAGCCGCGTTCTGCAATTTTCCGCAGATGAAAATTTATAAAATGCTCTTAAAACGGCGAAAACCCGCCCGCAAATAAATGCGATCGGGTTTTTATTGCATTTCGGATTCCGCTTTTTATGAGCGGCTATGCTTACCGTTTTATTCCGAGTATCTTTTTCATATCGCGCATATGCGGTGCAAAGTCGATATTTTTTATCAGATGCGCGTCCGCGCCCATGTTGAAGCACGAGCCCGTTTCTCTGCCGATGTTCCACATTCTGCGGCTGAACGCCGGGTCGCCGTATATATTGCCGATGTTGAGCTCCCACGCGACCTCGTGCTCTTTTGCAAGAGCCATGATGTCGCCCAACTCGTTGTCGGTTATTGCCCTGCTCGCAAGCGTTTTGTCCTCAAAAGTGCGGACATAGCCGGCGGTCAGCGGATGAGCTATGCAGTCGGCCTTGCCGCTTTTTATAAGAGAGGTGACATTCTCAAGCGCGTGCCGAGCATAGCCGCGGGGAGTCCTTTCTTTCGCCTGCTCCCAAAAATCAAGGTGATAGTGATTGCAGGAATAGAGCCTGTAATCGATAGCACTTCTGAAGGCGTCGCCCTCAAGGGTTTTGCCTATGCCGTAGCCCGAGAGCTCCATTCCGTAGAGCACCTTGCACGGCTCGCCGATTTTTTTGCCCTGCTCCCTGAGTGTCTCCAGTCTGCGCAGAGCTTCTGCGTCGTTGATATCATCGTTGTAGTGGTCGGTCAGGGCTATTGTTCTGTAGCCTATGCGCGCAGCCTCGGCGAAAATATTTTCCACGGTCATCTCCGGCTTTGCGCAGCGCGAAAAAGCGGTGTGTATATGCAGATTGTCGCAGGCGAGCTCGTCGAGGTCAAAACACGGTGCGTGGATATACATAATATATATTATCCCTCCGTCGCGCTCTCGCTCTCGGTCTCGGAGGGAGCCTCCGAGGAAGTCTCCGCCTGAGTCTCCTCGGGGAGAGTTGTCTCGGGTGCGGTAGTCTTGGGCGCGGTAGTCGAAGCCGTCTCGGGCGCGTCGGTATTCTGCATGGCGCTGATAAAATATCCGTCATCGCTGACACGCAAAGTCACCTTGAGATATTTGCTCGGCGCGGGCTCGACATAGTTGCCCCTGGCATCCTGCTCCCAGCCGTCGCCGCTTATGCAGGCGACTGTCAGGATTATCGAATCGCCCTTTTTCTGCTGCGACAAAACGCGCGGAATAAAGGTCGGCATAACACCTGTAAGCGGGACGATATAGGCCTGCTTCGCTTCGTCGTAGGTGAAGGTATAGGTTCCGCCGTCAACCGTGCAGTGGACGGGCTTGACATCCGTGCCGAAGAGCTTTGCGAACTGCTTTTCGACATCCTTCTGCGGAACTATAACACCGGAGACGTCGCCCTCGGCATACTCGAACTGATCTATATCAATGTTGCTTTTCATCAGCGACCAGATAGACGCGTCTATCAGCTGGCTCATCTTCGCGCCGCTGACATCGTCAAACGGGTCGGGGTCGTTCATTATAACGGGTGCAAGAAACTGCTCGTATTTCTCGAACTTGTCGCTGTTGTCCGTAAGGCTGCCTATCCCGCGCACGGCGAAAACAATTACCGTAACAAGGCCGATAACGGCGAGGATAACTGTCACTACGCCGAGCGGAAACGCCCATTTTTTCTTTTCTTTTGCAGCTGTGTTGGTGCTCATGGATTTAATTCCTCCTTCAGCGTATCTGACCCGAGCCGTAGACAATATATTTTTCGCTCGTCAGATTATTCAGTCCCAGCGGTCCTCTCGCGTGGAGCTTCTGGGTGGATATGCCGATTTCCGCGCCGAAGCCGAACTCGCCGCCGTCGGTGAAGCGGGTCGACGCATTGACATAGACCGCCGCCGAATCGACTTCGTTTAAGAACTTCTGCGCATTGAGGTAGTCATCGGTGACAATGCTCTCGCTGTGACCTGTGCTGTATTTTGCGATATGAGCTATCGCCTCATCGATATTATCTACCGTTTTTATGCTTATTTTATAGTCGAGGTATTCTTTTCCCCAGTCCTCTTCCGTTGCGGGCTTTGCAAAATCGAGGACGGAGCAAACTACCTCGTCGCCGAAAATCTCGACATTCTTCTCTTTGAGCCTGCCGGCCACGGCGACTATAGCCTCCTCGGCTGCCGCCTTGTGGATAAGCACGCTCTCGCAGGCGTTGCAAACGGACGGGCGCGAGGTCTTGGCGTTGAAAACTATCTCTGCCGCCATATCTATATTGGCAAATTCGTCGATATATATGTGGCAGTTGCCGGAGCCGGTTTCAATAACCGGGACTGTCGAGTTCTCGACTACGCTTCTGATAAGTCCCGCTCCGCCGCGCGGAATGAGCACATCGACAAGACCGTTCAGCTTCATCAGCTCGTTCGCGCTCTCACGCGAGGTGTCCTCGATAAGATTCACGGAGTCTGCGGGTATGCCCGCCTTCTCTATCGCAGAGCGCATGATATTTGCGACTGCCTTGTTTGAGTTTATCGCCTCTTTGCCGCCGCGCAGAATGACCGCATTGCCAGCCTTGAGGCAGAGAGCCGCCGCATCCGAGGTGACGTTGGGTCTGGCCTCGTATATTATGCCGATAACGCCGAGCGGCACCGTAACTTTTTCTATTCTCAGCCCGTTGGGTCTTGTGGCGCCCGAGAGCACTCTGCCCAAGGGGTCGGGCATCGCCGCAACGTCGTCAACACCCTTTGCCATGCCCTCTATGCGCTCCGCCGAGAGGGTCAGGCGGTCGATCATCGACTCGGCCATGCCGTTTTCGCGCGCCGCCGCTATGTCGGCGCGGTTCGCCTCCAATATGCTCTGCGCATTTTCGCGCAGCGCGGCCGAAATAGCCTTTAACGCTTCTTCGCGCTTTGCTCCTCCGGCGCGGGCGAGCTCCCTCTGAGCCGTCTTTGCGCCTTGGGCTATTGATAAAACAGTTCCTGCGCCCATTGTGTGCGCTCCTTCCGTTAAGCTTTCGCCTTGAAATAGGTTCCTATCTGCCTGCCGTCGAGCAGCCTGTATATATCCTCGGGCTGCGCGCCGTTCATAACCACGGTGTCTATCCCCGCGTCCATAGCTATCTGCGCGGCGTGGAGCTTCGTCACCATTCCGCCCGTTCCGCGGGTGCTGCCCTTTGTTCCGGCTATCGACATGAGCTCGTCGGTTATCTCCTCGACAACGGGGATGAGATACGCGCTCTCGTCCTCGCGCGGGTTGCCGGAATAGAGGCCGTCAATGTCGCTGAGAATTATCAGCGCGTCGGCGTTGACAAGCTTTGCGACCATGGCAGACAGGGTATCATTGTCGCCGAAAACTATTTCTTCGACAGCGATACTGTCGTTTTCGTTGATAACCGGGATGGCGCCGAACTCGAAGAGTTTCTCAAAGGAGTTCGAGAGATTTGCCCTGCGCTCCCCGTTTTCAAAGTCGCTGCGGGTTATGAGCAGCTGACCTATCGTGTTGCCGTATTCCGAGAAGAGCTTGTCGTACATAAACATCAGCTCGCACTGGCCGACGGTTGCGACCGCCTGGCGGCTCGGGATATCGCCCGGTCTTTCGGAAAGTCCGAGCTTGCCGACTCCGACTGCTATCGCCGCCGAGGTGACGAGCGCGACCTCCGTGCCGGAGTTCCTCAAATCGGATATAACCTGCGCAAGCTTATCCATGCGCCTGAGATTGACTTTTCCGGTATCGTATGTAAGCGTGGAGGTTCCGACCTTCACGACTATTCTGTGTGCATCCTTTATTCCCTTCATTACAGTTTGCCTCTCACAAATGAATTATACTAAATTATATCATTATTTTCCTGCGCTGACAACCTTATTATAGAACTTCGTCCCCGCCGTTTTGCCGACCGCGCAGATACAGGCGTCGGAGAGGGACGAGAACGAGCGCGCAAGGGTGCGTATTTCGTCTATGCCGACGTTTCTTATTTTTTCTTCAAGCTCTTTTTCGCTTATCGCGCCGCCGAGCAGCAGCTCACCCGTGCCGTAGCGCGACGCGCGGACGGAATTCGACTCGAGGGACATAATGAGCCCCGAGAGATAGTGACTGCGCGCAAGGTCAAGCTCATTTTCCGTCACCGTGTCGGGAAACTCGCGCAGAACCTCCGCCGCCGCCAAAACCGCTTTTTTCTCCGACTCGCGCGACACGCCCATGGTAACGGCGAACACGCCCGCACTCAAAAACGACATCGCACCGGCATCGACCGAATAGACAAGTCCCTGCTCTTCGCGCAGGCGGCGAAAGAGCCGCGACGACGCCGAGCCGCCGAGCATTGAGGCTATCAGCTGGCAGGCAAAGCGGCTGTCCGACTCTAAGGACGGAGCCGAAAAGCCTATTGCTATCTGATTCTGCTCGGTCTTTTTGTCAAAGATATGCACTCCCGTGCAAAACTCCGCCTTAGAAAGCGGCGGCAACTCATCTGCGCTTGCGGGCGAGCCGAAGAAGCGCTTGCAGAGCGATATTATCTTCTCCCTGTCGAAGCTTCCGCAGAAGCAGGCGACCGTAGACGAGGGGGAATAAAATTTTTTCATATGCTCTCTTAGCATATCGGGAGTCATCGCGTTGACGGATTCCCGAGTGCCGAGAACATTCTTGCCGAGCTTTTGCTCGGGGAAAGCCACGAGATAGAAAAGATCCGCGCAGAGATCCGCGGGGTTCGACTCATACATGGCTATCTCCTCGCATATGACGCTCTTTTCAAGCTCCAAATCGTCCTCGTCAAGGCGGGGCGAGGTCACCATATCGGCTATCATCTCGAACGCCTCGGGCGCGTCGGACGCGAGAACGCGGGTATAAAAGCAGGTACACTCCTTGTCGGTATAGGCGTTTAACTCGCCGCCCATCCTGTCGGATATCGAGGCGATATCCTCCGAGGAATATCGGGCGCTGCCCTTGAACACCATATGCTCGATGAAGTGGGATATCCCCTGCGTGCCGTCACTCTCGAAGCATGAGCCGCTCCCGACCCAAACGCCCATGGAGCAGCTTTTCGCCCTGCCGTCCTCGCTCAGAAGCAGTCGAAAGCCGTTTTCAAATGTTATCTTTTCATATTCGGGCATAAGTAAAACCTCGTAAGCTGAAGATAGATTATATTATACTATTTTTATATGATTTTTTCAACTTGAGCAGACGGCAAAAAACACCGCAATCCGTTTGGAATGCGGTGTTTTTTCTGAATTTATTAAAGCTCCTGCTTCATGTTGCCGATCTCCATCTGAGCCTTGGCAAGTCTTTCGAGGGCTTCAAGGTCGCCGGAGGTAGCCTCCTTGGACATTGCAGCGCGTCTCTCAAGCAGTTCTTCGTACATCTTCTCCTTCTTCTTTCCGCTCAGGTCGTAGAAGAGCATCGGGATGATACTGACCATACCGGTAAGGAAGGGGACGATTGTAAACATTGCGAACAGTCCGAATTTTGTCTCGTCGGTCTGCGCGGTGCCTCTGACATATCTTGTCAGGTCGTAGCCGATGAGCTGTTTGATATAGTTGGAAATGTATCTGCTGAAAATATTGGCAAGCTTTGACGCAAGACCCTGGGCAACGCTTGTCATGCCCTCGGTTCTGTAGCCGTTTTTCCATTCGCAGTAGTCCATTGCTTCGTTGTACATTTCCGTCGGGATTATGCGGCGCACTCCGTAGAAGATCATGAATATGGTCTCCCAAAGCATCATTGCGATACCCATAACCCAGATATTTTTGTAGAGTCCGTGCTTCTTTCCGCCGATACAGCCGACGAGGAACACGGGGACGAGCAGAATTCCGTCTATCTTGTTTCCTATAATATAGAGGAAGCGGCTCGAGAAATGCCGCCTGAACCACGGCACGGCCATATAGCTGAACGGGTTGATAATAGCGCCGGGGATACCGGTTATAAGACCGAGGGAAGCGAAGTTGAGAACATCGATATAGTAGTCCTGCTTACTTCCGCCGACGGCGAAGCTTCCAAGAATCTGCGAAAGAGTCATCAAGAGTATCGGCTTGTTGTTGATTATCGACTTGATACTCGCCTTGACGCTCGGCGTCTCGACCGACTGCATGACTCGCTCCTTACATATAAGGAAGAACCACAGAGCGCCGGCGCCCGCCACGATAGCAGTGAACAGGCCCATGCCGACAAACATCTTCTCATACGAAATATTTATCTTGTCTCTGCTTATAAGGTCGAGCATGACAGTCATTATCTGCTCAGGCAATTTTTCTCCGAGAGCGCCCGAAACAAAGTCCGCGATAGTTATCAGTCGCGTTCTGTCAACCGGATGCGGAGTTATCGTCGCTCTGATGCCGTTCTGAGCTATTCCGCGGAAGGTGCCCGCGCCCTCGCGCACAACGGCAAGCAGAAGATACACTATAAATTTTAGAATATTCTCCGAGCTGCTCCCGTGGAAGAACAGCGGAAGCAGCCAGAAAAGGCAGGTTCCTATTGTGCCGGGGATACCCAGCGCAACAAGATAGGGCTTGAATTTTCCCCATCTGGTTCGTGTTTTGTCAACTATCGCGCCGAAAAGCACGTCGTTGACAACATCCCAAATTCCGTTGATAAGATCGATGATTCGTTGGAATCTCAAGCTTATCTGAAGGATGTTTGTGACAAAGCGGCCCGAATATGTGTTGATATTGAAGCTTTGCGACATATCGTAGACAATATATGCGACCGTCTCTTTGGTTCCGACATAGCGTCTGTTTTGATAAATATATCCGCTATTGTCGTCATTACCGCCGGCTTGATTGCCGACCGCAGCGGTTTTTACTTCTTTTGCCAAAGCATTACCTCCTGTCTGCATTTTTTACTTCTGAATCATAACATAAATTTTATGCAAATGCAACAGTTTTGTTGAACATTGTTGCCCTAATGTGTATAAATTTTAAACACTTCGCTTTTTTGCATTAAAATCGGACGTAAATATTTGGCAGACAGTGAAATAATCGATGTTGAATTTACACAGAATAACTTTTATTGCAAAAAGTGTCTCCGCGGCGATCCGTCTTGCGGAATACCCGTCCCCTCTCCGGCACTTTATATTCCGCAACCCCAAAAAGCAAAAAATGCGGCACACATCTTTTGAAGTGTACCGCATAAATTTTTACTGCCTGACCGTTATTATATAGCAGCCGGTGTTGTCCGGGGAGATGACTGCCGATGAGTAGCTCTTCGGCATATTGACTTTTTCGCCGAGCTCCTGCCGCGAGATGAGATATCCGTCCGCCGCATACCACTCGCCCTTTTTGAGCGAGTCGATATATTTTTCGAGCGTCAGGCGATCGTTATATATTATCGCCGCGTGGGGCTTGCCGACGTAGCGTATGTGCCACGGCTCGAATTTTATCCCCGTCGAGCTTTTGCCGTAGGACGGGTAGCGGATTATAAATCCGTATTTCCACGACTCGGAGTTTACGAACTGCCCCGCCTTGCTCTTGACAAAGCCCTGCCCCGCGAAATATTTGACATAGACATCGAGTCCGAGCCCCGTCTGGTGCTCGCTCGTGCCGGGGGCTGCGGCAGTGGACGAATCCCTGCCGTAAAGCTCCTTTTGCTCCCGCGCGTCGCGGACGCTGCTCATGACAAGCAGCTTGCTGTCCGTCTTTTCCCTCACTGCGGCGGACAGCTCCGAATAGCTCTCTGCGGCGCAGGCGTTCATTATGACGCCCGTCTTTTTGTATTCCGCGAGCTCGGGCTTGTCCCCGTCCTTCAGGGGGTATTTTGAATTTACGAGCATCAGACTCTGGTCGAATATCACGCGGGAATCGCCGCGCAGAGCGCCGACGCTCATCTCTTCGAGCTCGGGAGAAATCTTCGCAACGGTCACTTTTCGGGTGTTGAGCCCGAGATATTCCCCCGCCGTAAACCGCAGGTGCGGCTTCGCCGCAAGGACTGCGAGCAGCGCCGCCATGACCGCCAAAACGGAGATTATCAGCCCCGCGGAGACTCTCTTTCTAAGCTTATTTTTCATTTAGCCACCTCTTTATGCGCGCGTCTCAAGGTATGGAATGAGCTCCGTTATGGCATACTGCGCGCCGGCGAGGCACATCGAAAAGAGCATGAGCACGCAGGTCATCAGGCAGGACGGAACATCAAGCTTTGCCTTTTCCGCATCCTTCGAAAAAGCGTGGACGAGCATCTCAATGCCGAGGGATATAAAGATAACAGGCCAGAATTTTATTACATCGAGGTAGTTGAAGCTCTTAATAAATGCGCTGAGTAAAAACATCACGCCGAATGTGACGAGGGTCAGACCGAGCGTCACCGAGCCTACACGCTTTGCCGCCATATTATTCATCCTCCCCTTCTTTATTCTTTCTCTCCAGTTCACGCTTCTTGTGCGAGATGAGCTTTATTCCCACAACTATCAGTATGACAGCGACGGCTACCTGCGGAAGCTTATAGGAAATTTGGCTCAGGATCTCGGCGCCCGTATCGCTGAGCAGTCGGATAAGAACTCTGACTATTATCTGATCCCAGATAAGATAGGCTCCGGCTATTATCGCGACAATGCCGCCGACCTTTAAAACATTTGCGGAGGCAACTTTCTTAAAGCGCGGATCAGAGCGAACATTTTCGGGCATGGCGTTCAAGAAGAACAGGAAGTCGTCCTGAACCTTTGCCAGCTTATCCTCGGGCAGATGATATTTGTTCCATGCGTCGAAGAAGCTGTAGAACCAAAGCACCGGAAGCACGAGCAAAAACGCCGGGGTGTCGGCCATCATGGCGAGTCCCGCTCCCGCGACGAGCGCGAGCATTATAACAAGTCCGCGCTTGACGAGACCTATATACATATGCGCGGCGCCCGGAATGAGCGAAAACAGGAAAAAGAGTATTTTATTCTTTTTGTTCATTATTATTTCCTCCCAAGTCAGAGATTTTCTGTTTGAATTCGCTGAAGCTCTCATCGATAGATTGGCTTATCGAGCGGCTCTTGTCGTTCAGCTTCGACATATCTATATCATTTATCTTTGATATGTGCTTAAAAGCGCCGGAGAATATCATCACAAGCGCCGCGCATATCCCCGCGACCACTCTCACGGAATAGAGCAGCAGGTTATCCTGCCTGCGCTTCTCGCGGGTGTTCTCCCTTGCGGCGGCGGCGAGGATATCCTCGCTCATGCCGGCGGGCGGGTCGACAGCTGCCATATCGAGCGTCAAGCAGGCCATACGGTCGGCGCACTCGTCGCATTCGGCGATGTGCTCCATGACTTTTGCTTTTTCGCTCTCGCTCAAGCCGCCGCGCAGCAGGAGCGTTAATTCTTTATCGTCTGCGTGTGTCATTGCAGTATGACCTCCTTTAGATTTTCTCTGAGCATTTTCTTTGCTCTGTATGCCCGGGTCTGGACGGTTTTCAGCGGTTCGCCCGTTCGCTCGGCTATCTTTGACAGCGGCATATCCTCGCAGAAATACTCGACCGCCACGCTGCGGTAGGGTTCTCTCAACGCCTCGCACGCCGCTCTGATATCGCGCCCGAGCTGAGCGTTCATGTATTCGTCCTCGAGTCCCGGTGAAGCGCCCGCTCTGAACTCCAGCTCATCATCCTCCGCGGGCGACGTTCGCGACGCCGCGCTTTTCAGATGATCGAGGCACTTGTTCGTCGCTATCCTGCTAAGCCACGCGCGCTCGTTGCGCCCGTCAAAGCGATCCAAAGAGGAATAGGCGGACAAAAATGTCTCCTGTGTCAGATCCTCGGCGGTAAAGTAGTCGTTCGTCAGTCGGTAGCATATGCTGAAGACGAGCTTGCCGTAGCCGTCCATGAGCTCTTTTAACTTTTCTTCACGATCTATCTTTACCACCTCCCTTGCGCTTTCGTCAATAATAACGAGCTTTGAAAAAGATGTACTTCAATTTTTTATATATAAAGCGACTGCCGCCGGATTTATATTGGTGTCCGGCGGCGGTTTTCATCTGAGATTTTCCGTTATCAGGGCAAAAAGTCTCTTCCTGTTTCCCTCGCCGACAAAGGAATTGTGCGGAGTTATGACGGCGTTCGGCAGCGCCCACAGCTCGCTGTCGGCGGGCAGCGGCTCCTGCTCAAACACATCGAGAGCGGCTCTGAGCCGTCCCGATTTGAGCTCGCTTATGAGAGCCTCGGTGTCAATTATCCCGCCGCGCGAAATATTGACTATGACCGCCCCGTCTTTCATCGCGGAGAAAATTTCCCCGTCGGCGAGGTGCTCCGTCTCTTTGGTCAGCGGCAGGCAGAATATAATTATATCGCCCTCGCTTGCGGCGGCACGCAGCTCGCTTATCGGATAGATTTTATCAAAGCCGTCAACGCAGGGTCTGCGGCTCACGCCTATAATCTCGCAGCCGAAGGCTCTGAACTTGTCCGCACATTCGCGTCCGACGCTCCCGCAGCCGACTATGACAACGCGCTTTCCTCCGAGCTCCTCAAGTCCGCGGTGCTTCTCCCAGCGGCGCTCCGCCTGAGCTGCCGCAAAAAACGCCGTGCGCTTATAAAAGCCGAGCACGGAACAGACGGCGAACTCCGCCATGGGTGCGCTGTATACCCCGCGGGCACTGAATATCTTTATACCGTGGGAATCCATGTAGTCTGCGGGCACGCGGTCAAGTCCCGCGCTCGTCAGCTGAACGGTTTTCAAAAGGGGGAATTTCTCCGGCGGGGTATAGAGAAACAGCCCGTTGCAAATGACAGCCTCTATCTCGCCGCAGGGGATATCCTCCGGCATCGGGACGCGCTCATCGGGCATGAAATATATTTCATATCCGAGCTTTTCGAGCTTTTCGGTTTCTTCGGGCGTTATTTTAAACGCGCCTGTCACAAGCAGCTTCATTTTTTCGCCCCCGTTATCTTTTTTATCTCGCGCACCACCCGCGCGACGGGCAGACCGACGACGTTGAAATAGTCGCCGCTTATGCCCTCCACGAGCGTGCAGCCGAGCCCCTGTATGCCGTAAGCTCCGGCCTTGTCCATGGGCTCGCCGCTCGACACATAGTCCTCAATTTCGCTGTCGGAGAGCGGGAAAAATTTCACTTTAGTCGCCTCGCCGAACACGGTCTCTTCGCCGTTTGCCGAGATGCACACTCCCGTGTAGACCGTGTGCTCCCTGCCCGAGAGGCGGCGCAGCATATCGCAAGCGTCCTTTCTGTCGCGGGGCTTGCCGAGAATATCGCCGTCTATTGAAACCACCGTGTCCGCGCCTATTACGCAGTCGCCCGGTCGGCGAGCCGCCACGGGGCGGCACTTCTGCGCCGCTACGGAGCAGACCTTCTCCTCGGGAGTATTGCCCTGCGGAATTTCCTCTACGCCCTCGACGTCTATTTCGAAGTCTATTCCCGCCGTTTCGAGCAGCTCTTTTCTGCGCGGTGAGGACGACGCAAGAACGGTTTTCATATCTCGCCCCTCCTGCGCAGCTGCGCGACTTTAAGTACGGCGGCCTGCGTTTTGCCGTCGCGTATCTCGTTGTTCATGACCATCTCAACCGCCTTTTCGAGCGGTATTCTCTCCGGCGCCAAAAACTCGTCGTCGTCGAGGTCAAGAGAAGTAAAGGACAGGTTTTTCGCCGCATACATATGGATTATCTCGCCGCAGTAGCCCGGCGTGGGATAGAATTTTCCGAGGTCTGTATATTGCTCCGCCACGGCTCCCGTCTCCTCGCGCAGCTCGCGCTTTCCGGCCTCAAACGGATCCTCGCCGTATTCGAGCTTGCCTGCGGGCAGCTCGAGCAGAACCTCGGAATAGGGATATCGAAACTGCCTGACGAACATCAGCTCGTCGTTATCGGTCAGCGCGGCAACCGTCACTCCGCCCGGATGCTCCACCACCTCGCGCAGAGCCTTTTTGCCGTTCGGCAGCTCGGCAGTGTCGGTGCGGACATTGATTATCCTGCCCCTATAGATGTACTTTTTCTCAACAGTTTTTTCATCAAGCTTCATTATAATAAGCCCTCCGTTCAGGTCTTATCCCGCGAAAAAATAAATATTATTTTTCGGGGGTGATTTTTTGAAATATATTTTCACGCCCTGCGAACCGGACTACGCATATATAAAGAAAAGCGTAGACTCTCTGCAGGCGGAATATCCGTTTTTGAAAACCGAAATAATCGGCCGAAGCGTCTGCGGGAGAAAGCTGTTCGCCGTCCGCTTCGGCAGGAGCGCAAATCCCGTGCTCATAGCGGCGTGCTTCCACGCGCAGGAGCGGCTGACGGCACTCGTGACGCTGAGATTTATCGAGCGGCTGTGCCTGAGCGCAAAAAACAGGCAGACTATGTGCGGGATAGACGTAGGCGGTGCGCTGAGCCGACGGGAGATAATCTTCATCCCGTGCGTCAATCCCGACGGGGTCGAGATAGCTCTGCACGGCGCCGAATCCGCGGGAAAATTCAAAGAGAGCGTCGAGCGGGCGATGAGCGGGAGCCGCGACCTCTGGAACGCAAACGCTCGCGGAGTCGATTTGAATCACAACTTCAACGCCGGCTGGGATATCTCAAAATCGCTCGAGATATCGGCGGGGATAACCGCGCCCGCGCCGAGGCGGTTCGGCGGCTATGCGCCCGGGAGCGAGCCGGAGGTAACAGCTCTTGTGCGGCTGTGTCTGAGGCGTATGCCGCGCACGGCTGTAGCCCTGCACAGTCAGGGGGAAGAGATATATTTCGAATACGGGGAGCATACCCCGGAGCGTGCGGAGCACCTGGCAAAAATCTTCGCCGCGTCAAGCGGTTATACTCTCGTAAAAAACGCGGGGCTTGCCTCGCACGCGGGCTTCAAGGACTGGACGACGCAGGCGCTTGGGATACCGTCGTTCACGTTTGAGCTGGGAAAGGGCGAGAATCCCCTGCCGCCGAGCGACCTTGAGAGCGTATATAAAAGCATTGAGGAGACGTTGGTGCTCGCCTGCGTGATGTGAAATCATTTCTTTGAAAAAGCCCGTTTGATTTTTTTGCCCCAGACCTCGAAGATAACCACGCTCTCGCGCAGGTATCCGCGCACGGGAGTCGGCGACGGCGCGGGGATGAGACTGAACTTTTCGAGTCCCGAGTCCCGCGCTATAAGTCCCGCACGAAACAGGTGATAGGTATTCGAAAGTATGCCGACAGAGGCGTTTTCGGGTGCGTCTTTTTCAATGATTTTCTTGCAGTTTAAAAAATTTTCGTAAGTCGTGCGGGCTTTGTCCTCAAGGAGCACACGCGAAGGCTCAATGCCGTCGGCGACAAGCCCGTTTTTTATCGCCTGCGCTTCGCTCACGGTCTGTTCGGCACGGAAGTTGCCGCCCGTGCCTATAGCTATACATGAGGGATATTTTTTCAGATATTCCGCCGCCGCGTCTATTCGCGCCCGAAGATCCGCACGCGGAGTGTCGCCGTCCACGCGCGAGCCGAGGATTATCAGCACGTCGCAAGGCACGGACACGGTATTTCTCTCAGCAACAGCCGACGCCGCCGCAATGACTGCGGCACAGTGGAGCAAAAATGCGGCGAGTATCGCAGAAATAATATATAAAGCCGTCAAAAAAGCACCCTCTTTCTTGAGGTAATGGGGAGTATGCGGCGGGGACAAGCAATAATTTGCGGCGCAGTTTCAAGAGGCACACCGCAGGGGCAGCTTTGTTCGCCCGCAAAAATACAGCGGATGACGTATATTGAACCGTGTAAAGGCGAATATTATCCGCCCGAGGTTTATGCGGCAGCTTGTGGCTTTCCTAAAGACGCAGAACACAAAAAATAACGAATAAGGACATTTGCCACAAGGTAAAGTCAACGACTTAATAAATTTCGAGGAACAAGCCTCCAATAGCCGCGCCGCAGTGGAACAGGCTATCTGAGAACTGCGAGGGGACGGCTTGCAAAGCAAGCCGCACGAGCCCGTACTGTTTGAGCGAAGCGAGTTTACGGGCGAATGTGCCGAGCTGCCTACTGAGTAGCACAAGCTATGTACTGCGGCGCGGCGTTCGCGGGGTCTCGGGGCGAAGCCCTGAGTTTGCTTTTCTTTTGCAGGCGTTTTCTTTTTCAAATAAAAAGAAAATGCCGAAACGCTGTAGAAGATAAAATGTTTTGATAAGGTAGGTAGCGAAGGTAGTGGGTAAAATTTACCGGCATCATGCTGTGCCGCCTGCGGCGGCAGCGGTGCGTCGAGTCGCCGCACCCTACAAAGGGACATTGAAAAATTAAACGGTTGGGACAAAGCGGGCGAATCTGCGCTGTAACCCCTCAGTCTCTGCCTCGCCGAGCCGGCTCCCCTGCAAGGGAGCCATAATCGGTCGGTTATATGATCCGCAACTCCCAATTTGCAAAGAATTTTTCAAAGCGGCTTCGCTCCGCGGCTTTCTTGCAAACGAGAAAGAAAATCTCTATCAAAAAGCGTCGGGCTTTTCTGAATTTACGTTTCAAAGTCCGCTTCGGACTTCGTCTATTATCCTCTTATTTTCGTCTGTCAGGTCGAGATAATCGTCCGGCGCACGCAGCGCTTCGTCGATTATGAACCGCAGCGACCAGCGGTCGGAGTAGTCCTTTGCGCTGTCGTCGCGGTAGGGGTTGTTTTCGAGCAGGGTCAGAAGCTCTTGCGTCAGCTCCGTTTCGTTCAGGCGTATAAGCCGGCGGAACAAGAAAACGAGGCTGTATTTATAGGTGTTCAGCTCGCCGAAAATCGCAGCTCGCAGCTCGTCGTCCGTTTTAAGCGTGTCCGCAAGGCGGCTTTTCATCTTTCTGTGCATAAGAAAGCGGCAGCAGATGCGGGATACGGCGGCAGACTGCGCGCGGTCGGCTTTTGCCTCGCCGCAGTCGGCTATCACGCCGTCTATGAGGGCGTGCGCGGAATCGGGGTCGGTTATGCACAGCTCCTCGATTTCGGCGCAGAGCTGTTTTTCTTCGCTCAGAAAATCTCTCATATTTTCTCCCCGCCCATCTCGGCATAGCGGCGCACGACAGACTTGAAGTGGCGCCCCTTTTCCTCAAAATTTTTATATTTGTTGTAGCTCGAAGCGGCGGGCGAAAGCAGGCAGGTGCAGCCCGGGCGAGTAACGCTCAGGGCAACGCGCACAGCACCCTCCATGTCCTCCGCGATAATTATCTTCTTTTCGCTCCCGTTCTGCGCCATGTGCATACCGGTGGTATGCCCGGTGTCCGGCAGGCAGACGAGATTTCTTATATTGCTCTTCTCCAGAGCCTTTTCAAACGCCGAATAGTCGAGCCCTCTGTCCATTCCGCCGAAAATCAGCGTATCTACGTCTCCGAGCGCCTCGACGGCGCACATGACGGAATGCGGGATAGTCGCTATGCAGTCGTTGACGAACTTTATGCCCTTGACGGTAGCAAAAAATTCCATTCTGTGCTCTATGCCCTCGTAGTCTTTAAGCGCCCTCATGATATCCTCATCGGATACGCCGCAGCGCCTTGCGGCCTCGGCCGCGAACATACAGTTCTGGATATTGTGCTCGCCCAAAAGATGGGGGTTTATGTCGCGGTACTTCTCGGCGTCGGGAGTGTTTACGCTGACTCCGACCGCCTCGCCCGGATATTCTGAGAGGTCGAAGAAGCCGTCGAGCCCCTGATCCGCGTTATATATAAACGTATCTCCCTCGCCCTGATTGCGCACTATATTGAGCTTCGCGCCGACATAGCATTCGAAGCTGTCATAGTGGTCGAGGTGCTCGGGATATATATTTGTCAGCACTGCAATATGCGGCGAACGGGAAGTAAATTCAAGCTGGTGCGACGACATCTCGATAACCGCTGTTTCGCCCGCGCAGTCCTCAAGGCTGTCAAACACGGGATATCCCATGTTACCTATCAGGCACGCCTCTTTTCCGGCGGCGCGGAGCATGGAATAAATGAGCGTGGAGGTGGTGGTCTTGCCCTTTGTGCCCGTCACTCCAACGCAGTTAAAGCCCGAATAGCGAAGAAAAAGATCGGTCTGGCAGGTTATCTCCACGCCCTGCGGTCTCTTCCAATGCAGCAGCGGCACACCGGGGGCCTTTATGACCGTGTCGGCGCGGTTTATGGCGTCGAGATAGCCGTCGCCGCAGATAAGCTCAACATTCGGGTCGTCGATTTCGACCTGCTTCGCGTCCGCGATTATCAGCTTCTGCTCGGGCAGGTAGCGGCGGATAAAATTATAGGTCGAGTGACCCTCGCGCCCCATGCCGAGCAGGACTATTCGTTTATTTTTAAGATAATCAATCAGCTGTTGATACATATTCAAACATCCTCTTTACGCACCCGTCAAATTTTTTCGGGATAAGATTTTCCTCGTTGAAGCCCGTGAGCAGAGAGCTGTCCGCGCGGGCGGTGTTTTTTTCGCAGAAGCGGCGCAGTAGGGCGGGCATAGGCGTCCCGCTCTTTCTGTATTTCTCCGCCGTTATTTCGAGCGCGAGCACAACCTCGTCCGCCGTGCCGACGCATTCGAAGGGTTTTACTCCCGTGAAACCGCAGAGGCCGTCAAAGTCCGCTTCAAGCTCGGTTTTGTCGAGCATATCGCAGCCGAAAATGCTTTTCAGCTCCTCGGGAGAGAGAAACGGCGAGAGCATAACGGCGACAAACAGGCACTTCGGACATTCGCAGCACCAAATATTTTTCTTGCTTCCCCTGTTGCAGCTGCGGAATATCGCGTGATACTGCTTATACAGCGCGAACTGCTTTGCGATTTGCAGCTCGCAAAACGGGCGCAGGAGGCTGAAATACACGGCGCTTTGAGGGAAGCTGCGGCGGCGGAATTCATCGAAATCCCACTCAAACTCGAATGACTTCGAATACTGGTGATTGACGCTCTCCCCTCCTATATTCGATTCGTTGGCGCTCGACTCGTTCGAGAGAATAACATCGTCGGCGCCCGTTATAAAGCCCGCATACATCGAGAGAAACGCGACGACGGACGAAAACGGCGTGTGACCGTTTAAAAAGCCCTCGGCGTTGCGCTTCAAAAGCTCGGGATCTATCGTGCGGTAGAGCTTGATTATCCTGTCCTCGCCGTAGCCGCCCGCCAGGACGCACTGCGTGCGAGCCGGCTGGTCGTTGACGGTGAAAAAGCGAAGCTTGTCGCCGAACGGGCGCAGAAGCTCCGTTGTGACCGCCGAATCCTTGCCGCCGCCGACGGGGACTATCTCCAGCCCCGACGAAGCATAGCTTTCGCATTTCGGGATTTCCCGAGGCTCCGGAGCCTCTATATTTACAAAAGAAGCCATATCGGTTTTTATGCCGTTTCTGTAAAAGAACTCGCCGAGGCCGTTGAACCAGAGTTTTTTGAAAAATTCAATATCCTTTGCGCTCAGCTCGCCGCACTCCACCCTGAAATTCGGCGGGCAGGCGCATTTCCAATAGCTGACCGCCTCCGCAAGGCCTATGAAGAAAACCATTCGCCTCGCGTAATCCGACGAGGGGGAATTGAATATATCGAGACTTTTTCCGTCTATCCTTGTCTGCGGATGAAATTCGCACAGACCGGGGATTGAAAAATCAAAGCTCAGGTGCAGCCAGTCATCCTTTTCGCTTATCGAATATCCGCGGTAGACAAACTGCGGATATTTTCGGCGAAGCTCCTCAAAGCGTCCGCTCATAGCAAGACCTCTTTCTGCATAGATATAACCGCGGACGCCGCACGGCATCCCGATTCACGGTAAATTATATCAGAAAAAAAGTCAAAATTCAATCAAATACGCTTGACATCGGCAGGGCTGTGCGCTATACTGTCGGGAGCGATAGGGGAGTAATCGGCGCACTTTCGGGCGCGGCAGGGTCAACATACTGATTTATATCTGGTCCTGCTTTGGAGAGGCTTTTGTCTCTTTAATTGATGAGACTTATCTGCGCAAAGGGCGCAGGTGGGTCTTTTTTTATTCCCTGCCCCGTAAAAACGGAGGAATCAACATGGGTTTAGCAGAACTTTTCATTCTCGCCGTCGGGCTTGCGATGGACGCATTCGCCGTCTCGATATGCAAGGGCGTGTGCCTTAAAAAGGCGAGCCTCGCGCAGAGCGCGGCGGTAGGCGCATATTTTGGGGTTTTTCAGGCGGGAATGCCGATAATCGGTTATTTCCTCGGCACGGGCTTCGCCGACAGGATAGAGCGCTACGACCACTGGGTGGCGTTCGCGCTGCTGCTCGTTTTAGGCGGCAAGATGTTCATAGAGAGCTTCAAAAAAGAGGATGCAGAGAGCACGGCCGCCGGAAACGACCGCGATGAGCTGAAATTCACAAAGATGCTCGTTCTCGCGATAGCAACGAGTATTGACGCTCTCGCAGTCGGAATAACCCTCGCGTTTTTAAAGGTCAACATCTGGGCGGCCGCCGCGTTTATAGGCGCGGTAACCTTCATAATTTCCGCAGCGGGAGTCAAGATAGGCCATGTGTTCGGCGAGAAATACACGAACAAAGCGGAGCTTGCCGGCGGAATTATTCTAATGGCGATAGGCGTAAAAATACTCCTTGAGCATCTCGAGGTCATAAGCTTTTAAAAAACATCCGCAGAGGGCGAAAGCTCCCTGCGGATGTTTTCGGTATATAAACCGTCGCGATTCTTCTCTGCGACCTCTTTTCGACGCGGAGTATAATAAAAGTTTCTGTTGACAAGCGCGTAGGAACGGTATATAATACTTCAAAAATGAACTGTCTAAATTTGAATTGAGGTGTTATGATGAATATTAATATAGACTTCCCGAAAAAGCTGGCGACAGCGTACAACGCGATCTGCAAGCCGCTCTGCCGCGAGCTGAACATTCCGCAGACAGCGTTTGATATCCTGATGTTTTTAGCGAACAATCCGGATTACAGCACCGCGGGCGACATAGTGAACATCAGAAAGATAAAGGCGAATCTCGTCTCCGTCAATGTCGAGAGGCTCGCAAACGAGGGATATATAGAGCGAACCGCCATAGAGGGCGACAGGCGAAAAATTCGCCTCTCGCTGACCGAGAAGGCTCTGCCGACCGTAGAGCGCGGCAGGCAGCTGCAACAGGCTTTTTTCGATATGCTGTTTGAAAACACGACGGACGAAATGAAAAAGAATTTCACGGAAACGGTGAAAATAATAGACCTCAATCTCGACGGGATTCTAAAAGGGTGAGACAGATGAAAATTTTCATAACGGTGCTCGTGACATTTTTTGCAGGCATGGGCGCGGGGCTCGGCACGGGCTTTGCGGGCATGAGCGCGGCGGCGGTCATAAGCCCCATGCTGATAACCTTTCTCGATATGGATCCGTATACTGCAGTCGGCATAGCGCTCGCATCGGACGTGCTCGCAAGCGCCGTCTCGGCCTACACCTACGGAAGAAAAAAGAACCTCGATATCAAAAACGGGCTTATCATGATGGCAACGGTTCTGACCTTTACCGTCGTCGGAAGCTATCTCGCAAGCCTGCTCCCGTCGGCCGCCATGGGCGGTTTTTCGGTCGTAATGACCTTCCTGCTCGGAGTTAAATTCATCGTTCGTCCGGTTATGACGACAAAGGAATCGATGGAAAAAGTTCCCGCGAAAAAGCGCGCGATACAGTCCGTTATCTGCGGGACTTTAATCGGGCTTATCTGCGGCTTTGTCGGCGCGGGCGGCGGCATGATGATGCTGCTCATTCTCACATCCGTCCTCGGCTACGAGCTCAAGACCGCAGTCGGCACAAGCGTATTCATAATGACCTTCACCGCCCTCACCGGCGCAGTGTCGCATTTTGCGATAGGCGGTATGCCCGACCTCACGGTGCTTCTGCTCTGCGTCGCGTTCACGCTTATCTGGGCACGCATCGCCGCGGTTATAGCCAACAGGGCTCAACCCAAAACTCTCAACCGCGCGACGGGCGTTGTCCTTGTCGTGCTCGGAGCAGTCGTGTTCGCGTTCTCGCGGATAAAATGACAACAGGGAAAGCTTCTCGCGGACTGCATTTCGAGAGCTTATAAGACGGCAAATCCTGCCCACGGTTTTTGTCGAAAAGGCTTTTGCTTGTCCTCGGGACGGGAATGCGACAGCCCCGGCCGCTGTATTTGTCAATCTGTTTAATCATATCATACGGCTTCAATATATATGATAAAACTCCCGGCAGACATTGCGATGCCCGCACTTTATCAAATACAAAGCTCCTGCCAACGGCGAAACCGCGGGCAGGAGCTGCTTTTTGCAAGCTCCCGACAGTATCCCGGGAGCTCATTTTTAATTTTATTCCGCCTCTTCAATGAGCCCGTGATAGCGTGCAAACCAGTAGGGGTGGGTGTAGTTCGTGCAGGCCGAAAGGTACATACCGTGGTCGTCGCCCGTGCCGGGGAACATCGTAAATGCCGTTGGGTCGTCGGACTTTGTGAACAGGCGTTCCGCCTCGCCCGCTATGCCGGAGTCCGCAATAAAGCGGTTGCTGTCGCAGCCGATTATTCTCCTCTCGTGCGCCGGGAGCGGACTGCATAGCTGCGGAATCATGCCGACCTCCGTCGGGCGCATATCCCAGTCGAGGTCGCGCCAGCTGTTGTAAAGCGTCCAGAGAACCTGATCCATCGGGTAGTCGGCGAGCTCGTCTACCGAGGCCTCGATGTCGCACTGCTCGCCCGTGCACGCGCCGTAGACGAAGTTAAAGAACGCGTTGCGCTCGGCCTTTTCGTCATCCCAGTGGTGCGTCAGTCCCATGGCGAATACGGAGCGCAGCTTCGGGTCTTCGACATAGCGCATGAGCAGCGATATCATGAGAAAATCGTGGTTATCGTCTATATGAAGCAGGTGCCCGTCGAGTATTTTATACTGCATGAGATTCATGGCGAAATGCTTGTCTTTGATAAGATACTCGAATGCGTCCTCATATCTTTGTTCGCCGGTCATGTGGTATCCCGCCTTGAGGAAGGTCAGAATCTGAAGCGAGTTCGTGCCCTTTTCATATATCCACTTGTGGTCGTTGTTGAGCAGGTCGGGGTCCCAATTTGCCCATGTTGTCGGCACGCCGTCGGTATCGACGAGCCTGAACTTATTGTCGAGAATATGATCGAGTATTTTCTTGACGACCGAAGCTATCAGCTTTTTCTCCTCGTCGTCCGCGACGAGATCGAAGTAGTTCGAATATGCGTAGAAGTGCCCCACCATCTCATCGGACGAGGTCTCGCCGAGCCACTCAAGCTCGTTGCCGTCCTTGTCGGCGGTGTGGTGCCACTCATGGCGCACACCCGTGCCGTAGCCCGCCTCGTCGCTGTATCTTATCGCGCGGGCGGTGAAGCCCTCAATGCCCGTTATTTCCGTGAGCTTTATCATGGCGAGCAGCGAGCGGTGAGCCGCGGCGCGAACCTCGGGGTCTTTTGTGCAGGCATATTCAAAGCACAGCGCGCCGAGATAGAGCCCCGTCCAGAGTCCGTCGTTGTCGCCCGTGCAGACATAGCCCTCGTCCTCGGACACAACGCCCTCATGCTCGAGTGCGCGCTCGAGGACAAAGCCGTCCTTGCGGACATTGTATTTTTCGCTGAATGCGCGAAGGCGCTTCGCCTTCTCTTCGAGCGTCATCAGCTCTGTCTTGAAAACGCTTATGCCGCCCGAGGCGGTGGAGACGCAGAAGCCGCCGTCCGGCGAGAGGACAATCCCCGTCGCGTGCATATCGGGCAGCCAGCGCTTGTAGCCGTAATAGGAGAGCTTGCCGTTATGGAGGATGATGAGCCCGCAGGAGGTAGTGAAGTATCTTCTGCCCTCGCTGTCGGTAGCCATACCGGTTATCTCGCCCTTCGGAAGAGCGGCTATCTTCGAGCCGTCGAGCCAATAGCTGTTGTCATCGTAAACGCACACTCCCTTATCCGTGCCTATCCAGACGTCGCCTGCGGGGTCGATGTCAAGGCAGGATATATTGTCGCTGAGTATCCCGGTCACGCCCTCCATGAGCTCGGACCAGTGCCAGCGCTTGCCGACGAGCGCGTGAAGTCCGTCGCTCTCCGTTCCGACATAGACCTTGTTGTTGCCGCAGACGGCTATGCAACTGCCCTTGCCGGGCACGCCGATTTTGAGATCGTGATCTTCAGCGCCATGCGGAAAGCGGTAGAGCACCGTCTCTGTAAGTATCCAAGTTACACGGTCGCAATCCTGTCTCATGGCGACCGTTTCGGACGAGAACTCGCGGGACGAGACGCGCTTCTTTCCGTTTAATTCAACGAGCGTCTTGCCCGCGCCGACAAAAATATGTCCATCGTCAGCGCAGAAGAGCATGGATATCGCCGCGTCCTCAATGCCTATATCCACTGCCGCTATTTTATCTCCGTTTATTTTCGAAAGTCCTCTGTCGGTTCCTACATAGAGACTCCCGTCCGCGCCGTAGCAGAGTGCGGTTATGTTATCCGACGCAAGCCCGTCGGCGGAGGTGAACACCGTCCTCGTCAGCTGCGGAAACTTACCGAGGCGGCATACCGTGTTGCGCTTTTTCATTTATCTGCTCCTTTTATAAAAATTAAGCCGTACATTGGCACAAATACCAACAATAATTATATCGGAATGTGCATTTTTTTCAAGAGCAAATACAAAAAAGAGTGATTTTTCTATTGCATTTTTATATATTGTGGAGTAAGATAGCGGTGTCAGAAAAGAATCATATCCGGAAGGTGGAAAAAATGTTTACTGATAAGCCTGAGAGCTACCGAGGAGTGTATTCGCTCCTGCTCACTCCGTTCAAGGAGGATAAGTCGATAGATTACGACGTCTATGCGCAATACGTCGAGTGGCAGGTCGAGCGCGGGTCGCATCACCTGTTCTCAGTCTGCGGCAGCTCCGAGATGACGAAGCTCACTCCCGAGGAGAGGGTCAAGTGCGCGACAATCGCCGCAAAGTACTCCGGCGATACGGAGGTTATAGCCACCGCAAACCTTGAGCCTGCATGGCATATGCAGGTCGAAGAGGTCAAGCGCATGGAGCAGACCGGAGTCGACGGACTTGTTTTCGTCTCCAAAGGCTATGCCGACAACGACGAGAGGCTTGTAGGATATCTCAGCGAGCTTGCGGAATATACCACTCTGCCCATAATTCTCTATGAGTTCCCCGGAATGCAGCCGTGCAATATATCCGGCAAGGCATACGGCGAGCTTGTAAAGACAGGCAGATTTCACGGAATAAAGGATACCACCTGCACCATGGCGGGCATAAAAGACAAGATAGCCGTTCAGGGCGATTCGGCAGTCCTTCAGGCGAACATACCGCTGCTTTTTGATGCATATATGGCGGGCGCGCGCGGCGTTTGCGCTACTCCGACCTCCTGCGGCGCAAATCTGTTCCGCAAGATGTACGATGAGTTCTTCGTCGAGAAGAACATAGCCAAAGCGCGCGAGACCTTCAACGAGATAATCCTGCTCGACAACGCCATAGACAGCGGCTTCAACGCGAGCGCAAAATACCTCGTCGGTCTGCAGGGCGTCCCGATGACCACCGCAACAAGATGCGGCTCGACCCTCAGCGAAGCCAGACGGCGCAGCCTCGAGGCATACTACGAGTACGCGAAAGAGCACGGTATGCTCAAGTAAATTAACGATTAAACGGCTTTTGTAAAACAGCCGTCAAGAGAAAAATCATAACCGCCGGTAAATCGGCGGTTATGATTTTTCGGCTTATTTGACATTTTTGAGCAAGCTCTCAAGCTCTTTCAGTTCTTCGGGCGACAGACGGGATTTGTCTATGAGCACAACATTGTTGTCGAGGCGCACGAGGTAGATATATCCGTCCTGCTCGCCGCAGCGGTTGAATGCCGACCAATTGTTTTTGCCCGTGCCGAGCGACGAGGTTATCTCAACGCCGTCGCCGTCAATAGCATATTCCACTGTTTTGCCCGCCAACGCCTTGTTTCTCTTTTTTATAAGCCGCAGGACTATAAAAAGCTGAAACTTCTTTGAAAACAGCGCTATCAGCAGAAAAGCCAGAGCAAAGCCGAGAAGTAAGAAGCCGTTGGCTTTAACTCCGCGCGCGAACAGCCACGCGGAAAACGCCGCGTATATAACGCTGAGTATCACCGATACCGTCGCAGTTGACTTGCGTTTTTTTCTGTTCACGGGCGTGTTCAGCGAAATCTCCGCGAGGACTCTCTGCTCCCTGTCGTCGGCCTCGGTCTTGTATCTCACCATAATTTCATTCCTTATTTAAGCTTATGTACAAACAGTCCGCTGAGCAGCTTCGGCTCGAACCAAGTCGATTTGGGCGGCATTATCTTTCCCGCGTCGGCTATGTCCATGAGGTCGTCAACGGTGGTTGGGAACATCGAAAAGGCGAGACACATATCGCTCTGCGCCCTGCGCTCAAGCTCCTTCAGTCCGCGTATTCCGCCGACGAAGTCTATTCTCTTGTCTGTGCGCGGGTCGTCTATTCCGAGCACGGGAGAGATGAGATTCCGCTGGAGTATCGAGACGTCGAGCGCCGCTACGGGGTCGGCTGCGTCAAAAGTTCCGTCCTTTGCGGCGAGCTTATACCACTTGCCGCCGAGATACATTCCGAATGTGTGCTTCTTCTCCGGTCTGTAGGGCGACTCGGGCGCAGCTTCAACAGCGAAGCTTTCGCTTATTCTGTCAATAAATTCATCCTGAGTCAGACCGTTTAAGTCTTTTATGACGCGGTTGTAGTCCATTATCGCAAGCTCGCTCTGCGCGAACAGCACGGCAAGGAAGAAGTTGAACTCCTCGTTTCCCGTGTAGCCGGGATTCTGCTCCCTGCGCTTTTGACCGACCTTGACAGCCGACGCGGCGCGGTGATGGCCGTCCGCGATATAGAGAGAATCAACGCCCGCAAAGAGAGCCGACAATTTCTTTATGGTCTCGGGGCAGTCTATGACCCAAACCGTCTGGGAAACGCCGTCGGAGACAAAATCATAGACGGGCTCATGCTCCGCCTGCCACGCGCCGACAATTTCGCCCACAGAGTCATTGTCCCTGTATGTCAGGAAGATGGGACCCGTGTTCGCGTCGCAGTAATCGACATGGTTTATTCTGTCCTGCTCCTTGTCCGCGCGGGTCAGCTCGTGCTTTTTTATGACATTGTTCATGTAGTCATCTATTGACACGCAGCCGACAAGCCCCGTCTGGCTTCTGCCGTCCATTATCTGGCGGTATATGTACATACAGTCGGACTTGTCCTGCCTGCAGATTCCGTCCGTCTCGAGCTTTTTGAGGTTCTCCGCCGCCTTGTTGTAGACAGCCTCGGAATAGAGCTCCGTGCCAACGGGCAAATCGACCTCCGCCTTATCGACATGGAGGAAAGAATAGGGATTGCCCTTTACGATTTCGCGGGCCTCCTCGCTGTTCATAACATCATAGGGAAGGGCCGCGACACGCGACGCGTATTCGGGGAGGGGTCTTACTGCTTTGAAGGGTCTGAATACTGCCATAATGAGACATCCTTTCTTGAGCTTAATTACATTTTGCCCGTCTTTTTGCCGCCGAGCTTTATGCCCGAGAGCACGTTTGTGTCAAAAGAATAGGTTATCGACTCGCGCTCGCGCTCACGCTTCATGGCGAGCGATATCATCTCGTCGATAAGCTCGGTATAGCTCACACCCAAAGGCTCCCAAAGGTAGAACGATAGCGAGCCGGGAATCGTATTTATCTCGTTGAGCCAGACCTTGCCGGTCGATGCGTCAATCATAAAATCTATGCGCGATACGCCGCTGCAGCCGAGCACCCTGAATGCCTTGACGGCCATAGTGCGTATCTCGTCCTCAGTCTCTTTGGGAATATCGGCGGGTATCCTGCGCTGAGTCGAAGCCATGCCCTTGGAGCCCGACTTCGAGGCGTTGCCGATATACTTATCCTCGTAGCTCAGTATGTCCGTAGCGTTGAGCGGCTCCTCGCAGACCGAGGCGCGCGCCGAATGTCTGTCGCCGAGGACGGAGCAGTTTATCTCGCGCAGATTCTCTATCGCGGGCTCGACAAGCACTCTGTCCGCATAGTCAAACGCATTCGAGAGAGCGGTTTCAAGCCCGTCTGTGTCATGCGCCTTGCTTATGCCTATGCTCGAGCCTAAATTTATCGGCTTTACGATAACGGGATAGCTGAATTTATCCTCTATCTCAGCAATGATTTTTTCCGGGTCGGAGTCGTAATCCGCCGCGTCGGCGCACACGCAGTCGAGCACGGGGATACCGTTATCTTTAAAGACGGTCTTCATAACATATTTGTCCATTCCGACAGCCGACGAGACAACGTCGCAGCCGACATACGGAAGATTGAGCATTTGGAGATAGCCCTGCAGGGTGCCGTCTTCAACATTCGTGCCGTGGACTATCGGAAACGCAATGTCGATATAGTCGACAACGTCCTTTGAGAAAGCCTTATGCGGATATCTGACTATCAGCGTGCGGTCGCCGTCGTTGACGAGGTTCACCCGCGTGCTCTCGGCTATAAGCGAATTGATATTTTTATAAGCCTCTATGTCGCCGATGTGCTCGCCGACATACATCTCGTTGTTCTTCGTGATATAGACAGGGATAACGTCGTACTTATCCTTATCCACCGCGTGTATCGCCTGAATGGCCGAGATAACGGAGATCTCGTGCTCGACGCTTCTGCCGCCGAACAGGACTGCAAGCTTTATCTTCATATGAATACCCCCATTAATAATTGTCGGGAAGGTCGTTTTCGAGCAGGACAATCTTCTTTTTATCCGTTCTTATCGCGCCGACCTTTGCGAGCGCATCGCCGAGCGAGGGAGAGACGAATATACGGGATTCGTCAAAGCCCGCCTCGACAAGACCTTTATATATGCTCTTTGTCTGCCTCTCGCCTACCAAAGCCACATAGTCGCAGACTGCGGCGGCGTTTCGGCCGAACTCGCAGTTATATTCCTCCTGCTTGTCGCCGAGCTCTACCATGCCGGGCGTTACGAGGATTTTCTCGCCCTCGAAGAAGCTCAGCGTCTCGAGAGCCGCCTTTGTTCCGCTCGGGTTAGAGTTATACGAATCGTCTATGAGCGTCATTCCCACGCGCTTTGAAAGCTCAAGGCGGTGCGGCACGGACTCGAGGCGGCGCACCTGCGGGCGCAGCTTGGAGAGCGAAATGCCGAGCTCATGCGAAACGGCTATCGCGCCTAAGATATTCAGGCAGTTGTGAGTGCCGATGAGCTTTGTGGTGAACTCCTCTTTTTCGCCGTCGGGCGTTGTGACCTCAAAGGCAGTGCCCTTGTCGCCGACGCTTATGAGCTTCGCTTTATACTTGCTGTCGGAGTTAAGTCCGTAGGTTATCGCGCCGTCGGGCGCTCTTTCGGCTATATATTCATTGTCGCCGTTTAAGAACAGCTTGCCGTCCTGCGGCAGCGCGTCGGCGAGCTCGAACTTCGTGTTGATAACATTTCGCAGCGACTTGAAGCTCTCGAGATGCTGAGGGCCTATCGAGGTTATTATGCCGTGCTTAGGATGGACTATGTCGCACAGCTCTTTTATGTCGCCGACATATTTTGCGCCCATCTCGCAGATGAATATCTCATGCGTCGCCCTGAGCGAGCCGCGCACGGTCTTGACGACGCCCATGGGAGTGTTGTAGCTCTCGGGGGTCATGAGGACATTGTACTTCGCCTTGAGCAGGGTGTTGAGATAGAACTTGACGCTCGTCTTGCCGTAGCTTCCCGTGACGCCGATAACGGTGAGGTTCGGGCAGGCGGCGAGCATTTTTTTCGCGTCGTTCGTGTAGTATCTGTTTATTGAAAGCTCTATTGGCTTGTTAATAACATTGGCGAGGATTATGACAAACGGAGAAGCGGCGGCGACTAAGCCGGCAGTGAGCGCGATAACGCGGCCCGACGCAAACACCGCGAGAAGAACCGTCATGGCAATATAGAGCACAGCGACGGTGACGAGCATACGCTTGACGCGGGGCGTATATTTGAGCGGCTTTTTCGCCTTTTTCGGCTTATAGAACAGGCACGCCAAGAGAACGAACACGGCGCAGACTATCATGCCCGCGTTCTTCCCGCAGATAACGCCTATGACGGCGCCGATAAACGGCAGCGCAAGCGGAACCGCCTTGCCGCGATTCTTTAAGAGCCAGTGCCACTGGTCGTCGGCGCGGTAAGAGTTCAGCTGGAACATATGCATATAAAACAGCGTTGAGAGCACCGCAAACAGCCAGAACGCCGCGAAGATAAGCACCTCGGAAAATATCGTCATTTAAAAGCTCAATCCTTTCGCAATACTGTCGGTCGGTCAGTCTATCTCCATGAACGAGGCGAGCACCTTGTTGAAGGTGAACTGCTGCTCGAGGAACGAATAGTGTCCGCAATTTTTGAGGGTAACGAGCCCCGCGTCGGGCATGAGCTGTTCCATGATTTTCGCGTCACTCAGCGGCGTGGCGTCGTCGTTCTCGCCCCAGACCAGCAAAACGGGCATCTTCATGTTCGGCATATATTCCACAAGGTCTTCGTTGACCGTATTGACAAGCGTTTGGCGCATGACGGGCGTTGCGCTGTTGTAATCGGCGGAGCCGTGACTGCGGCGGAACTCCTCGAGCGCATCGGGGAACAGCGCCTTTACGGGCGCGGTCTCGAGGATTTTTCTGCCTATTTTATAGTTGCGCTGTCTCAGCTTCTGCGCCGCCGTCTTTTTCGGCTTGACGCCCGCAGAGTCGACCAAAATAACCTTCTCTATTTCAAAAGGCAATTTGCGGCTCGCCATTTTTATTATGACCCTGCCGCCGAACGAGTGGCCGAGAAAAGTCACCTTCTCGGGCGCGAACGGCTCAAGGAATTTCAGCACGAAATCCACATAGTCATCGACGCGCCACGGCTCTTCGGGCTCATCGGACAGCCCGAAGCCCGGCATATCGGGAGCTATGACATGATATTTTCGCGCAAGCAGCTCCGACATATTCTCGAAAAGCTCAATATTTGAACCCCAGCCGTGCAGCAGAACCACGAGCTCGCCCGAGCCTTTATCCATATAGTTTATTTTCAGCGAATCAACAGTTGTCTGCAACAAAAACACTCCTAAAGCAGTAGTGACAGTATATGCCATTATAGTCTTCTATATTATAGCACAGCAAAGTCGAAAATTCTATCATATTTTGAGGTTTATTTTGAGCCGCAAAACAAAACACCGCCGCCTGCAAAAGCCGCAGGCGGCGGTGCTGTTTTCGGGATTGCTTATAGAGGATTATTTACCGAAAAGTTTCTTGAAGAGGTTGATTATTGCGCGGAAGGGAGCGAGGATGATATTGAGTATCTTCTTGAAGAAGCTGTCGCCCTTCTGCTTTACGGTCACGGAGCAGCTTGCTTCGACTCCGTTCGAGGCGGTTGCGGTTATGGTTGCCGTACCCTCGGAGACGGCAGTCACAGCACCGTGCTCATCGACCGTTGCAACGGAGGTATTCGACGAGCTCCAAGTGACGGACTTATCCGTCGCATTGTCGGGCTTAACGGTAGCGGTAAGGGTGAATGTATCGCCGACATTGAGGGCTTTGCTGTTCTTGTTGAGCTTAATGCTCTCAACTCCGGCCGGCTCATTCTCTATTTGGAAATCCACCTTGTCACCGATTGCGTTGTCGTCCGAATCGGCCAACGCAAGCACGCCGTATGTCTCATCCTTTATCTCGTTGAAGCTGTAGTCGTTACCGAGATAAGAGAACGTCGCATTATCTGTTAACGGGACAACAACAGCCGTGTCTGCGTTGTCGGAAAGCTCATACATTGTATACGCAACACCGTTCAACGAACCTTCCATCTGCGACTCATATTCACAGTCCTTTACCTCAACTGTTCCCGTTTCCGCATATATGCAACGGGATGCTTTATATTTATTTGCAAGTTTATAATACGTCGCAACGTCGCGCAAAGCTATGCACTCAATATATCCGCCAAACGTGCTTTTGGGAGCTTGGTAAACTTTTCCGTCCGAGCCTTTATAAAAATATGTTTCTGTATTCGGGAAATTATTATCATACGCGTAAATTCTTTGCTGTCCGTTAACTTCTTTATAATATAAGAAGTTTATGGCATGACCGTTGTTGCCTTTTCTGAATCCGATCTGCAACGAACCTTTATTATCGTAATTATGATTTTTAACATAATTAACTACAGCGTTCCAATCGGCGCTGATATTTGCTCTTCCCGTAAGATAAGTACTTCCGCCGGCAACAGTAGCACCGGCCGAATAGCTGCCCTGTATATCCTGATAATAACATATCGGTTTTATTGCTTCTGCTCTTGAAAAAGAATACAGGTTTCTTGTTGTATCTTTTCCGATAAGTTTTCTGTCCAATACGCCGATATAATAGCCTGAACTCGTTATAGACATACCGAAGCAATGACCGTCTGTATGGGAATCAGCAAAATTTTCGAAGCTGTATGTTTCATCGCCGAGGTTATAGATGCTCTCTTCATAATTTTGGGTATGGAGATTGGCATTAAGCAAACTATCATTGCCGCCCTCTATATAGATGCCACTCCACTGTTCCTTTGTACCGGCATAATAGACATCTTTAAGATTGTCGCAACAACTGAAAGCTTCATATCCGATACTTGTTACGCTATTGGGAATGGTTATGCTTATAAGGCTGTTGCAATATTTAAAAGTGAAGTTATCAATTTTTGTTATGCCGTCTGGGATTGTTATGCCTGTGAGACTTTCGCAATTGAAGAAAGCCTCGTATCCGATGCTTGTTACACCGTCTGGAATCTTTATATTTGTGAGGCTGCGGCAACCGTCGAAAGCCATGTTTCCGATGCTTGTTACACTGTTGGGGATTGTTATGTTTGTGAAACTTTCACAACCAAAGAAAGTCCCGTATCCGATACTTGTTACGCCGTCAGGTATGGTTATGTTTGTGAGACTTCTACACTCCCAAAAAGCGCTGTTTCCAATGCTTATTACGCTTTGGGGGATTGTTATGCTTGTGAGGTTACAACACCAAAAGAAAGCGTCTTCTCCTATGCTTGTTACACTGTTGGGGATGGTTACGCTTATAAGTTTGTAGCAAGATGCGAAAGCCCCATCTCCTATGCTTATCACGCTATTGGGGACGGTGTACGCAGATTCCGTTTTACCACCAGGATATTGTATCAATTCGGTCTTTTCTTTGTTAAATAAGACCCCGTTTTTGTCGGAATAAAAATTATTGTCGCTCGCAACATTAATACTTGTTAGGCTTTCACATTGGTCGAAAGCACCGGCTCCTATGCTTGTCACACTGTTGGGAATGGTTATGCTTATAAGGCTGTAACAAGATGCGAAAGCCCCGTCTTCGATGCTTGTTACGCTGTTGGGGATGGTGTACGCCGATTCCGGTTTACCACTGGGATATTGTATCAATTCGGTCTTTTTCTTGTTAAATAAGACTCCATTTTTATCGGAATAATAATTATTATCGCTTGCAACATTAATACTTGTTAGGTTTGCGCAAGAGCCGAAAGCTCTGTATCCTATACTTGTTACGCTGCGGGGGATTGTTATGTTTGTGAGAGCGGAGCAAGAGACGAAAGCCCAGTCTCCGATGCTTGTTACACTGTCGGGGATGGTTATTTTAGTGAGGCTTTTGCAAGAGTTGAAAGCATTGTCTTCGATTCTTGTGACCGGCTTTCCGTCAATTTTAGATGGTATTGTTATTGCGCCATCCGCCGAACCATCGCAGCAGGTTATGGTAATCGTGCCGTCCGAGCCAATCTTATAGGCATAAATGTCGTATATTTCCGCCGCCTCGGCTTTGGGTGCGAAAAGGCTTGCCCAATCAACGCCGGCAAGTTCGCTTATCGGTGCGACACCGAGCACCATGACAAGTGCAAGGGTCAGCGCCAAAAGCGATTTGAAAATGTTCTTATGTTTTGTTTGCATGTTTTTTTGCCTCCGTTTTATTTTTTACGGCATTGCCGTTTTATACCTTTGTTCTGTGGATTGCAATCATTTTCGTTTTTGAAGTGAGTTTGTGTGCGGCAAGGGCAAACCCCTCAGTCTCTCCGCGACAGCTCCCATATAGAGGCGTCGTTGCGGATATCGGTTAAATGTTCTTTCAAACACATAATAGCACGCTTATTTTTCTTGTCAACAGAAATGGAACGAAACGCATTTTAAATGGTATGAAAACAACATTTGTTTCTTTGTTGTAAATTAGATGACTGTGTCGCGTCTGTGTACTTCGTTTCTGCAGGCAAATAAATCTCCGCATAATTCTTTTGATTTTTGCGTATTCTTCTATTTTTATTTATTCTATCGGGCGCAAAACATATAAATTGACTTGCGCTTGCGTTTCTGCTATTATTTAGGATAGTGTCTAACATAAAGCAAAAGCGTCAGCTCCTGTGCGATTTTCCGATTCGCAAAGGTGCTGATGATATTCTTGCCGTTAGTTAAAACCGCCTATCTTTTACTCCGAAAAATAAAGCTCAAGGCTTTCAATCAGAAAAAAATAGCAGTAAAGAGAGTGTGACAAAATGAGTAATTTACTTAACACGCCGATGAACATCGGCTCATGCGCGATAAAGAATCGCGTGGTCATGTCGCCCATGCTCATGGGCTTCGGTCAGTTCGACGGAAAACCCACGAAGAAAATGATGGACTACTACGAGGAGCGCGCCAAGGGCGGCACGGGACTTATCATAACCGAGATAACCCGCGTCAACGATCAGACCGGCGCGAGCGCATTTGCGCAGCTCGCAGTCAGCCATGACTACCACATCAAGCCGCTTTCCGAGTTCGCCGAGCGCATCCACCGCCACGGTGCGAAATTTTTCGTGCAGCTCCATCACCCGGGCAGGCAGAATGTCGGTCTGCTCGTAGGAACCGTTCCGCTGAGCATCAAATGCGAAAGTCTTACCCGCGGCGCATACGGGAAGTTTCTCTATAAATTGACTCCGAAGGTCGGCCCGACCATGCTTGAGCACAATATAGTGCCCTCGAGCGTCGCGCCCTCAAAGTGCAGCCCGGCATACTTCGCCGGCGGGCGTGTCAGAGCGCTCAGACACAGCGAAATAAAAGAGCTCGAGCAGCAGTTTATCGACGGCGCCGTGCGCGTAAAGAAAGCGGGCTGCGACGGCGTTGAGCTCCACTCGTCGCACGGATATCTCCTTCAGCAGTTCCTCAGCCCCGTGACAAACCGGCGCACCGACGAATACGGCGGCTCGCCCGAAAACCGCATGAGGTTCATTCTCAACATAATCAAGGGCATCAAGACGGCCTGCGGCGAGGATTTCCCTGTGATAGTCAGACTGACCGTCGACGAGTGCTATGAGAAAATCGGCGAAAAGGGCAAGGGCTATACGCTCAACGAGGGCGTTGAAATTGCGCGCCGCCTTGAAAAAGCGGGCATAGACGCCATAGATGTTTCGTGCGCGGGCTACGACACCTTCAACTACTGGCTCGAGCCGGTCTCGTTTGAGCCGGGCTGGAGAAAATATATGGCCAAGGCCGTCAAGGACGCCGTGTCTATCCCCGTCATAGCGGCAAACCTCATCCGCTCGCCCGAGCAGGCGGAGCAGCAGCTCGAGGACGGCATTCAGGACTTCGTTTCCCTCGGCAGACCGCACATCGCCGACCCTCACTGGACCGAAAAGGCTATTAACGGAAAGACTATCCGTCGCTGCATTTGCTGCCTCAACTGCTTTGAATCTATGGAGGCAAATGCGTTTGTCGGCACTCACGGCGAATGCTCCGTCAACCCGTTTGTCGGCCACGAGGGCGACCTGCTCAAGAAGGACGGAAACGGGCGCGCAACCGTCGTCATAGGCGCGGGCCCCGCGGGACTCACCGCCGCAGATATTCTCGCTCAGCGCGGCTTCTCCGTCACGGTATTTGAAAAGAATATGATGCCCGGCGGTCAGATCAATCTCGCCTCCGCCCCGCCCGAAAAGGCCAAGACCGCATGGATGATAGACGACCTCGTGAAGATTTGCCGCGAGGAGGGCGTTGAAATAAAGCTCAACACCCCCGCTACCGTCGAGGCCATAAAAGAGCTCTCTCCCTGCGCCGTCATAGCCGCAACGGGAAGCCGACCGATAAAGCCGCGCTTTGCCGGCAACTGCCCCGCCAAAGATATTCTCACGTTTGAAGATGTTCTCAGCGGCAGAGTCGAGCTCAGGGACTGCAATGTTGCCGTCATCGGCTCGGGTCTTACGGGGCTCGAGACCGCTCACGCACTTTGCGAGAACGGCTGCAAGGTGACTGTCGTAGAGATGGCGAAGGAGATTGCACTCGGCACATGGATGCAGCACAAGGACGATATTCTTCCGAAGCTCAAGAAGGCGGGCACAAAAATTATGACCGGCGAAAAGCTCTGCGAGGTATACACCGACAGGATAGTCACCGAGAATGTTGATACAAAGAAGAGAACGGATATCGCCTGCGACCGCGTGGTGCTGTCGCTCGGCTCAAGACCCGATGCAACGGTGGTCGAGGAGCTCAAAAAGAACGGCTTCTCCCCACTGGTCATCGGCGACGCGAACCATGTGGGAAAAATAGCTCACGCGACAAAGGCGGCATACGAAGCTGCGATATCGGTAAAATAAGCGAAGTACATAATAAAAGCGAAAGCGGTCGATTAAATCGACCGCTTTTTTGCAGACAAATATATAGAAAAAAAGACTCATCAAAAGATGAGCCTTAAGAAAGGTGCATACACAACACACACCCTGAAAACTGAACAAAGGAAGAAAAGTAATG
>ERZ773260.654-NODE-654-length-49328-cov-9.661965_pt1 | contig 49328 bp, 36 predicted proteins | sample MGYA00511387_ERZ773260 | MGnify/ENA primary metagenome ERZ773260 (study PRJEB29015, sample SAMEA2737745) | human gut metagenome | biome: human gut; feature: human-associated habitat; material: faeces | place: China | collected 2012 ...
TCTCGTTTGCAAATATACGAAATGGAAAAGCCCTTGTCAAGTCCTTCACCGTAACCCTGTTGATTACCAAGTGATTTACATTTGTAAATCGGAGCCAGTATGCTGTTTCCTCATTTTCCGGTGAAATCCCGGTGAAGGATGTAAAGTCAGAAAGTTCACCTTAAAGCATTGGTACAGAGGGTGTATGAAGGATGCGAACCTTTCCGGGTGAAAATCCGTTTGTAGGAGGAGTGGGAGCTGAGAATACCCTCCGGAAAACATTCACACCTCCTTTTTACCCGATATTCACCACGACAAGGCTTGTAAAACGGATGTCGGCATGTCCGGAAACCGTTCTCGGCAGATTGAAGAATCGTTTGGCTTAGAACGAGAAATCGTTTGGCGCAAAATGTATGGGCGGTTTTGTATGCTATTGGGTCTACATCTGTCAATGCAAATTTCTTTTCATCTTGTTTTTTATCATTTATATTTTATGTCAAAAAATTGCAATGAACTAAACAGGAGTTAAATATTGTGGGCTTTCGTTATTGGTATTGTAAAAATCGAAATTTTTTCCATATTTTGCAGGTAAGTGGTAGAATATGTTTTATTCTTTGTTGACTTTATGAAGTTGAAGTGAGAAGTTGGTTCCTTATATTAACTTAATGTGATAAATTGAACTGAAAATATGAAAAGGATTTTACTGTTAGTCAATATGACCCTTGGGTTGGGAGCTTTGGCCAATCACGCCGTAGCCAATATAACGCATGACGAGAAGCCCGGTTATTATAGTGATAACCGCACGGACTTGGAATTTAATGGGAATACGTGTGGAGTCATGGTAAACGGTTTCTTTGTGAAAAGTGACATCGGCATCGATTTCCGTTCCGTGGGACATCTTTGCCAAAGGCCACCCGTACCCTTTACCATAAAAGGAGTGGGGGAAAACGGATTGGACTCTATTGTGGTAGAGGCGGCTCCGAGTGAAAAGAATCCGGTCGTTATAAATGGGGTTCCATATTCTGATATTGTAAATTATGTACAAGAAAAGAAGTCTGAATGGGTAACTTTGGAGGAAATAAAGAAACAGTATTTCCCGAAGGTTCGAGGAAAGTGCCTGTATATGGTTAATAAATACTTTATCACAAAGGATTGGGAGTCTTATAGATTGGATAAGGATTTCATATTGAAAGTGGAGGCATTGCCCTCTTCGGAATGTGAAATTTTTGAAGGCCAATCTCCCTTTACCATTATTAGGGTTTTTACGGACGTGATATCTAATCACAATCCGGGGCGCATCGGGTGATTTTGCGGATTAAAATAGGAGTAGGATGTATAAAAAGATGGGTTATGAAAAATAGTTTTTTCCCTTGTGGCATCATTATTGGTGTTTTCTTTTGTTGGTTTCCGTCTTATTCTGTCGCCAGGACTCAACTTCCTCCGGCATGTGTAGATTCAAAAACGGACCAAAATGGTTTCTTGAACGAATTGTCCACCGAGGATTTTAACAAGAGTGCTATCGGTGCTTTAGTGGACGGAGTGTTTGTAAAGAGTCTGATAGGGGTGAATATGGATTCTTTACGTACGTTCAACATTGTGAGTGGCGGCCCTTTGACCATAAAGGGAATAAAGACGGAAAATGATTCGATCGTAGTGACGCAAAAGGATTTCCATAAGAATCCGGTACGGATTAATGGTATGGATTATACCCGTTTTGCTTGCACGTCATTTGGAAAGAAAGTGGAACTCCTTTCTTTGGATGACATACGAAAGACTTATTTCCCTCAGATGGAGGACACGCCTTGCATGTATATGGCCAACAAGTTTTTCCTGATGAATGATTTGTCTTCTTACAAGTTCGACAAGGATTTTATCTTGAAAGTGGAACTGTTGAAGTCGACGGATTTCGAGGAGTTCAAACATGCCCCGTTGTTCTATATTATCCGGATTTTTACGAAAACCAGAGAGAACCTGAAACACCATAATGTCATGCGCTTAAAGTAAACCAAGCAAGATAAAATACCTCTTCATGATGTCGCATTCCTGCTGATAGTCAGGTTTGACACTATTGTCAGATTGGAAAATGCCGTGCATGTGGCCCACTATTGTATCCTCCCAACCCCGTAGGAGGAGCTTTTCTGCCCAATCGGGAATCTTATATCCGAAGCGGTTTGGAGAATGAAAATTTCTATGGTTGGGGATGGAAGATGGGGAATGTTTTGCACGGTGGAAAAAACGCCGATGCTTGTATTTATGGCATCAGTGTTTTTAGTTTAAAGGCGGGTCGGGTATTTATCCGAATTTGAACATGATGTCTTCTTCTTCGTCCGATACCCAGAATGTAGAGTCCTTTTTCTGAATGAAGATGTTGTTTTCACGGGCCAACCAACCGACGGCCAGTGCCGTGTCTTCTACACTGAGTCCTAACTTCCCTGCCAGGTCTTGCAGGGTGATTTCACGCGTTTCTTTCAGGATGCGCCAGATTTTTCCGGCATTGGTCCCAATTTCTGATTTGTACATAATTTATTGAATTAGTGTGGGTATAATGTACCCGCTGCTTTCTTGTACTTGACGTAACTCAGGTACAGTTGGTAGTGGGCGTTTACTTGGGTTTCGTATGCTTGCTGCCAGAGGGCTTGTGCCTCCAAATGGTCGGACAAGGATTCCAAGCCGACAGTATATTGGCTATGGCTTACTTTCCGGTTTTCTTCTGCCTGCTCCAAAGAGCGGTCCGCAATCTGGCATTCCATTTTGGCCTCGTCTAAGTTGTGTGCCGCCTGCGTCAGTTCGAGAAGCATTTGTTCGTTCAGGTTTTCTTTTTCCAACAGTGTCTGTTCCAGTTTGGCTTTGGCAGCCCGGACTTTGTTGGAACGTTCACCAAAATGATACAAGGGCAGGCTCACGTTCAGCAAGACGGAAAAACTGCCGTCTTTGAAAAAAGTTTCATCGTTCAGTTCAAAGCCGTGCATGTAGTTGAATGCGCCTTGCAATCCGACTTTCGGCATCAACTCGCTGCGGTTCAGCTTGATTTGTTGACGTGCCATGTCTTCCTGTTTGTCGAGCAGTGCATATTCCGGGCGTGCAGAGATGTCGGAGATTTGTATGTCCATCTGTTGCTCAATCTCAGGGAAATCTTCTGAGATACGGATTGGGGAATCCAACGGTTTGCCTATCAGATGGCAGAGGTTCATGGCAGCCAACCGGAGGGCGTTATCGGCTTTGCGGACGGCGAGTTCGCTTTCGTTGAGTTTGACTTGGACTTTGAGTACGTCGTTACGTGGTTTCAGGCCGTGACGGTGTGCGCTTTCTACATTGTTTAAAAGTTCTGTGAGGACAGTTTGGTATTTTTCTGCCACTTTTTTCATCTCTTGTGCTTTTACCATCAAGGCGTAAGCATCATCTGTCTTCACGATGACTTGGGTGGCCGTCAGTGTTTCGTTGATTTGTGCCATTTCGTTGCCCAAAACGGCCATCCGGTAGGCTGCTTGGATTTTCCCACCCATGTAGAGCGGTTGTTCCAATTGTATGCCGCCCAGGAACATCGGTCCGATTTCATAGTCGAGGCTTATACCCGGGAAGAAGGCGAATTGTTGGAGTTGTCCCGTGGCAGAGAAGATGGGGAGTTGGCCGCTTCCGGAACTGTATCCGCCGTCGGCGGTGCTATACAGCCCGGTAGCGTTGGCTGTCAAATTGGGAAAGAAATTTCCTTTATAACTTTTCATCGTGTAGCGTGCACTCTCCGTCTGCCGGAAAGAAGCTGCCATTTCTTTGTTATGGGTCAAAGCCATTTCCCTGCATTGTTTCAGGCTTAATGTCTCTTGTGCACGCGGTTGGGGGATGAGACATGTTATATATAGGATAGAAATGATAATCTTTTTCATGCTTCGGTCTGTTTGATGTGGAAGAATAAGGCATAAAGTACCGGAATAAATAAGAGGGTAATGAGTGTGCCGAACAGCAGGCCGCCCATAATGGAAGCTGCCAATGAGCCGAACATGGAATCCGTCAACAGGGGAATCATACCCAGAATCGTGGTAAGCGAAGCCATCATGACCGGTCGCAACCGGCTTTGTGCACTGTCGATGAGGGCTGTGGTAGGTTCTGTCCCCCGGTTGAGCTGCAATGTGATTTCGTCCATCAGTACGATGCCGTTTTTAATAAGCATGCCGATAAGTCCCAAGGTTCCTACGATGGCTACAAAGTTGAAAGTCTTTCCGGTCATGAGCATGACCGCTACGACACCGACTAATATGAATGGCAGGCAGCAGAAGATGATAAGCGGTTTCCGGTAGTCTTTGAATAACATAATCAGGATGGTGATCATGAGGATGATGGCGAAAGGGAAGTTACGGAACAAGTATTCCATGGACTGGTTGTTGGCCGCTTTTTCTCCTTGCCATTCCAAACTATAACCTTCAGGAAGGTCAATCTGTTCTATTAAGGGGGCGATGCTTTGCCAGGCCTTTTCCGTTTCTATTCCCGGAGCCGGTGAACATTGCACGCTTTGGCTGCGTTGTCCGTTGTAACGTGGTATGACCGGGTCTTCCCAACGTATGTCTACTTTTTTGCTGATTTGCTTTAATGGCGTACTGCCCATCAGGCTTTCCACAAGTTCTTCTTTTGACAAGGTTCCGGATTTCAGTTTCACCATGGTTTCCTCGTTGAGAAGTCCGTTCAACGAAGGTAAGGAAGAAAACACCTGGGCGTTGTTCAGGTCTTCTATGGGGGTGCCTTTTTCGTTTAGGCAACGTAGGTAAATGTTGTCCCGATGAATACCTTGATAGAACGAACCGATGGGAATGCCGCTGGTCGCTGTAAGCAACGACATGCTGACATCATTCCGGCTTAACCCCAATGTACGTGCAGCCGGTTGGTCGTATTCAACCGTGAGTACTGGTATTTGCGGATCCCAGTTGGTGGTGATAAGTCTTATCTCCGGACTTTTTTCCATGATGACCCGTGCACTGTCGGCTAGCCTGTGGAGCACGGCTGGATCCGGCCCCAGGAATTGTGCTTCGATGGGGTACTTCTTGAACATCAGATTGTAGCGTTTCATCTTGACGTAAGCGTCAGGATAATGGGCCGTCAAGTAGTCTTGAATCTCGTCCATGTGATTTTCCAACTCTTCCGGTGAGGTGAAATCGATAATCAGTTCTCCGTACGACAATGAGGGGTTGGCAATGCTGCGCACCAAATTATAACGACCGGGAGTTCCTCCTACTGAACGGGTTACGTGCGTGATTTCCTTACGGCTTTTCAGGTAGGCTTCTATCTCTTCCAGGTCATGTGCCACGCGGGATGAGTTGGTACCTTCCGGTAATTTGTATTCCATATACATTTGATTGTACACCATGTCGGGGAAGAAACCTTGCCGCATGTAACCGTAGCCCCAGGCTGACAATCCTAACAAGGCAACCATGGACAGCACAAAACTCCAACGGTGGCGTAGGCCGAAAGAGAGTGACTTACGCAGAAGGGCATACGGCCAACCCTTGTAAACCCGTTTGCCGGAAACGTTTTGATCTGCTTCCGGATGAAGACGGCGTTCGGCCATTAAGGGCACATGCGTCAGGGCCAATACCCAACTTAATAATAAGGATACGGCCAAAACGATAAATAAGTCCCGCGTGTAGACACCTGCCGTGTCAGGAGACATGAAGATGGGAAGGAAAGCGATAATGGCTATCAGTGTAGCTCCCAATAGAGGCATTGCTGTTTGCCGTCCGATGGCTGTCATGGCTTCCATCCTGTTTTTCCCGGCCTTCAGGTCCACCAGGATGCCGTCTACGATGACGATGGCATTGTCTACAAGCATTCCCATCGCCAATACGAATGCTGCTAATGACACACGTTGCATGGTGCCGTCCATGGTTTCCAGAAATAAGAAGGAACCAAACACAGTGACGACTAAGCTGATTCCGATAATCAATCCGCTTTTGAATCCCATGGTCAGCATGAGGATGAACACCACGATAATGACAGATTCAATCAGGTTGATGGCGAAGGTTCCTAAAGAATCTCCGACACGTTCCGGTTGATAGAATACTTTATGGTAGTCAACTCCAACAGGCAAGCGTTTGTCCTTTAGTTGGGACAGTTTCTTTTCGACGGCACTTCCCACTTTGACGATATCCGATCCCGTGGATGCAGCTATCAGGATGCCGATGGCACGTTCGCCGTCGTAGAACATCTCATTCCGCGTGGGTGATTCGTAATCTTTTTCGATTCGGGCAATGTCGCGTAGGCGAAGTTGGTCGTCGTCATGTCCTTGTATGAGCATGTTGCCGATGTCTTCCACGGTTTGGAACTTGTTGTTTACCGTAACACGGATACGGTTGTCTCCATTTTCGTAATATCCAGTATAAGTGGTTTGGTTCTGTCCGTTCAAGGTTGCCAGTACTTCAGCCGGTTTTACACCGAGGTTGGCCATGCGGTCTTGCAGCAGGGATATGTTGATGCATTCCGGCCGTTTGCCATATAGTTCCACACGTTCAATCCCTTTCAGTACAGCGAGTTCCCGTTTGATGAGTTCTGCATAGTCGGACAGCTCGCGATCGCTCAGACCGTCTCCGGTGAGGGCATAAAACATGCCGTATACATTCCCGAAATCATCTTTTACTATCGGTGCGGAGGCTCCGGCGGGCAACGTATTCCGTACGTCTTCTACTTTGCGTCTGAGAAGGTCCCAATACTGTTCCACATCGTCATCCTTGACGGTGGTCAGCAATTCCACTTGAATAAGTGAAAGGTCGTTGTAAGAGTAGCTTTCGATATAGTCGATGCCGCCCATGTTGCGGATGCTTTTTTCCAATACGTCTGTCACTTCTAGCTCGACCTGATGAGCAGAGGCTCCGGGGTAGGTGGTGACAATCATGGCCGTTTTGACTTTAATTTCAGGATCCTCCAGTTTGCTCATCTCGTAACACGACCATGCGCCGCCTGCTATGAGTACCGCAATGAAGAAATAAACCAGGTTACGGTTTTTGAAAGCCCATTTGCTGATGTCTGTCATAACAATCCTCCGATATTGGTTTTACTTGTGGCCGACAGTGGAGTTACAGTTTCCCCGTCTTGAATATGATGGATACCGGAAGAGACGATGAGGTCTCCAGGTTTGATTTGCGCTGAAGTGACTGTGGCTTTTCCGTCGGTATGCAGTCCGATGAGGATGATATTACATTTACGTACTTTCTTTTGTGCCGTCTCATAAAGGAAAACGCTTGTTTTTCCATTTTCGTGCAATATGGCATTTGCAGGGATTGTCATTGGAGCTTTTTCCGTGGTGTCGCATAGGATGGTCACCATTGTGTTCATGCCAGGAGAGGGTTGGGGGAGAGAAGTGTTTTCCCATTTCAAACGCATGGTGTATAATTGGTTGGCATTGGCTCTCGGGATGACATAGAGCGGTCGTAGGGTATGGTGCTTGCCTGGATAAATGTCGAAAGTGCAATAGTATTCTTTGAATTGCCCGCGTCGTATGTATTCGGCTGCAGGCAGATTGATTTCCACTTCCGGACGTTCGCTGCTCATCATGGTGAGTACGGGCATACCGGCTCCCACTGTTTCATGAGGTTCAAACAGGTGCTTGTCGATGTAACCGTCAAAGGGGGCATACAACCGGGTATAGGATAGTTGGTCCTTATGATGGTTGTATTTGGCTGTGATTTGTTTCAATCCATATTCTGCTTTGTCGTTGGCAGCCGGTGTGGTGCCTCCGTCTTTATATAAGGCCATGACCCGTTCAGCCTCACTCTTCACTTGTAGGTATTCAGCTTCCGTGGCATCCAGTTGTATTTGGTAATCCGTGGGGTCGAGGTCTGCCAGAAGTTGCCCTTTTCGTACCCGTGTTCCGTCCTTTACATATATTTTACGAATGGTTCCGCTGACCCTGAATGACAGGTTGGCATCTTCCGCAGCCTTTACTTTACCCGGGTATTGAAGGATGCTCTGTTCGGCAGCGGAAATCACGGTGTCTGTTTTGACAGTTTGCCGACGGCTGCTTTCCTGTCGCGTTTGTGAGCAGGCTGTGAATAAAAAAAGGATAAATCCTCCTATGATAACATTAAACTTCTTCATAAAAATGGTTCTTTGGTTCTATATGCAAATATATCTGGTTTGTCGGATATTTGAAAGTTCTAAAGGGCTTATTTTTTGTCTGATTTGTATGTTTTTAACTACCGATGTGACTAAAGTTTTTCAGAATTATATTTATTTTGTCCCAATGAACAGTTTTATTAATAATTAAGGATGGAGCAAGCTATGATTCCTATACGGGTAAGCCGTTTGTCCGATTGGAAAATATATGGTTCTCAGTGGGGGCGTTTGCGTTCCACGCTTGATCGATGTGGTGTGTTCTTTTGTCGTGCGGGAGAAGTGGAATTGGAAATAGACAATACACCTTATATAATAAAGCCGGGAGATATTTGTTTTTATGTGGCTTCGGCTTTGGTACGCGTATTGCGGGTCGGTGGAGAAATAGACGGTGTAGTGGTAGAGGTGGACGTGGATTATATTTTGCCTATCAGTAACAAAGTGTTGAATGTGCAGGACATTTTGTTCATGCGCGACCATCCTTGTATTACGCTGACAGATGCGCAGTGTCGGTATGTGGATAAACTTTTGGAACTTTATATGCGTAGGATAAAAGAAGGAGACGGGCAAGTGGGCAGTTCCAAATGCCGTTCCTTGAAAGTCGAGTTGATTAAGGCCGGTGGTCAAGCATTATTTTATGAATTGCTGATGATATACTATACCAACCGGCCGATGCATCCTGTACAACGGACACAGAAAGATATTATTTTTCAACGTTTCATTGTGGATTTGTTCAATCATTACCGGGCAGAGCGCGAAGTCCTTTTCTATGCGGAAAGACAGAACCTTTCGGCACGATACTTTTCTTCGGTTGTGAAAGAAAAGTCCGGGCGTAGTGTTTTGCAATGGATCATACAGATGGTGATTTCAGAAGCCAAACAGCTATTGGAGTGTTCGGAGTTGAGCATTAAGGAAATTGCTGTCAGGTTGAATTTTTGTACGCAATCGTTTTTCGGAAAGTATTTCAAGCAATACGTAGGCGTGTCTCCGAAGGAATATCGTGAACGTTCCTTGGCTTTGTGAGATTTTGGTATACTTATTGTAAAACGGCTAAAAGAGGCGGATTTAACGCCTCTTTTCCGTTATTTCACGATGAACCATGGGTTCAATAAGTTTTCCTTGTTGTAATGTAACGGTGTCCTTTCATCCGTTAGGTATATATTTTTTCCGGAAGCCCTTACAATGGCATGTCCGGCTGCCGTATCCCATTCCATTGTGGGGGCAAAACGCGGATAGATGTCTGCCGAGCCTTCTGCCACCCTGCATATTTTGAGTGAACTTCCGCAAGAGATAAGGTTTACATGTCCATATTCGCTTTCCAGCTTACGGATGTATTCCTCCGTCTCAGGGGAAAGATGGGAACGGGAGGCTACGACCACAAAGCCTTTCGTGTCGGCCTGTTCCAAAGGCAACCGGTCTGCCTGTTCCATCAAATCGTCGGGAGAAAGGCCGGCGGAACGGGTATCAATATCTTCTATCCTGTAAGCCCCGATGCTGTCTTCCGAGAAATAGAGCGTACGGCTGACCGGTACGTAAATTACCCCCAATACGGGGATGCCGTTTTCTACCAGTGCAATATTGACCGTGAATTCTCCGTTTCGTTTGATAAATTCTTTTGTGCCGTCCAATGGGTCTACCACCCATAAGGTTTTCCATCCTTTTCGTTTGTCATAGTCGGTCAACCGGCCTTCCTCGCTCAATACGGGAATGGACGTGGCGTCCAATTCGTCCATGATACGGGCATGAGAACGTTTGTCAGCTATGGTCAGCGGGGAATTGTCCGCTTTGCGTTCGATGGCGAAATCTGCCTTGGGGTCATCGTAAATGTTCAGAATGTCCTTTCCGGCAAGCAGGGCTGCCCTGATGGCACAAGATAATAATTCGTTTTGCATGATGTTCCTGTTGTATATGCTTTAGTAAAGATGGCAAAAGATGAGTGCACAATCTCCACCTTACAAAGATAACAAAAATCGGTGTAAAACTTGGGCTTGCAATACAAAATCTGTATGAAAAACGTTTATGAATGCCTTTTGAATGGGCTCGGAATGAAAATTCTACCACTCTTTCCAGAAAACCGGACTGAACAGGATCAGCACACTGAACAATTCCAGACGACCGATAAGCATAAGGAAAGACATGACCCATTGACATACGTCGGGCATGCTGCTCATGGTGTATGCCGGACCGTAGTAGCCGAAGCCCAAACCGGTATTGCCCATGGCAGAGAGGGAAGAGGTCAGGGCTTCCAGGAAGTCTATTCCGAAAAACGTGAGCAGGAAACACCCTGCAAAGCCACATAACAAATAAAAAAGCGTGAAAGTCGTGACGGTATTCAATAAGGGGAGAGGGACAACGTGTTTGTTGATTCGCACCGGCAGAATGGCATTGGGGTGAATAAGCCTTTTGAATTGGTTCTTGATGGCGTGAAACAGAATCATGATACGCATGTTCTTGATACCGCCGGCTGTGGAACCTGTACATCCTCCGGCCAGTATGGCAAAAATCAGGAGCACCCAGGTGAATTGGGGCCATAAAGTATAGTCGTCGGTCACGAGGCCGCAAGAGGTATGGATGGTAGAGACTTGGAAGAGTGCCTTGCGGAAAGCTTCTTCGAGTGGATATTGTCGTTGGAAGAACAGGCTAGCCGTGATGAGGAGTGTGATGACACATACGGACCCCAGGAACCATCGTGTTTCACCATCTTTGAAGAATTTGCTGAATTTGCCTTGCAGGCATAAAACCAACAGGGAGAAATTCAAACTGGCGATGACCATAAAGGCTGAGGTGACGTATTCAATGAAAGGAGAGTCCCAATAGGCTATGCTGTCTTGTTTGGTGGAGTAGCCTCCGGTTCCCATAATGCTGAACGAATGGCACACCCCGTCGAACAGGTTCATGCCTCCGAGACAAAGTAAACCGATACATAAGCCGGTCAGGATGATGTACACGGTCCAGATGAGTTTGGTGGTCATGCTGATTTTCGGGTGCAGTTTGTCGTGCGTCACGCCCGTAGCTTCTGCGCTGAAAAGCTGTAGATTACCTCCGCCGAATATGGGCAGTAAGGCTATGGTGAAGCATACGATGCCCAAACCGCCCACCCATTGAGTCAGGGCGCGCCAGAAAAGCATGCCTTTGGGCATGGAGTCGATATGGTCGAGCACGGTGAAGCCGGTGGTTGTAAAACCAGACATGGTTTCGAAGAATGCACCTGATACGGACGGGATTTCACCGCTCATCAGGAACGGAAGCATACCTAAAATGGTAAACATCAACCAAGTGAGGGTTACGATACAATAGCCGTCCCGGCGTGTCATCCAGGTTTTGGCACCTTTACCATAAGCCGTCAGTCCTCCTCCGGTAATCAAGTTGATGCCCGCAGCGTATAAAAAATATTTATAGCTGTCTTCGTGGTATAGTAAGGAGACGCCCATACAAATGAGGAGCATGCCGCCCTCTACCCAAAGCAGGATGCCGATTACGTAGGCAATGAGTTTGGCGTTGATGATATTGTTGAGCGGTGCATGTCCGTTGTTTTCTTTGGATTGAAAGTCGTAAGTCGTTTGGCTCATATTAATAAGATGAATGGATATGGAATATAATATTGAATTATTGGGTAACGGGTTCACGGGCGTAATATCAACTCCCAGTCTGTGACATCCAAACGTTTTCCGAATTTGGTACCTACTTTTTCAAAAAAGGCTACTTGTTCAAATCCGAGTTTGCGGTGCAGGGCATAGCTAGCTTCATTTCCGTGGGTGATACAAGCAATGAGTACATAACAGCCTGATTTCCGGCATTCCTCAATCAGCCGTGACATCAGTTGTCGTCCTATGCCCTGGCGGGCAGACGAAGAAGAGACGTAGACGGTTGTTTCCCACGTATGGCAATAAGCAGCCCTTTCCTGCCACAAATGGGCATAGGCATATCCGATGACCTGTCCGCCCTCTTCGAACACCAAATAAGGAAACCGGGAAGAGATGTCGGCAATACGTCGGTACATCTCGTCTTCAGAAACGGCTTCAGTCTCAAAGGTAGCTACGCTATGTAGGATATATTCATTATAGATGTCTGCGATGGCTTTAGCGTCGCTAAGCTTTGCATATCTGATCATGACTGATTTTTATTTGATATGCAAAAATACGAAAAACGCCTGTCATTACAGCCTTTCGGGAGGATTTATTCGCCAAGAGGATACAAAAAACTCTGAAGTAACTGTACTTCAGAGTTTTAAGCGGTGCGTACGGGACTCGAACCCGTGACCCCATGCGTGACAGGCATGTATTCTAACCAACTGAACTAACGCACCTTTAAAAGAGGAATCAGGCGATTTCCTGATTGCGAGTGCAAAGGTAGATAAAACGAATGGATGAACCAAACTTTTTGGCGTTTTTTTCTCTGCTTCGTTTGTCTTTTCTGTCGTTTTTCCCCCGCAGACTCTGGTTTTACGCTTTCCTCTTTTCGTTTTTGCTGTCTTTATTCATTTAAATAAGTCAGAACCTTTCCGCTGAGTTGGAGCAAAGAGATTTCGCACATTTTGGTATCGTATTCCGAAACCAGAAGTCGTTCTTCCGCATCCAAAAGGCTTTGTTGGGCTTCTCGCATTTCAAATCCGGAGAGGTCTCCTTTCATGTAACGCAGATTGGCATATTCGTAATTTTCCTGGGCGGCCACAAGGTTTTGGCGTTCCATCAGCATCACCTGCCAGTTGTTGCGATAGGCTTGCCACAAGTCGCTCAAATCCGATTTCAAAGACAGTTTCAGATCTTCCCGTTCCAGTTCGGCGTATTCAATGGCCAGTTGTGCATTTCTTTTTTGCATTTTCCGTTTGCCGTCGAATAAGTTGAAACCGATGGTGATGCCGGCGTTCAGTCCCCAGTTGTCCCGCTTCTTTGTGGAGGAAAGCTCGTAGCGGTTTAAAGTGTATCCATATCCTGCATTCAGACGTACGTAAGGATAGTCGCGGGACATGATTTTCTTATAGTCGGCTCGTACGACTTCCGTATTATTGTCCGCCATTAGCAAGGAGGCGTTGGTGGCCAATGTGGCTTGCCATAATTCATCGTATTGCAAATCCGGATTGACATCTATCGCCGTATCTCGTATGCCGATAAGTGCCGTTACGTCATGGTTGGCCATCAGTTCGTTCAATTTTATCCGGGATGAGTTCAGTACTTCCCGTTGTTTCATGTATTGGGCACTGTCTGCGTTGAAGTCGACCTTGGCTTGCAAATAATCCAGACGCGAGAAATTACCGATGTGGTACCTGACTTCCACGATACGCATGCGTTCCTGCGATAAAGACATGGCATGGCGGAAGTTCTTCAAACGGATTTTTTCTTGTATGTAATTGTAATATTCGGCCGTAAGCGATGCCACATAGTCTTCTATCGTAATGCGGGTTTGCAGTTCCCCCTGTTCTTTCAGGAGCTGCAGTTGCTTGTAATTGGTCCACACGCTGAAACCGTCGAAAACAGTCCAGTTCAGGTCGATGCCGGCATCTACAGTCCCGTCATACGCTCTGCGCTCGGTGGTGGTAACGTTTGTGGAGCGGGGAGTAGTACGGGTTGACCCCAAATCACCACTGTAGGATGCACTGAGGTCTACAGTGGGCAACATTCCCGCATTGGCCCGCGTGGCGTTGTTTGCAGCCGTCTCTTGTTGGTTTTTTACCATTCGGATGGAGAAGTTGCTCTCCAGTCCGCGTGATAAACATTCTTGCAAAGTGACTGAACCTTCCGCTTCCATCATGTCTTGTTGGGCCTGTATAGGCAATGTGCACAAAAATAAAACAGGCCACAGTATCTTATTTTTCATTTTTCTCCTTTTTATTGATTCGATTGGTTGATATGTAACTATACACAGCCGGAACGATATACATGGTAAGGAAAGTGGAAACCACCATACCGCCTACTACGGCAATACCCATGGCAATACGTTGGTTGCAGCCTTCTCCTGTGGCAAAGGCCAGGGGGATCAATCCTAAAACGGTAGAAGCGCTGGTCATTAAGATTGGTCGCAAGCGTTGCAGGGCAGCATCGTGTACAGCCGTTACCTTGTCTTCACCGTTTTCTTGTTTTAAATTCGCGAACTCTACAATCAGGATACCGTTTTTAGCCACCAGTCCGATTAACATGATGATACCGATTTGGCTGAATACATTCATGGTGATATCGTTGAAGTACATGAATATCAGTGCTCCGGCAATCGCAAGCGGTACGGTAAGCATGATGATGAAGGGGTCTTTGAAGCTTTCGAACTGTGCTGCCAGAATCAAATAAATGAGTACTAACGCTAAAATAAAAGCGAACATCAGGCTAGAGGAACTTTCGCGGAATTCTTTCGAGTCACCGGACAATGAGGTGCGGAACGTGTCGTCCAATACCTCTTTGGCAATCTTGTCCATTTCGTCCAATCCTTGTCCGATAGTTTTTCCGTCGGCCAAGCCAGCTGAAATCGTAGCGGAAACGAAACGGTTGTAACGGTAAAGTTTCGGAGGGGCAATGCTGCTTTCCAATTCGATAAGATTATCCATTTGAATCATCTTTCCGTCGCTGCTTCTCAAATAAATGGCTCGTAAATCGGCCGGTTTGTTACGTTGCTGCCGGTTTATCTCGCCCAGAATTTCGTATTGCTTTCCATTCATATAGAAATATCCCATGCGCTGTCCGCTCAGTCCGTATTGCAGGGTTTCAGACAAATCACGGGTGTTGACTCCCATGATGTTGGCTTTGTCGCGGTTGATGTGGATGCGAATTTCCGGTTTACTGAATTTCAGGTCGACATCTGCCATTTGGAAAACAGGGTTCTCGTAGACTTTTTCCATAAATACCGGAAGGACTTTTTCCAACTTCTCGATGTTGGTCGCTTGCAAAACATATTGTATAGGCATGCTTGAACGACGCCCGCCGAATGAGGATTGTTGTTGCACGAAGGCACGTGCTTTGGTTTTCTTTTTGACGGCTTGCGACAATTTTTCGGCAGCCTCCATCTGAGTGTAATCCCGGTCTCCCATGTCTTTCAGGCGGATTTGTACATTTCCGCTTCCGCTGGATACACGGGCGGTCACAGCATCTGCGTCGGGGATTACGGAGTCTACGATGCTGTTGATGTCTTCCGTATAATCCCGGATGTATTCATACGTCACGCCTTCTGCTCCACGTGTGTTGATGGTAATCATGGAGCGGTCTTCCAATGGAGCCATTTCCGAAGGTATGGCTCCCCACAGATATACGATAGCTCCCAACATGAGGACAATGACGGGAAGTGTCCATATACGATGGCGCAGGACAACTTGCAAGGAGCGGCTGTACATATTGTTCATTCCGACGAAGAAGGGTTCCGTAATACGGTAAAAGGCATTTTTCTTTTTCTGTTGTTTAAGGAGCTTGGTAGCCAACATGGGGGTGAATGTCAGTGCCGCGAACGATGATATGACTACCGCTCCCGATATGACCATACTGAACTCCCGGAAAAGCCGTCCGGTCGTTCCCTCCATAAATACGATGGGGAAGAACACGGCTACCAGCGTGACCGTCGTGGAGATGACGGCAAAAAAGATTTCTTTGGCACCTTCTATTCCGGCCTTCTTAGGATTCATGCCCTGCTCTATGCGGATATAGATGTTTTCAGTCATCACAATGGCATCGTCCACCACAAGACCGACAGCCAGTACGACGGCCAACATGGTCAGTACGTTGATGGAGAAGCCAAACAAATACATGATGAAAAACGAACCGACAAGAGAGACCGGAATCACAATACATGGTACCAATGTGACGCGCCAGTCGCGCAAAAACAGGAAAATGATGATAATTACCAGGACGAAAGCTTCATACACAGTCTGTTTTACCTCATTGATGGAGGCGCGAATGAATTTGGTATTGTCAAATCCGTAGCTGTAATGCACATCGTCCGGCAGGTCCTTTTTCATTTGCTCCATGCGTTCATACACGGCGTCGGCGATGTTGATGTGGTTGGCACCCGGTTGAGGCACGACGACTACGCCGACCATTGGCACGCCATTCATTTTCATATAACTTTTGATGTCGGCAGCTCCAAGTTCTGCCCGGCCGATGTCGCTGAAACGGATAATTTGGTTTCCCTCGTGTTTCACAATCAAATCATCGAACATCTTGGCCGTGTTCATTAACCCCATGGTACGGATGTTCAGTTCTATGGTATTTCCTTCTATGCTGCCCGACGGCAATTCGACATTTTCATTGTCCACTGCATTTTTCACGTCCATAGGCGTGATACCGTAACCGGCCATTTTGATGGGGTCAAGCCACAAACGCATGGAATATTTTTTCTCTCCCCAAATGGAAACACTACTTACGTCGGAAATCGTTTGTAACTGTTCCTTGACGGTCAAGTCGGCAATTTCGCTCAATTCGAGCAAGGAGCGTTTTTCGCTTTGCAGGGCAACCATAAGGATAGGAGAGGCATCGGCGTCGGCCTTAGATACGGTAGGAGGATCGCAGTCCCGTGGCAAGTAGCGTTGGGCGCGGGAGACTTTGTCGCGGACATCGTTGGCCGCAGTTTCCAGGTCGACCGAAAGTTCAAATTCTACCGTGATGCGGCTTTGCCCTTGTTGGCTGACACTCGTCAGAGAGCGGATGCCTGGAATGCCGTTGATATTCTGTTCCAACGGCTCTGTAATTTGGTTCTCAATGACATCGGCATTCGCCCCTGCGTACGAGCAGGACACCGATATGATCGGGTTGTCCACCGAAGGATATTCACGTACACCGATGTAAAAATAACCAATCATTCCGAATAACAGGATGATTACGGTCATCACGGTAGCCAATACGGGGCGGCGGATACTTAACTCTGATATGTTCATATACGTCCTCCTTCTCTTAATCTACACGGTCGAGTACAATGGGTAAGTCGGTGCGTAACTGCAACGTACCGGATGTGATTAACGTGTCTCCCACCTGCAATCCTTTTAATACCTGCACGCGGTCTTCTGTGCGTAAACCTACGGTCACTTCAACCGGTTGTGCTTTGCCTGATTTATATAAGAATACTTTGTCTTTACCCATTTCCGGTACGATAGCTTCGGCCGGGATGGCAATGGCGTCTTGAATTTCCTGTTTCTTGAGATTGATGCTGGCGTAGCGTCCCGGTGTAAGGCGTCCGTTGGGATTTTCATATAGGGCACGGACTTTCAGCGTGTGCGTGTTTTCATCAATGGCAGACTCCTTGGCATACACTTTTGCCGGGAAGTTTTGTAAGGAACCGTCTATGGTGAATGTCAGAGCCGTACCCGGATTGACTTCATTAACGTAACGTTCCGGGACGGAAAACTCTACTTTCAGTGGGATGATACGGGTGAGTTTGCTCACGATGGTGGTAGGAGAAGCGTATGCTCCCACACTGATTTGGCGTAAACCGATCACTCCGTCGAAAGGTGCCCGTAATTCCGTCAATTCTATTTGGGCTTTTACGATGTCGATTTCTGCTTTTAAGGTTTCGAGTTCCGTACGTACTTGTTCGTATGCTTCCTGGCTTACTGCATCGTGCTGCAATAGGGTACGTTGGCGATATACTCTGTCATTGGCCAGTTTGAGTTGGGCTTGCAAGCGTTTTAATTCGGCTTGTAATTGCCTGTCGTTGACTTTGGCTAATAACTGTCCTTTTTTCACATGGCTGCCTTCTTTAAATCCAATCTCAACGACTTGTCCGGATGTCTCGAATGAAAGGTCTACTTCTTCGTCTGGTAATAGATTGCCGCTGACTGTGAATTCATCAGTGAGTTTGCCTGTACGGATTTTTATGGCATTGACATTTAAGATACTTTTTTTAGTCTTGCCTCCTTTGTCTGTTTTGTCGGCTTGGGCTAATTCAGGATTCATTTTGGGTAATTGCGAATAGATGCCCCAGAGGGCTAAGCCGCAGGCAATAAAGGCTACAAGCCCCCATTTTACTTTTTTATTCATTTATGTTTTTCTTATATGTTGCTGTTGGGTTATTTTGAGCGAAACAGTAAGTAGGCGCATTTGCCAAAGATAGTAGTGGTAAATGCACAAATCTTATCTTTTCATATATATACCTGCATATAATAACAGTATTGCCGGTTTCTATGTGCAATTTGTTGGGTTGTATATATAAAGTATCGCATTTGTCTTTTTAATAAGATGGGATAAAAGTACAAATAATTTCGGTAAGGAAAACTTATTCATACTTTTTTTTAAATAAAATAAACAGTTTCAGGAAAAACTATCGCTAATGAAGACGCAAGGGATTATTCAATCTGAACGTATAAGAAATCTCCGACTATTTTCGATAGCCGGAGATTATCAGCGGTGCGTACGGGACTCGAACCCGTGACCCCATGCGTGACAGGCATGTATTCTAACCAACTGAACTAACGCACCTTTAAAAGAGGAATCAGGCGATTTCCTGATTGCGAGTGCAAAGGTAAAAACTTTATCTCAATTTGCCAAATAGCTTCCGAACTTTTTTCAAATACTAAACCTGCTTTTTGAAACTAAAGCTCTTGCCGAAACGAAAACTACAACCGGAAACTATAGACATAGGCTGATACGTAATCTTCTTCTTTGTCCCTTAGCCAATCCGCTAACAGAGATACACGTTTGAAACCGAACCTCTCAAACAAATGTTGCGCTTTCATATTCTTTTGGGAAACTATAGCATAAAGTTGGTGCATATACAAATGTTCGCGAGCATAAGAAACAAGCATCCCCAATACCTTGGTTGCAACTCCCCGCCCCCTATACTCCGGAAATAACAAGATTCCTATCTCCGCACGTAAATGCCGAGGAGAAAAATCCATCAAATCCACACAGCCTAAAACCAAATGCTCATCCTCCGTCTCTATAACCAAACGCAATTGTCCATCGGCATAAATGTCGTGGCGTGACTCTGCTATATATGTTTTTAAGGAATAACGGGAATAGGGAACATTCGAACTCCCCCATTGCCACAACTCTTCATCATTTTCAATACTATATAACCACTCCAAATCTTCCGGTTCAAGTGCACGCAACCGTATATTATCTGCTGCAAACATCATCGTATTTCGTTTTTTAATATACGTTATTCATCGTTATCAACTTAGATGTATCCATAGAGTAAGTCGCTACCCGTATCCGGGTATGTCCTGCCCCGAGAGACAACAGGTATAGCATTTTCTCATAACTATATGCCCCGGTATCATAAATGACATAATCATAGGCCTTCACCGAAAGAGACGGGTCAAGATGGCCGTCCGGCTTGTTCGATTCATCCGCTACCACAAAATCTATTTTCAAGTTGTTTTCAAGCCCTAACCTGCATAGCGACTCTACAGCTTCCGGACGTCCCAAAAACAAATATGATTTGTCAGCCTCGCGGTCTCGTCCTGTTCCTGCCCATCCGAACAAACGCTCTTTCTGGCGCATACACAAATCCAAGATTCCCCGGACAATAACAGCCAATTGGATAAAAGGTGTCAACCAACGATTCGAACGACGATAATGTTTATCAAAAAAGATAAGCATAGCCTTATAAAAAACATGCACGTAACGGAAAGAGCTTTTATGCGTACTTTCTCCCTTATAGTGCAGGATCCTCAACGGTTGATAATAATTCTTATAGCCACATTGCAACAAACGATAAGAAAGGTCGATATCTTCTCCATACATGAAAAAGTCCTCATCCAAAAGTCCGGTTTTATCAAGTGCAGAACGGCGCACCATGCAAAAAGCACCTGAGATGACATCAATCTGATTGGTCTTGTTCTTATCCAAATACCTCATGTAATAACGTCCCAAACGCCGCGAATGAGGAAACAACGCACACAAACCGGTCATTTTGCAAAAAGACGTAAAAGGAGTAGGTAGCCCCCGACGAGATTCCCAAGCAAAACCACCGTCATCCTTCAACATAGCGACCCCCGTAGCACCGGCCTCCGGATGAGCATCCATAAACTGCAAACATCCGGACAATGTGTTTTCTCCTACCACTGTATCCGGATTAAGCAATAAAATATAATCGCCCGTCGCTTGCCTTATAGCCATGTTATTCGCACGGGAAAAACCTACATTTTCCTGATTCTCTATAAAATGGACATCCGGAAAACGAGAACGTATATATTCCACCGACCCGTCGGAAGAAGCATTATCTACCACCCAGATTTCAGCATCCAGTCCATAGCATGCCCGTGCCACAGAGCACAAGCACTGCTCCAAGTAATACTTCACATTGTAGCTGACGATTACGATTGAAAGTTTCATGCCTTTCTTTGGTTTTCTGTCTTTACACCGTCATGATTCAATTCCAACCCCGTTTCATTCTCAAACTTTTCACGGGAAGGCCAACAAAAACATAAAGCCAAAGCTGCAATAAGCGCACAAATAGAACCGGTCGAGTCCAATGTCAAATAATAAAATACGATGTTCGTCCATCCCGTGACAGCTAACATAGCCATACGAACTTCACTCCATCTTTTATATTTCAAACCGGACCGTTGCGGAGAGCCTACGGAATAAGAAGATTTCACCACTCTAAACGACATCATTTTCAGAGCCATAGGCACCAATACGATAACCATGACGATTCCCGTCAAGTTGAGATAATAATCAGCCAGTTCATTTCCTACAGCCCATCCGGCAGTCCAAACGTCCCACTCAAACAGCCCTATAAGTACGGCCGCCCATATAAAAATAAAACAAAACTCCAACCGGAGTTTCTTTATAATAATATTCTCCATCTCTCTGTTCTCCTACATTTGTCCCGTAAAGACTACGCGGTTCACAATAGAACGTCCCAACGTTACTTCATCCGTATATTGCAGTTCATCATTTTGCGCAACCCCACGTGCAATCACGCTGATACGTGCAGCTACATTCTCCAATTTTCTGTAAATATAAAAATTGGTCGTATCTCCCTCCATTGTCGGACTAAGAGCCAATATCACCTCTCGTACCCCCCCGTCTTCCACGCGTTCCACTAGAGTTTGCATCTGAAGGTCAGAAGGTCCCACCCCGTCCATCGGGGATATCACTCCGCCAAGCACATGATAAACACCCTTGTACTGATGTGTATTCTCTATAGCCATCACGTCCTGAATATTTTCCACCACGCATATCGTGGAATGGTCGCGTTGCATATCCGAACAGATTTCACAAACGTCCGTATCCGAGATATTATGACATATAGAACAATATTTCACATCATGCTTCAACGTAATCAACGACTGTCCGAAACTCTCAACTGCCTGTACATCTTGCCTCAACAGGTGTAGAACCAACCGCATGGCAGTCTTCGAACCTATCCCCGGCAACTTCGCAAATTCATTTACGGCCTTTTCTAATAATACTGAAGGATATTGTTGATTCATCTACAATCAAAATACATAAATTTGTGCAAAGATAACCAAAAGCCAAATAAAAAGCGTATATTTGCCAACAAAAAAATACAAACTGACATGGAAATCAAATCAGCAGAATTCGTCATCAGCAACTCTTCGGTCGGGAAATGTCCTTCTACCCATGCTCCTGAATACGCTTTCATTGGCCGTTCGAATGTGGGCAAATCCAGTTTGATTAACATGCTGACCAATAATAAAAAGTTGGCAAAGACCTCTTCCACACCGGGTAAGACATTGCTTATCAATCATTTTTTAATCAACAAAGAATGGTATCTGGTAGACCTTCCAGGATACGGTTATGCCAAAATAAGCAAAAAGGAACAAGAAAAGTTGCAGCAAATCATCTCTTCTTATATACTGCGCAGAGAACAGATGACCAATTTATTCGTACTCGTTGATTCACGGCACGAGCCTCAAAAAATAGACATGGAATTCATTGAATGGCTTGGAGAAAACGGAATCCCGTTCAGTATTGTTTTTACGAAAGCCGACAAGTCCAAGCCGACTAAACTCAAATCCAATATTGACATTTATCTTAAAACCTTAAAGGAACAATGGGAAGAACTGCCCCCTTATTTCATAACCTCATCCGAAAACAAAACGGGACGTACGGAACTCCTGAACTATATTGAAAGTATTAACAAGTCGTTATAGGCAAAGGCTCTATTAAAACGAGTAGTTGACCCCCAAGCTGAACCATTCTTTGAACATGAGATAAGAAAACTTTTTATCCTCATTTCGATAATTCTCCGAACTGTCATCTATACGAGGATAGAGAAACAGTTTGGAGTTCAAGAACCTGTTTATCGTGAAAGTAAACGTGTTTTCCCATTCAATGTCAGTCTGCTCCAAGTTGCTGAACCAATATATACGGGCATCCCACTTGACGTTTTTCCATATTTCCCAACTATAATTCACCGTAATATTCGGACCGAAATTATTGTACATGCTTCGTCCCGACTCCAATCCAAAATTACCGAATAACGACCTGCGCTCTACCGAACGAAAGTTATAAGCTACGGGAGACAAGTTGGCAGAACCCTTAAAGCGTTTCAATTCCAATTTATAATCCATACCTAAAGAAACGACCAAGTTGAACGGAGAAAGGAAATCGGAAGAGACCTCATCGCTATTTGCCTTGAAACTCGGATAAAACTGAGTATATGCCTGGACCTGCAAGGTATAAAACCAATGTTTGGTAGCCTTGTATCCTATTTTAGTGGTCAAGCGCAACAAGTCATCATTAGTCTTGAGTTTATGCTTCTCGTCCGTTTTTGAAGTCTGGAATCCCAAACGCATCTCAAGCTTGTTGTCCCATTGTATTTTTTGTTTGTTATTGAAGTTTGCCTCCATGGTTGCCAAAGCCAACATCGTATAATTGTTATCGCCGCCTTGATACCAATTCTCGGAATAATAATTTTGGGTGAACTGAAACGAATAATCTCCTTTGAATTTCCAAAAGTTCGGACGACGTACTGCCAAACGCACGGTGTCCACATCTTGTGTGAAGTCCACATTGATTTCATTTTCCACCAAATGGGACACTGGAGGAAGTTCCGGCAAGACTTCTTTCTGCAAACCACCGGCTTTAACCAAATCGCTTTCCGTGATTCGTATCAGCCAAGGAGAATTTACATATGTATACATCAACATCCGGTTCTCCTCCTCCAATATCAACTGGCCCGCATCTTTATCGTCCAATAAAGCAGGCACGTCTTTCTCACGCCCCGGAAGAGAGGGTTCCCATGTTATGCCGAACTCCTGCTTTAAGGGTGCATTATAAAGTGTCCCCGGTGCAAACAAACGGAAATAATATGGAGTATATCTTACGTTTGAATCCGGTTGCAGACTATCCGTCACCATGACAAGAGTGTTCAACATGGCTGTATATTTATCCACAATGGCATTCATGGCCAACGTGTCCACCATGTTCCCACGTTTTATCCGCGCCCCGACCATCGTACTCCATATACATCCTCCAACTATAAAGATAAAAAAGAACCTTATTCGCATCCACGTTTCCTTTTGTCGACACAAAGATATATCTTTTTTAAAGGAAAAGTCCCACGGAACTCAAAGTTTTTTTGTAATTTTGCAACTTAATAGTTGTATTATAATTAAATTCTAATCCAAAAATTATAACATTGTGGGAGAAACAAAGTATATCTTCGTTACTGGCGGAGTAGCCTCATCATTAGGCAAAGGCATTATATCCTCATCTGTGGGTAAATTGTTGCAAGCTCGTGGATACAACATTACCATTCAAAAATTCGACCCCTATATCAACATCGACCCGGGTACGCTCAATCCCTACGAACACGGCGAATGTTATGTTACCGTAGACGGTCAGGAAACGGATTTGGATTTAGGACATTACGAACGTTTCACCGGAATCCAGACGACCCGTGCCAATAATATAACTACCGGCCGGATATACCAAAGCGTTATCGAAAAAGAACGCAGAGGGGACTATTTGGGTAAAACTATCCAAGTCGTACCTCATATCACGGACGAAATCAAACGGAACATCAAATTGATGGGTAAAAAATACAAGTTTGATTTCGTAATTACCGAAATCGGGGGAACAGTAGGTGACATCGAATCCCTGCCTTTCCTGGAGGCCATCCGCCAATTACGTTGGGAATTGGGCAAAGATGCCATCAACCTGCATCTGACCTACGTCCCTTATCTGGCGGCTGCAAAAGAGTTGAAGACCAAGCCGACCCAAACATCGGTCAAGCAGTTGCAAAGTTTAGGTATACAACCGGACATTTTGGTACTTCGTACGGAACATGAACTGAATGCGGACATCCGCAAGAAAGTGGCTCATTTCTGCAATGTGGACGAAGAAGCTGTCATTCAAAGCCTGGACATGCCGTCCATCTACGAAGTTCCTCTGAGCATGCAAGCCCAGAAGCTCGATGCCATTATTTTACGCAAGATGAATATGCCGGTAGGTGAAACTCCTCAACTCGGCCCATGGCGCTCTTTCCTTGACCGCCGCAACAAGGCTACGGAAATTGTCCACATCGCCCTGGTTGGCAAATATGATTTGCAAGACGCATATAAGAGCATTTTAGAATCACTCGCACATGCCGGAACCTACAATGACTATAAAGTCAAGACGCATTTCGTCAATAGCGAAAAACTGACCCGTGAAAACATGGCAGAACAACTGAAAGGTATGGCGGGAGTAGTTATCTGTCCCGGATTCGGACAACGAGGCACCGAAGGCAAAATCGTTGCCGCCGAATACACCCGCACCCACGATATTCCGACATTCGGCATCTGTCTCGGCATGCAAATGATGGTTATTGAATTTGCACGTAACGTATTAGGATATGTGGATGCCAATAGCCGCGAAATGGACGAAAAGACTCCGCACAATGTCATCGACATCATGGAAGAACAGAAAAATATCACCCAAATGGGAGGTACGATGCGTCTGGGAGCCTACGAATGTGATGTACGTGAGGGCAGTAAGACTTTTGAAGCATACGGACAAAAGCAGATTTCCGAACGCCACCGTCACCGCTACGAATTCAACAACCAATATATTAAGGAGTATGAAAAAGCCGGCATGCAATGCGTAGGCACCAACCCCGACAGCAATTTGGTGGAGATTGTGGAAATCCCGGCATTGAAATGGTACATCGGTACACAATTCCATCCGGAATACAGCAGTACGGTACTCAAACCGCATCCCTTGTTCCTTTCATTCGTAAAGGCAGCCATTGAGAATTCATTGAGCACCCAAAAGCAATCTAAAGACAAATAAATAAGAATATGGACAAAAACACGCTTACAGGATTTATCCTCATTGCGGCAGTACTTATCGGATTCAGTTATTTCAGTCGCCCGAGCGAAGCGGAAATGGAAGCCCAACGCCGACAGGACTCTATCGCTACCGTGGCTCAACAAAAAGCGCAGATGGCGCAAGAAGCCAAAGAAAAGGCAGAAATCGCGCATCAAGCACAAGTAGCTTTAGACACGACGTCATTGTTTTACGCTCACAGGAGGGGGGAAGCACAGGATGTCGTATTGGAAAACGAACTGATTAAGTTAACGTTCAATACACGCGGGGGCACCGTCCAAAAAGTTGAACTCAAAGAATATAAGAACCAACAGGGCGGTCCGGTGACACTGTTCGACGAGAAAGACGCACGCATGCAATTCATGTTGGGCGGTAAGATGGAGAACATCAACTCCGGCGACTTCTTCTTCACCCCCATCAACGTCAGCGACACGACCCTCACCATGCGTCTACAGGCTTCCACTGGAGGTACGTTGGATTTCGATTACACGTTGCTGCCCCATTCCTACATGGTCGACTTTACCATCCGGGCCAACGGCTTGGGCAATTTCTTCGCACCGTCCATGAAAACGTTGGACATCGCATGGAATGAAATGGCACGCCAACAAGAAAAAGGCTTCGATTTCGAAAGCCGTTATTCTTCCCTGACGTATAAAATAAAGAACGAGGGAACGGATTATCTGAGTGAAACCAGTGCCGAATCCGAAAAGATTGCAGAGCCCTTGGACTGGGTCGCTTTCAAGAACCAGTTTTTCAGTTGTGTACTGATAGCACATCAGGATTTCACGGAAGCCCACCTCAGCAGCACGCCGCAGCAAAAAGCCAGCGGTTACCTGAAAGATTACGAGGCCGACATGAAAACGTTCTTCGATCCCAACGGAAAGACCCCCACTCAAATGCAGATGCTGTTCGCTCCGAACAATTACCATCTGTTGCAACACACAAACAAGCTCAGTGCCAGTGACAAAGACTTGGAATTGGAAGACCTTGTTTATCTGGGCTGGCCGCTCTTCAAGTGGATCAACCGTTTCTTCATCATCTACATTTTCGATTGGTTGAGCAGTCTGGGGCTGTCGATGGGGATTGTCCTCCTGTTGCTCACAATATTGGTGAAAGTATTGGTCTACCCCACCACACGCAAGTCTTACTTGTCTTCTGCCAAGATGCGTGTGCTGAAACCGAAGATTGACGAGCTTAACGCCAAATATCCGAAACCGGAAGACGCCATGAAGAAGCAGCAGGAAACCATGCAGCTTTATAGCCAGTACGGGGTCAGCCCGATGGGCGGATGCTTGCCGATGCTGTTACAGATGCCTATCTGGATTGCCCTGTTCAACTTCGTTCCGAATGCCATCGAATTGCGTGGGGAAAGTTTCCTTTGGGCTTCCGACCTTTCTGCATACGATGACGTGATACGATGGGACAAGCCCATCTGGCTCATCGGAGACCATCTCAGCATTTTCTGCTTGTTGTTCTGCCTGACCAATATCGTCAACACGTGGATTAGCATGCGCCAACAGCAGAACAGCATGACCGGTGAACAAGCACAGCAAATGAAGTTCATGCAATACATGATGTACATCATGCCTGTAGCCTTCTTCTTCATGTTCAACAACTACTCGTCCGGATTGAACTATTACTATTTCCTTTCCGGTCTGACTAGCATCCTTATCATGTGGTTCTTGCGCAAAACCACCGATGACAAGAAGCTTTTGGCCAAGCTCGAAGCTAACTACCAGGCCAATAAAGCAAACCCTAACAAAAAGATGTCGGGAATGGCCGCACGGTTGGAAGCACTGCAAAAACAGCAGCAAGCCATCTTGGAAGAACAGAAAAAGAAACAAGCTCAAAACAAGAAATAATAATACATCCTTAAGAATCATTCCGGACTATCCACAACTGTCCGGAATGATTCATTTTTTTTAGCTCACATCTATTATGAATCTCATTCATGTCATGACCGCAGCCCTTACCTTGGCTTCCGCCAGTCCGGTATCCGGAGCCAACGACGGACAAATCATCGGAAAAAACCAGATTACACTTACCGGAGACCGCCTCACTCCCGAGGCATTATGGGCCATGGGACGGATTGGCACTTTTGCTGTCTCGCCGGATGCCCAAAAGATTGTGTATACCGTCAGCTATTACAGCGTACAGCAGAACAAGAGCCATACCGTTCTTTACCTGATGGATGCCGACGGCGCGAACCCGACCCTGCTTACCACTACGGCCGACAACGAAAGCGAACCGGCCTTCACTCCGGACGGACAAAAAATCACCTTCCTGAGCAGTAACAGCGGCAGTAGCCAGATATGGGAAATGGCCTTGGACGGCACGTCACGCCGTCAAGTCAGTTTCTGCCATAAGGACGTGGAAGGATACAAGTTTTCCCCTGACGGGAAAAAAGTCATCATCGTCCATTCTGTAGACACTTATACTTCTATCGAGAAAAAATACGACGACCTGCCATTATCCAGCGGTATGGTCATCACCGACCTCAACTACAAACATTGGGATCGTTATGTCACCACTATACCCCATATCTTCGTGGCGGATGTCCAAGACGGACGGGCGGGTGACGGCATCGACCTCCTGAACGGCGAACCGTTTGAATGCCCGATGTTACCGTTCGGAGGCAGTGAACAGTTCAACTGGAGTCCCGACAGCCGTTATATCGTGTACACCAGTCGCAAAAAGACAGGCCGGGACTACGCTATCAGTACGGACAGCGACATCTACCGCTACGATACGGCGACCGGACAAACCGAGAACCTATGCAAACCGGCCGACTACAAAGAGCCTGAAATCGACCCGTCGCGTTCCATGGAACACCAAGCCATAAACCATTTGGACCGGGATTGTAACGTGGGCTACGACACGAACCCGGCCTATTCTCCCGACGGGAAATATGTGGCGTGGCTCAGCATGGCACGAAACGGTTACGAAAGCGACCGTACCCGACTGTGCGTCTTGGATCTGAAGACGGGGGCAAAAACTTACGTTACGGAAGCTTTCCAATCCGGAGTAGACGGATTCTGTTGGGCAGCCGACAGCCGCTCGTTCTATTTCACCGGCGTATGGCAGGCACGCAGCATGGTACACTCCACCAACCTCAAAGGCGAAGTGAGACCGCTGACCACCGGTAACTTCGACTATGGAGCCGGACTGGCCTTATGTGGCAAAAGCCTCATCGTCACCCGTCACAGCATCAGTGCGCCGGATGACATTTACAGCCTTTCCTTTAAAAAGAAAAAAAACGCGGAAATCAGGCAGCTCACCCGGGAAAACCGATATTTCCAGGAACGCCTGGAAATGGGTGAAGTCAAAGAACGTTGGGTCGCTACCACGGATGGCAAGAAGGAACTCTGTTGGGTGGTCTACCCGCCTCATTTCGACCCGGCCAAAAAATATCCGGTACTCCTGTTCTGCGAAGGAGGGCCGCAAAGTCCCGTCAGCCAGTTCTGGAGCTACCGTTGGAACCTGCAAATCATGGCGGCCAACGACTATATCATCATCGCTCCCAACCGCCGCGGCCTGCCGGGCTTCGGCATGGAGTGGTTGGAGGAAATCAGCGGCGATTACAGCGGACAGTGCATGCAAGACTACCTGAGCGCCATCGATGACATCTGCAAGGAGCCGTATGTGGACAAAGAACGATTGGGATGCGTGGGTGCCAGCTTCGGAGGATACAGTGTGTACTATTTGGCCGGGCACCACGACAAACGCTTCAAATGCTTCATCGCGCATGACGGCATTTTCAACACGCAACAGCAATATTATGAAACGGAAGAGATGTGGTTTCCCAACTGGGACCTCGGTGCAGGCCCTTGGCGCAAGGGCATCAGTGCCGACCCAGACAACGCGGAAAAGGTGAACGACCAACAAAAGGTGAATCCCTTCACCACCAGTCCCCACCTCTACGTAGACCGTTGGGACACACCCATCCTTTGCATCCACGGCGAGAAAGACTACCGTATCCTCAGCTCGCAGGGACAGTCGGCTTTCAGTGCCGCCGTCATGCGCGGTATCCCCGCCGAACTCCTGTTGTATCCCGACGAGAACCACTGGGTATTGAAACCCCAAAACGGCATATTGTGGCAGCGCACTTTCTTCCGTTGGCTGGACCGTTGGTTGAAAAAATAAATTAAACGATAAACGTCATGAACCAAACTTCGAATCAAAAATTAAATGACAAGGCATGGGCACGTTGGTCTGCCCTCTTCGTAGTGGCTTTCACCATGATGGCCGCTTACTACGTAAACGACATCATGGCTCCGCTCAAGAGCATGCTCGAAGGCGAACTGCATTGGACAAGCGGTGAGTTCGGTTTCTTCACGGGAGCTTACAGTTTCCTGAACGTCTTCCTGCTCATGCTCATCTGGGGCGGACTGATTTTGGACAAATTCGGCATCCGCTTCACTGGTATGTTGTCCACCATCCTGATGGTAGGCGGCACGATATGCGAATACGCTGCCATTACCCGCTTCGGCGGAACCGAAGAGATGCTGTTCGGTTACAAACTGGATGTTTTCATGGCTTCGGCCGGATATTCCGTATTCGGTGTCGGTGCCGAAGTGGCCGGCATAACGGTGACAAAAATCATCGCCAAATGGTTTCACGGCAAAGAAATGGCTTTGGCCATGGGCGTACAGGTCGCTTTGGCCCGCGTCGGCTCGCAAGTGGCATACGCAGTAGCCATCCCCGTAGCCAAGAACTGGCATCTTGACACTCCATTGCTCATCGGTGCCATCCTGCTCGTCGGCGGGTTGGTTTCTTTCCTGTGCTTCACTTTCATGGACCGCAAGCTCGACCGCCAGGTGACAATCGACACCTCTTGCGGTGACGATGAAAAATTCTCTTTTAAGGATGTGGTGGCCGTGGTCAGCAATCCGGGATTCTGGCTCATCGCCCTCTTGTGTGTCCTGTTCTATTCTTGTGTATTCCCCTTCCAGAAATTCGCTACCGAATTGATGGTGACGAAATACAACGTATCCGAAGACATCGCCGGTACTTTTGCGGGCCTTCCCGCTTTGGGCGCTCTGTTCCTGACTCCCGTGTTCGGTGGAATGATAGACCGGAGAGGAAAGGCAGCTTCCATTATGATGTTGGGAGCTTTCATGCTCATCTGCGTGCATGCCATCTATGCCATTCCTTTCATTCACGCCTCTTGGGTAGCCATCATCCTGATGATTATTCTGGGCATCGCCTTCTCCCTCGTCCCGTCCGCCATGTGGCCTTCCGTGGCCAAGATATTCCCGGTCAAACAATTAGGTACGGCATACGCCCTGATATTCTTCATCCAGAACATCGGTTTATGGGGCATCCCGGCCCTCATCGGCAGCGTACTCGAAAACTATTGCATCACGGGGCAGGAAATAGTGAACGGCAAAACGACCAATCTTTACGACTATACCCTCCCGATGTGTATCTTCACCGGTATAGCCATTCTCTCTTTGTTGGTGGCATTCTTTCTCAAATCCGCAGACAAGAAATACGGATACGGACTGGAAAAGGCCAATCTTAAGAAATAAATCTTTTCGGAACAGGAAAAAGCCGGTATTTGGAGGTTCGCCGAAAAATACCGGCTTTTGTTTTTTACTTCTGCTTGTCCGGTTTTATTCTTCTCAAGAATAGGATATAAAAGCCTCAGAAGTTCGACAAACCACACATCATAAACAGTTGTATTCCAATTACTTGCAAAATAAAAATCAATCTCCGCAGAATGAAAATTCGATTGGCTGTGATTGAAAAATCAATCGGCTGAGACTGAAAAACCGTTTGGCGCAGAACCGTGCACCAATGTCCTAACCCTCTTACCACGTTGTAAAAGAAAAGAAATTCAAAGAGTGTATTTCAGAGCCGCACCAATATGTTAATATAATATAAATTCAAGTAAATACATTTCTCCTTTTATTAAAACCACTATATTTGTAAATGAAATTAACACATCCATGCACAAGGAAATGAAGGGAAGCATTCCCGTACGCATGCGAGAAAAACCGTTAACTTCCCACTTAAACCAACTAAACAATGAGAAAAAGACTATTCTATTCTTTATTTTTAGGCGCGGTGTTGTGTATGACAACAGCTTGCAGCGACGATGACAACGGTGGCCCGGGCGACGGCGGTGGTGGAAATGGAAACGTCCCCGTCACGACCGTAGAGCAGGCACAAGAAGAGATAGACCGTGTGGGCAAGGCATTGGCGGCAAAGATTGACGTGGAACGCCTCAAACCGACCATCTCGCTGTTGGAATATTGCGAGAACACGTTCTTCAACGAGGACGACGAGGTCATACTACCCGACTACCCGAACCATCCGGATTACGGTTGGAGAAGCCTCATGCGCACCATGCGCCTTAGCGCACAAGGCGATATTGCCGCATTAGCCTCCAAGCGAGCTATCGGCGACGTGTACGAAATCAGCCAGCTCCATGGCAAATGGCAATGGAACGAGACCACGGAAGAATGGGATCAGATTTCGGACGCTTCGATGAACAATTCGGCCATCTATATGTTCAAATACGAAGGCAAGGACTGTGTGGCTGAACTGAAAGGTAGCGGCCAAGAGTTCGAGTTCGCACGTAAGGATTCTACCGGATATGTATATTCTGAAACCATTAAGATTCCGGCTACTATAACCGGAACCATAAAACTCAATGGAGAGCTTATGATCCAGCTTACCGTCAACACGGAAGCCTGCGACTATGCCGGCAAACAATATTCCGCAAATGCAACGTTCGAGGCCACCAATGCCGGTTATAAAGTCACCCATTCTTTGCTCGACAATAACAGCGAGGCGGCCGTGAAATCGGAACTTTACAGCGGAAACGAACGCCTGATTACCATGTCGTGCAGCGTGAACGGGCGTAATTTGGCTGACATCGATTTGATCGAATCCGGATATTTCGACGGAAACGCCAACTTGAAAAACGGAATCTTGGGTTGCAACATCATGGACGACATAAGCTTGAACATCACTGCCGACAACAACAACGGACTGGTAGACGCCTTCGACTACGATGGGTATTATTATTACTACCAAGGTGACACGGTAGGCTCATTGGAAAGCTTGAAAGAGGCTGCCCGCGTAAAGGCACAAAGGGCTGTCGATGCCGCCAACCAATACGTACAAGCTGCGATGTTCTTCAAGAACAGTACCTATTCCGTACCTCTGACATGGCAAACCGTCCATTACGATTATTCATATCCCGGAGGCTACTATTATTCCGGTGAATGGTCGGCCGAACCGGTATTGAACTTCGAGAATGGCACGACTTACACGTTTGGAGAGTACTTCACGGTTGCACGTTTCCAATCCCTGATTGCCGTGTATGAAGAATTGTTCGGACGCTTCGAGAATTTATAATATACTTTTTTAGTTTGACCATGGCAGGCTGGCTCGCGTTTCCACTTCGTCGGAATCCGTTGTCGGCCTGCTTTCACGTGTGTCCGGCATACCAACATGTACAAAACCATAAGCATTTTGTTCCTGCTCGTTTGGTTCCACCAAAATCTACGTGCCTCGCTCGCAGACAGCCTGCAAAGCGAACGGATGGAAGAAGTGGAGGTGAAAGCTTACAGCCCCCGCACGTTGTCGGATGACCGGAACGGCCGCCTGTATTGGAACATGGAATCGCTGGTAGACATGCCTCATGTATTGGGCAGCGCAGACCCCTTACGCAGCTTGCAACTTCTTCCGGGAGTAGCCACCAATAACGACTATACCTCCGGCATCCACATACAGGGATGTGCGGCTTCCCAAAGCATATTGAACATGGACGGGACACCGATATTCAACGCTTCCCACCTGTTAGGCCTGTTTTCCGTATTCAACGCCTCTCACTTCCGCGGCATGTCATTGGTCAAAAACCGTCACGATGCCGCTTTCTCCAACCGTTTGGGCGGAGAAGTTTCTTTCTATCCTACCGATTCCATAGCCCATAAAGTCCACCTTGACGCCACCGTCAGTTTCATGGAGAGCGAAGGTACGCTGACGCTCCCTGTTGGTGAGCATTCCACGCTCTACTTATCCGGACGCGGAAGCTACCTGAACCTGCTCTATGGCAACCTGTTGGAAATAGACGAAATGAAACTCCGCTATGGCCTGCAAGACTATAACCTGACTTTTGTGCAACAAGCCGGAGCACATGATAAAATACGCCTTAGCTTATATCATGGTCAGGACCGCATGAACCTGTTGCAGGAAGACTTTGCAGACGAAAACAAGCTGAATTGGCAGAACACAGCTGCCGCATTGCACTGGCAACACCATTCATCCCGGTTCATCCTCCAACAAAACGCCACCTTCAGCCGCTACCGCAACACGTTGGATATGGGCATCAGTTCCGTATCCCTCAACCTGTCCTCCGGCATCACGCAAGCCGGTTACGCCGCCCGTTTGGAATGGACACGGGGCAACCTGCAATGGAACGGAGGTGTGGAATACAACTATTACCATTTCCGTCCCATGCAGTTCGAAGTCTCCGGTTCGTTCATCGAAAACGAAACACCCAAATTCCTCGAAGATGCCCACGAAGCCAATGCCTACCTTCAGGCCGACATTTCCATCCGCCCCTCCTGGTCGGTACTCGGAGGATTGAGATTGTCATCCTACCACAGCCATGGCCGCAGCTTCATTTCGCCAGACCCGCGCATCACCCTGAACTACCATCCCTCGTCCTCCCATACTTTGTCTGTACATTACGGCCTGTACCATCAATACCTTCATCAGATGTCCGTCTCCAACGGTGGGTTGCCCGTAGACTATTGGACCTCTTCGTCTCCTTCCGTATGCCCCCAACAGGCTCATTCCATCGCCTTAGGTTATTATTTCCGGTCACAAAAAGGAATGATGGAAATCAGTGCGGAAGTTTACTATAAGAAGCTGAGCCATCAGCACGAATATTCAGGTTCCATATTGGATTTCTTCACGCAGGTCTACCACATAGAAAACAATATGATACATGGGAAAGGCTATAACTATGGTCTGAATCTCATGCTGAAAAAGAACAGAGGCAAACTCTCCGGTTGGGTCAGTTATGCCATAGGGAGCAGCCGGCGCCGTTTTCCCGAACTTAGTCCGACAGAATGGTTCAACTCGACTTTCGACCGCCTCCACGACTTGTCCGTAGTAGCCAACTACCGGTTCAACCGGCACTGGAGCTTAGGAGGAGATTTCGTATACGCCAGTGGCACGCCCTACACCAAAGCCAAAAGCGTGTACGTCATCAACAACAACATAGTGAGCGAATACGGAAAGTACAACGGCGCCAACCTGCCGTCCACCCACCGCATGGACATCGCCCTGACCTATCGCTTCTCTCCTCGTGGACACAGGGAGCAAAGCCTGAACCTCTCCATTTACAACTTATATGCCCGACGCAATGTACTGTTCAGTTACCTGGGCTTTCAGGAAGAGAACTTCGGCTACAAACATGTGTATTCCCTTTGCCGCATGTTGCCTTCCATCGGTTATACTTTAAAATTCTGAGCCATGAAACCATATTGCATATACACACTCGGCCTGATACTTATGGCATGTGCCACACTTACGGCCTGCATGGAGGAAGAAGACGCGGAACTCCAAACGCAATTAGTCGTAGAGGGATGGATTGAGGACGGTGGATACCCCGTGGTCTTGTTGGGCGAAACCCATGCCATAGATGCCGGTATGCAGCATATCGAGAACTACATCGTACGTTGGGGGAAAGTAACCATCTCTGACGGGACAGACAGCGTGGTGCTGACCGGAGGATATGACAATGACTTCTTTCCACCCTATAAGTACACGACATTCAAAATGACCGGACAGGCCGGAAAGACTTACACGCTGACCGCCGAGTACCGGGGGCAAAAAGCCACGGCCGTCACGACCATCCCCCACCCCGTCGAACTGGACTCCCTGCGTGCCATCCGCAGCGAAAGCGACACCTTATTCTATATAAAAGCTTTTTTTGAAGACAATCCCGACGAAAGGAACTACTACGGACTGTTCAGCAAAAGGCACGGAAAAGACAAGGCTTTCCTCTTGTCTTTCATGGGAGTATTCTCGAATGAAGTCATCCCCACGCACGTGGCAGCCGACGTATACTGCGGGACCTCCGTCTATACGGAAGCCGACAGGAACGCATCCGCCTATTTCAAAAAGGGTGACTTGGTGCAAGTCAAACTCTGCCATATAGACCAAGCCTCTTACGAATTCTGGAAAAGTTACTCCAACCTGAACCACCTGTCTTCCAACATGTTCTTCCCTTACACGAACGACTTGGAATCCAATATCCGAGGTGGAAAAGGCTATTGGTGCGGATACGGAGCCAGCACCCTTTCCGTGCGCATTGAATAAATGCCCTAATGCTTTAAAGACAATTAATTCCCATCTTTTTATTTTCTTTTCCTTGATGAAAAACAAATTAATCATTTATACAATGAAAACGTTCATCTACACATTTGCTGCAATCAGCATGGTTTCTGTAAGCACAGTCTTTTCAGGAGTTATATATAAAGATAAGTACGGAAAGCATAGATTCCCGGAAAATGACATATTTTCTATTTTTATCAAAAGGGGAAAAATAAGAATAATGCACTTTTTACTGCATTCATCCCGTTTATGTGGGGTTTTCATGGCTTTGCTTTTTGTTCCGGCTCAAGCTCAACAGCACTTCATCTATGATATATTTCAATGTACCGTAGATAAATTTGTCATAATCGCCACTGGAGATAGCACCGTAAGTATTACCTGTATTGACAGGAGTACAAGAACCCATCCTTTACTGTCTAATGACACACTCGTCATTCCTAACACAGTAATACACAACGGATACGAATATCAAGTAGAAGGGATCGAAGACAACGCATTCATTGGTTGCAAGGACATAAAACACTTAATTATCAGCGAAGGTATAGATTATATCGGAGAAAACGCGTTTTCGTATTGCACCGAACTCCAATCCATCCATATACCCAGTACTATAGATTATATAGGAAATACGGCTTTCCACTCATGCCCGAACTTACAAACCATCGAAGTGCATGAAAAGAACGAAAGGTATGATTCACGGAACCAATGCAATGCTATCATTGAACATAAAACAGACCTCATTTTAGGATGCCATACCACCCAAATCCCACAAGGGATGACACGTATTTGCGCGGAAGCCTTCAAAGGATGCCTGAAACTGGACAGTATCACTATTCCGGAAGGAGTTGTAGAAATGGAATCCGGAATATTCAGAAATTGCCTTCGTTTGAAATACATCAAATTGCCACAGACTTTGGAAACACTTAGCGGTGGAGGCACTTTTGCTGACTGTATCAACCTACGTGGCATCCATATCCCCCAAAATGTCTCTTTCATTGAAGAAGGCAACCAGTTCCATGGATGTCTCTTGCTTGACAGTATAACTGTGGACAGCCGGAACAAAACGTATGACTCCCGTGACGGATGTAACGCTATTGTGGAAACTGCAACCGACAAGATTATTTCCGGATGTGGAAAAACCCGCATTGTAGGAAGCATTAAAGAAATCGGTTCTTCGGCATTCGGCAATAGCATGATTAAAAGTATCACTATCCCGGCTAACATTACCAAAATCCATAATGGAGCATTTTGGGGATGTAGGTTTTGTACTTCCATCTCTGTGGATCCAAAGAATCCTGTGTATGACTCACGAAACGATTGTAATGCCATCATAGAAACAGCAACCCATAAGATTATAACCGGCTGTATCACAACGGACATACCCCAAGATGTTGTCGAAATCGGAGAAAGAGCTTTCAGCCGGATGCCTTTACCTACATTCGTAGCGATTCCTGATAACATACAAAAAATCGGGGAAAACGCTTTTGCCGGTTGCGAAGGAATATACCAAGTATTTATCCCCGGCTCCGTAAAAGAAATCGGAGCATTTGCTTTCAGCCTATGCAATTCTTTAAATGGGGTTCTTATGGAAAAAGGCATAAAGAAAATATCTTCCGGTACATTCAGCCAATGCAAAAACCTGAACCTCATAGAAATTCCTGAAGGGGTCAAAAAGATTGACCGTTCTGCATTTTGGAATTGTTCCAACTTGCAATATGTATCTTTGCCATCCAGACTGGAACACATAGCCTCATCGGCTTTTGACGGATGCCCGTGCGACAGCCTCATAACGCAAAACATGCACGCCATCACCTACTAACCAGACATACAAACCAGACAAGAATCTATGAATGTGCCCCAACGGCCTATCAAGGGATATTCAATAAATGTCCCTAATAAGCGAGGCCAGGAAATACCTTCAAGGCCACACCTTTTAAACTCCATGCAATCAAACCATCACAACGCAACCAAATCGGCATATTCCGCCCTTGCCTCATGCAACAAATCCCGGGGCGATAACTTGACCTGCAAACCGCGCTGCCCGGCACTGACGTAAATATAACCGTACTGTGCCGCCGTCCCGTGTACGTAGGTAGGAAAATGTTTCTTCATCCCTATCGGGGAACATCCGCCACGGATATAACCGGTCGTAGGCAAAAGTTCTTTCATCGGCAGCAGTTCGCACTTCTTATTGCCGCTCACACGGGCCGCTTTTTTCAGGTCTATCTCATGTTCTCCGGGTACTACGCAAACAAAATAACCGGTCTTGTCGCCATGCAGCACGATGGTCTTGAACACCCGTTCCACATCTTCGCCCAACTGGGCGGCCACGTGCACGGCACTCAAATCCGATTCGTCCACCTCGTATGGAATCAATTCGTATGCGACCTTGGCCTTGTCCAACAAGCGTGCCACATTGGTCTTGTTAATCTTTTGCTTTGCCATAAAGTACCTCCTTCAAATATGCGGCTGTATAACCTTTCCCATAACGCACCAAATCCTCGGGCGTACCCTCGAACAAAAGCTCGCCGCCACCACGGCCGCCGTCCGGTCCCATATCGATGAGGAAGTCCGCCGACTTGATGACATCCAAATTGTGCTCGATGACCATCACGGTGTTGCCTTTGTCCACCAGACGGTTCAGCACGCCGAGCAACACGCGTATGTCTTCAAAATGCAAACCGGTGGTCGGCTCGTCCAATATATATATGGTTTGCCCCGTGTCGCGTTTGGACAGCTCCGTGGCCAACTTGATGCGTTGGCTTTCGCCCCCCGACAACGTGGTAGAGGGCTGCCCCAATTTGATGTATCCTAAACCCACATCCTGCAAGACTTTGATTTTATTCAGAATCACGGGCTGGTTCTCGAAGAACTCCACTGCACGGTTGATTGTCATATCCAAAACGTCGGCTATGGATTTGCCCTTAAAACGAACTTCCAGCGTCTCACGGTTGTAACGCTTTCCGTGGCATACCTCGCACGGAACGTACACGTCTGGAAGGAAATTCATCTCAATGGTCTTATATCCGTTTCCACCGCATGCTTCGCAACGTCCTCCCTTCACGTTGAAAGAGAAACGTCCCGGTTTATAACCTCGTATCTTCGCCTCGGGAAGGCTGACGAAAAGCGCACGGATATCGTTGAACACCCCGGTATAGGTAGCCGGATTGGAACGCGGCAAACGCCCGATGGGCGACTGGTCCACACTGACCACCTTGTCCACGAATTCCAAACCTTCAACTTTGTCGTAAGGCAAAGGGTCACGCAATGAACGGTAGAAATGTTGCGAAAGGATGGGCTGCAAAGTATCGTTAATCAACGTGGACTTTCCGCTTCCGGACACTCCCGTAATGCAAACCAACTTACCCAAAGGAAACTCTACATCCACACCTTTCAGGTTGTTTCCCCGTGCGCCTCTCAACCACAAAGAGTGTCCGTTGCCTTTCCTACGTTGCCCAGGAATTTGAATGGAACAGGTATGGTTCAGATAACGTGAAGTCAACGTATCTCGCTTCAACATCTCTTCCGGCGTGCCTTGGAAGACCACCTCGCCACCCAACCTGCCGGCTTTCGGTCCCATATCAATGATATAATCTGCACTCTCCATCATTTCTTCGTCATGTTCCACCACAACCACCGTGTTTCCCGTGTCACGCAAAGCCTTCAGCGAGTTTATCAAGCGGCGGTTGTCCCGTTGGTGCAGACCGATACTGGGTTCGTCCAAGATATACAAGACATTGACCAGTTGAGAGCCAATCTGCGTAGCCAGACGGATACGTTGGCTCTCGCCGCCCGACAATGACACCGACGAACGGTTCAAGGACAGATAATCCAAGCCTACATCCATAAGGAACTTCAGGCGCGAACGGATTTCTTTCAAAATTTCCGGGGCTATCTTTCTCTGCCGGTCGGTCAGCCTTTCCTCCACGTGCAACATCCAATCATACAATTCACCGATATCCATCGCCGACAACTCCGCAATGTTCTTGTCTGCCATACGGAAATGCAAAGCTTCCTTGTTCAAACGGCGTCCTCCACATTCCGGACAAGTCACCGTCTTGGAGAACTGTTCTGCCCATTTCTGTGCTGAAGCTGAAGTCTCGTTCTCTTGCATCATTTGGATGTATTTCACCAATCCCTCGTAGGTCACATAATAATCCGATGAGGTGTGCACCAGTTGAGACTTGATGCGTACGCGGTCCATGCTGCCGTTCAATATTTCGTTCAACGCTTCCTCCGGCAAATCCTTGACCGGTGTCTTCACATCAGCGTCGTATTTTTCCAATAAAGCATCTATCTGCCAGAATATCATGCTGTTTTTATACTTCCCCAAAGGTTGGATTGCCCCCTCGTACACCGAAAGGTTACGATCCGGAATGACTTTATCCATGTCTATCAGGCTGACATAGCCCAATCCTTTACACCGTGGGCAAGCCCCTTGCGGAGAGTTGAAAGAAAAGTTATGAGGAGCCGGGTCACGGTAGGACAAACCCGTTTCGGGGCACATCAAACGTTTACTGTAATGACGTACGGTCTCTGTTTCGGCATCGTAAACCATAAGTTGCCCTTCTCCCTGCTGCATGGCCGTGGCCACACTGGCGTGCAACCGTTTGTCATCCTTCTGCTGTACGCAAAGCTTATCCACAACGATTTCTATGCTGTGGTTCTTATAACGGTCAAGTTTCATCCCATGGGCTATCTCGCGAATCTCACCGTCCACGCACACATACAAGTACCCCTTGCGGCGTATCGTCTCGAACAGTTCTTTGTAATGTCCCTTACGGTTACGCACCATGGGAGCCAACAAATAAATGCGCCGTCCCTCGTAATCCCTGATAATCAAGTCTATCACCTGCTCTTCGGTATAACGCACCATCTTCTTGCCCGACAAATAGGAATAAGCCTCTCCCGCACGGGCATACAGCAAACGCAGGAAATCATAGATTTCGGTAGTGGTCCCTACGGTAGAACGGGGATTTTTATTGGTTGTCTTCTGTTCGATGGAAATCACAGGACTTAACCCTGTAATCTTGTCCACATCCGGACGCTCCAAGTTACCCAAAAAGTTACGTGCGTATGCCGAAAATGTTTCTATGTAGCGACGCTGCCCTTCGGCGAATATCGTATCGAAAGCCAATGAAGACTTCCCGCTCCCGCTCAACCCGGTAATCACCGTCAGACTGTTGCGCGGCAGCTCCACATCCACATTCTTCAGATTATGCACTCGCGCACCGAACACTTCTATTTTTTCTGCTTCGTTATCCATCATCCTATTAATCATTTCCATTGGTGCCCGTCCCCGAATAACCGGTCAACACATTCACATCTTTTCTTATCTTATATTCCTTTCCGTCGGCTCCACGTGCATTGACTACCACGAAATACACACCGTCTTTGACGGTCTTACCATGAAACTTCCCATCCCATCCGCCATCCAAAGTATCCCAAGCGTACAATTTTTGTCCCCACCGGTTGAAAATGACCGCTTTGAAGCTGACGATGGACTGATAGCCTTCCTTTACCTTATATATATCATTGTAACCGTCCCCGTTGGGAGAGAAAGCGTTCGGCATTTCCAAAACGGACTCGCTGATGGAGACCACAAACGGTTCTGCCGTCCCCTCTTCGGGAAACACGATAGTATCGTTGCCATGCACGAAAGTGGCATAAAATTGCACGTAAAACGTACCGCTTTCGGTGAAAGTGTACTCCAGATTCTCATCGAAACGATCTATTATCGGGGCATTCTCCTGTCCTTCGCGATACACACGCCACTCATACCGTACCGTATAATTCCCTAAATCTTCCACATTGGAAGTAAAATGCCCCGCCAACGGAGCCGACTGGGGTTCGGACGCATCTTCCAACTCTTCGCCCGTGGCCGTCGTATAACGCGCAGCCGGATTAGCCGTAGGATAAGCCGTTTGTGCCGAAAGCGAAAAAGAAACAGCACAGAATAAACCTAAAAACAAATACTTCAAAATAGTTTTCATGCCTGAATATTTGTGCAAAAATAATGTTTCCCGTTGACATAACCACTTTTTTTATGTAATTTTGTCCGCAATATCAGAAAAAAAGAAATGGCACACTGGAAAAGATTTATATATGTCGTAATCGCCCTGTTTTCCTTACAACTGACGGCTCGTGCGCAGGAAACAGAAACATTTGTACATACCATCAAACAAGGAGAAACGGTATATTCCATAGCCCGCACTTATCAGGTATCTCCCGAATCTATCCTCAAGCTGAACCCGACAGCCTCGACAGGCATCAAAGCCGGAGGAACACTGACAATCCCGCAACAGCAAAACGGCACGCAAGAAAAACGTTTCCATACGATTCAAGCCGGAGAAACACTTTACAAACTGACTAAAACTTACCAAGTAAGTGCCGACGATATTTGCAAAGCCAATCCGGGACTTACGGCCGAAAACTTCAAGGCGGGAATGGTCATCCGTATCCCGGCTTCCACCATGCCCGTGAATATAGCCCCGGCAAAGGAAACCGCCCAACCACAAGGAGTAGCACAATCCGGATGCCGGGAAATGCACAAGGTAAAACGCAAGGAAACTTTGTACAGCATCGCCCGGAATTTCAATCTGACGGAAGCCGAATTGAAAGCGGCAAATCCGGAAATGAACGAGCCTGGTTATAAACTCCGCAAAGGAGACTTCGTCTGTATCCCTTTTCCTAAACCGGAAAAGCCGAAAGAAGTTATCCCAACCAATGAAGAATTGATGGGGAAGAAAACAGTGTCTGCCCCACAGAAAAAAATCAGTTTAGGGGTGATATTGCCTTTCAAAGGAGGCACGCCGGAAAACGAAAAGATGATTGAATTCTACAGGGGGGTATTGATGGCGGTAGAAAACATGAAGAGATCCGGAACGTCAGTAGATATCTTCGCCTACGATTCAGGTAAAAGCCCGGGTGACATCCAAGCCATCGTAAACAACCACCCTCTCAACCATCTTGACTTTATCATCGGTCCCTTGTACCCGGAACAGATTGCACCTCTCAGCAAATTCTGCCAACACCATCACATCAAGTTGGTAGTACCTTTTTCTTCCCTTGGCGACAATGTATATGAAAATCCATATTATTACGCCATCAACCCTCCCAAATCATACCAGTTTGCGGAAGCTGCGCGGCTGACCACGGAACTCTTCGGAAAAGAGAACGTCATTTTCTTGGAAGGCACTGAAAACGACAAAGACGCAGCTGCATTCGTCGATGCAACACGGAAACGGTTACAACAAAACGGCAGCAAGGCAAACCACCTGAGACTTAACGACGATGAAATAAAGTGGATGGAGGCAATGACCCAATACAAAGACAATGTCATCATTCCCAACTCATCCAGTATCAAACTGTTAAACCAACTGTTTCCCAAGCTGAAAGAGTTCACTAAAAAGAACCCCGAATACAGAATCAAACTGGTAGGGTATCCAGAATGGCAGACGTACGCCAACAATCATTTGGAGAACTTCTACCAATTCAACACATACGCCTATTCTTCCTTTTTCAGGAATCCGCTGAACGGCAACGCCGACGAATTTGAGAATGCCTACCAAAAGGCATTCCACACGCCGACCCTCGTGTCGTGGCCACGTTTCGGTATGTTGGGTTTCGACACGGCGATTTATTTCCTGAAAGGCATATCTACGTATGGAGAAGCTTTCGACCAACATCTTTCGCAAATCGTCACGACTACTTATCAACATCGTTTCGACTTCCAACGCATCAGTAATTGGAGCGGCTTTATTAACCGTGAAATCGAATTTATCCACTACAGTCCATCCCACAGCATTGAACTAATCCGACTGAAAAAATGAGAAAAGCATTCCTCATCGCGATAGCGACCTGCTGCATCGGGACTTCTAAAGTGTACGGTCAAATCGGTGAACCGCGTAACGACCTAGCCGTCGGTTTCAATGCAGGATACACGCTGAACCAAGTCATGTTCAACCCTACCATCCAACAAAAATTCAAAGGGGCACCGACTTTTGGTTTCACGGCCAGATATACCTGCGAAAAGTATTTCAAAAGTTTGTGTTCCATCCAACTGGAGGTTAATTATACCAATTTGGGATGGGAAGAATTGATAGAAACGTCCAACGATACCTACAAGCGGGATATCAGCTACATACAAATTCCATTGTTAGCCCGCATGGGTTGGGGATACGAAAAAAAAGGTGCTTTGTTTTATGTCGTAGCCGGTCCACAAGTCGGCTTTTATTTAGGCGACAAGGGACACAAAGGCGGGCTTTTCAACGACTCGACTCTGAACCTCCGTCCGGGACAAGTGAACCAACAATACGACATGCCGGTAAAAAACAAATTTGAATATGGCATCACAGCCGGTGCTGGTCTTGAGGTCAATACCAAAATCGGACATTTCCTTTTGGAAGGCCGTTACTACTACGGATTGAGCGATATATTCGGCAATGGCAAGAAAGACGTGTTCGGCCGGTCGGCCAATGGCACTATCGTGGTAAAAGCCAGTTACCTATTCGATATTGTACGTACGCGACGGTCTTCAGACAAAAAGTAAAAAAAAGAAAGTGCGTTAAAATGAAGCCATCCATTCCAACGCACTTTCTTTTTATTTTATCCCTCTTTTCCCTATCTCAAACGGTCAAGCGAACGGACAATCAATTCGTCCTTCATAATGTTCCGGAAAGCCAGATAGTCTAATATCAATCCTACCGCCGGAAAGGCCGCAGTCCAAGAAAGGGTGAAATCAGCATCATAACGGGATTTAAACACGTAAACGAAAACCCCGAACACGATATAGTAGCCCACCAAGATAAGGCTGCTGAACACGGACAAGCGCACCTGAAACATACGGCGCTTAAACAAAAATATGGCTGCAAACGAAGTGAACGCTGCCAAAACCAACAGTACAAACATGGCCCACGGAGCAAATACTCGCGCCCCGTCGGCCATCGTAAGCCATAAATTATAGAAATCTGCTATCCCGATACCGCCTTGGTGAAAATGTCCTACGGGCATGCACAAGCATACCACCGCACATACCGCAACCAAGAAAAGATAGACAGACTGGATTCTTTGAATCATACCGTTCGACAATATTATAAAAATAAATATCCGCTTATTCTATCGTATCTTTCTCCTTCAACGGATTACGGAAATATATTTTCCCTTCTACAAATTCTTGCGTGGCAATCAACGACGGCTTCGGCAATTTCTCATAAAAACGGGAAATCTCAATCTGTTCGCGGTTCTCGAAAACTTCATCCAAATTGTCACTTACAGAGGCGAACTCCTGCAATTTCTTGGACAACTCATTCTTAATGTCCAAAGAAATCTGATTCGCACGCTTGCCAATGATAGCTACGCTTTCATAGATATTACCGGTTTCGTCACACAGATCCATAATGTCACGGGTCACTGTGTTTGTAGGCGCATTTGTTTTTTTATAATCCATAATTATATAATTGATTTACTTGTTTCTTTTACCCTTAAGATTTCTTATTCACATATTTCTCCGACTGCGCAAAAATCCGCTGCGCATCTTTTAAGTATTTAGATTCGGGATATTCGTTCATGAAGCCGTAATATTCGTCTATGGTATCACGATAACGGTCCAACCGCTTCTCTTCCACGCTTTGCAAAGCCAACTGATACTTGGCACGCAATATCATAATGGAAAACTCCTCGCGACGTTCCGGACTGGCATACGGATAATCCAGTAAGGCGTTACGAGCCGTCACAATACACGCCTCATAGTTACTGCCTCCATACGAACAGTTATACATATATGAACCTAAATCGTAATATAGCTTAGCGGCCTGAAATTCTTTCTCCACCATCTTGTCTTGCAAAGCAAAAATCATCTCCTGTGTCCGATCTTTCAGACTCGTATAGGGATAGTAATCTAAAAAATCCTGAAACTCTTTCACCGCAGCCATCGTACTACTCTGGTCCAAACGCGTGTCCGGCACGCTTTCATAAAGGGCACGCCCCGCATAAAAACGGGCATACTCTACATAAACTCCCTTAGGATAAGACTGATAGTATTTCTTAAAATAGGAATGCGCCACATCGAAATTACCGTCACAGAACTCCGACATCGCCAACATATAAAGGCATTCTTCCCCACGCGAAGTCCCTTTCATCAAAGTGACAAGCTCCCCCAACAATACGGACGAACGGGAATATTGCCCCTTGACAAAGTATTCCTTTGCAGCCTCGTACTTATAATCGTAATCTGCAGTCTTCATCACGTTGTTATACTGGTTACACGAGGCCAACAACAACATCGCTCCCGACAGCCATAAAAAAATCCGTTTCATATTGTACAATTGAACTGCAAAATTATGGAAAAGCATCGAATTTTGCAAAGAAAGGAAGTTTTTAAATGCAAAAAAAGCACATGAAACGGCTTTTTAGAGATAAAATACCTATTTTTGTAGCTTGAAGAAACTTAAAATATCCAAGCCATAATATGCCTAAATTCGAGCTGACCGCCGATTATTCTCCTACCGGAGACCAACCGGAAGCCATTGCCCAACTCACGGAAGGAGTCTTGCAGGGCGTGCCGGCCCAAACGCTGTTGGGCGTGACCGGGTCGGGTAAAACCTTCACGATAGCCAACGTGATCCAGAACATCAACAAGCCTACGCTGATTCTCAGCCACAATAAAACACTTGCCGCACAATTATACGGTGAATTCAAAAGCTTTTTCCCGCACAATGCCGTGGAGTATTATGTGTCGTATTATGACTACTACCAACCGGAGGCTTACATCCCGTCTACCGACACTTATATAGAAAAGGATTTGGCCATCAACGACGAGATAGACAAGTTGCGGTTGGCGGCAACTTCCGCCCTCCTGTCCGGACGGAAAGACGTAGTGGTCGTCTCATCCGTCAGTTGTATCTACGGCATGGGGAACCCGGCGGCTTTTTATGACAATGTGATAGAACTAAAACGAGGCAAATTGTTAGACCGCAACGTATTCCTCCGACGTTTGGTCGACAGCCTGTACACCCGAAACGACTTGAATCTGGAACGTGGGTGCTTCCGGGTCAAAGGTGATACAGTAGACATTTACTTGGCTTATTCCGACAATCTCTTGCGCGTGACATTCTGGGACGATGAAATCGATGCCATAGAAGAGGTAGACCCCGTAAGCTGCCTCCGCTTGGGGAGTTTCGACGAATACCGCATCTATCCGGCCAACTTGTTCATGACCACAAAAGAAAGTACGGCGAAAGCCATACACCAGATAGAAGACGACTTGCACAAACAAGTAAGTTACTTCGAAGAGACAGGAAAGCCGTATGAAGCCAAACGATTATACGAACGAGTCACGTATGATATGGAAATGATACGCGAATTGGGGCATTGCAGCGGCATCGAGAACTATTCGCGCTATTTCGACGGGCGTGAGGCCGGTACACGCCCCTATTGCCTGTTGGACTTCTTCCCCGAGGATTTCCTGATTGTTATCGACGAGAGCCACGTGTCCGTTCCGCAAATCAATGCCATGTACGGCGGAGACCGCGCCCGCAAAAAGAACTTGGTTGAATACGGTTTCCGGCTTCCGGCTGCCATGGACAACCGCCCTTTGAAATTCGAAGAGTTCCAACAACTGGCCAAACAGGTCATTTATGTATCTGCCACTCCGGCCGACTATGAACTGCAACAGAGCGAAGGTATCGTAGTGGAGCAGGTTATCCGCCCTACCGGACTACTCGACCCCGTCATCGAGGTGCGTCCAAGCCTGAACCAAGTGGACGACCTGATGGAAGAAATACAGCAACGCATCGAGAAAGACGAGAGAATCTTGGTCACCACGCTGACCAAACGAATGGCGGAAGAACTCACCGATTACTTCATGAAGCACGACATACGCACCAATTTTATCCATAGCGACGTAGACACGCTTGAACGTGTGCAAATTATGGATGACCTCCGTGCCGGACGCTTCGATGTGCTAGTCGGTGTGAATTTACTCCGTGAAGGGTTGGATCTTCCGGAAGTTTCCTTAGTAGCTATCCTGGATGCAGACAAAGAGGGCTTCTTGCGTTCGCATCGCTCGCTCACACAAACCGTAGGACGGGCAGCCCGTAACGTACATGGCAAGGCCATCATGTATGCCGACCGAATCACGGACAGCATGCGGAAAACCATCGACGAAACCAACCGACGGCGCGAAAAGCAGCTTAAATACAATGAAGAACATGGCATCACTCCGCAACAAATCAAGAAAGGCCGGAAAATGACCGACCTTATCAGTGCCAATGCGGAAGCTCACGCGGAACTCCGTGCTTATATCGAACCGGAAGAAAAAATGGCAGTGGCCGACCCTATCATGGAATATATGACGCGCGACCAATTGGAAAAGAGCATAGAACGCAGCCGAAAACTCATGCAGGAAGCGGCGAAGAAGTTAGACTTCATCGAAGCCGCCCAATATCGGGACGAAATGCTGCGTATGGAAGAGATGCTGAAAGGAAAATAAAGCACCCGGAAAAAAGGAAAGGAGGAAGGGCTTTTGGGTTATGCCTTCCTCCTTTTCCTATTTTATATAAACTTCCTCAACATACGGAAACGTCTGTTCAGCCCCAAAAGTCTAAAACTCCCACTTACATGCAATCGTAGGTATGGCATAAAAACGGTTGTTTTGTCCGGTTTCCGTATACACGAAATTATTACTGATTTCAACCTCCGTACCAATACTCAACTTGAAATCGTCACTTACCCTTCTCAACGCAGCCAGATTAAACCAAAATTGCGGTTCCGACATCAGGATGAGATTCCCGTTCACGGTATTATTGTACCACAAATCGACAAAACCGCTGAACGTACACAAGCCTCCGGCAAAACGGTTTCGCCAAACGCCTGTCAACTGCCAGCTATGACAATAAGGGCCATTCTTAGCCAAGTATTTGTACATGGCCTGTACGGAAAATCCCTTGGCAAAGTCTTTGCTATTCCAGTTGTAAGCCGCGCCGGCCAGATAGGCATCACCGAAAGCATAACCATCTCCCTTTCCGGTTCCATAACTCAAACCACCGTTGTACTCCACATGGAATGCCACCGGCATTTTCTTAGTTTGGATTTCCCGGGAAAACTCGCCATAGGCTCCACGCAAAACATTGTCACCAAAATCGGCATCCATAAAGAAATAGGTACTTCCCCACTTGTCGGCAGAGAAATTCTCAACGGTTGCTGTCAGATGCTGGCGCGAAGAAATCTCGTTGCCATACATCCCATGACCCAGGTCGTAATGTAACTGGACGTTGAGTTGGGCGAGGCTTTTTGTACCCCACAGGCACAATGCCCCGACGTAAATAAACTTTTTTTTCATTACTTTTGATTTTTAAAAAACGCCGGCAAAGTTATATAAAATACTCCAAAAACGAATGTCCCCCTAAAAGAAAGTAGAAGACCGTCCTTTCTACACTTCTGTATACAAAAAAGACAATCCTCATAACCCTATAAGAATTAGATTCTTAAAAAACATCACAGCATACATGCAAAAAAAACATCGAAAAAAAATCCCTCAAATGTTTGCCGGATTAAAAAAAGTGCGTACCTTTGCAACCGCAAACGAGAAACAACACAGGCAAAACTTAAAACCTGAATGTTTTTCAATGCGAGAGAGGGGCGTTTAGCTCAGTTGGTTCAGAGCATCTGCCTTACAAGCAGAGGGTCGGCGGTTCGAATCCGTCAACG
>ERZ773260.656-NODE-656-length-49286-cov-18.654994_pt1 | contig 49286 bp, 47 predicted proteins | sample MGYA00511387_ERZ773260 | MGnify/ENA primary metagenome ERZ773260 (study PRJEB29015, sample SAMEA2737745) | human gut metagenome | biome: human gut; feature: human-associated habitat; material: faeces | place: China | collected 2012 ...
CTCTCAATCGGTTTAATCTGGTGTTTTCAAGATGTCCTTATGAGGAGTCGCCCTTTGCGGTGCTTTTCTTTTTGGGTTCCGGTCCAAACCGACATTCCCATCCGGATGGAGGGGAAAAGCCTTGACAAACACAGCCCTTGGGGGATAGACTAAATTATCTCTTTGTGTCCATCGACGGAGAGACAGTTGTGTAATTTGGAGGACGACACCATGAGCAAGCAGACGGAGCGCGACGCATTCCGCAGCCGCTGGGGCTTTATCCTCGCCTGCATCGGCAGCGCGGTGGGCATGGGCAATATCTGGCGCTTTCCCTATCTCGTGTCCGCGTGGGGCGGCATGACCTTCCTGCTGCCGTATTTCCTCTTTGTCCTTCTGATCAGCTCGACCGGCATCATCGGCGAGATGGCGCTTGGCCGCTCCACCCGCTCCGGCCCCATCGGCGCGTTCGGGCAGGCGGCTGCCCTGCGCGGCAGACGCAGCGCAGGCGAGGCGGTCGGCTATATCCCGGTGCTCGGCTCGCTGGCGCTCGCCATCGGCTACAGCTGCGTGGTGGGCTGGATCTTCAAGTATTTTGTGCTGGCGCTCGACGGCGGACTCTTTGCCATGGGACAGAATATGAACGTCATCGTCGACCGCTTCAACGGCACGGCCTGCGGCTGGGGCAATAATTTCTGGCTGGTGATCGCGCTGGCGGTCAACTTCGCCATCATGGCCTTCGGCGTGGGCGGCGGCATCGAGCGGGCGAACAAGGTCATGATGCCCGTGCTGTTCTTTCTCTTTGCGGGACTGGGCGTCTACATTGCAACGCTGCCCGGCGCGGGCGACGGCTACCGCTACATCTTTACCCTCGACCTCGCGGGCCTTGCCGACCCGAAGCTGTGGATCTACGCCTTCGGGCAGGCGTTCTTCTCGCTCTCCGTGGCGGGAAACGGCACGGTGATCTACGGCTCCTACTTCTCGGACGACGAGTCGATCCCCTCCGCCGCGCGCAATGTGGCGCTGTTCGATACGCTGGCGGCGCTGTTGGCGGCGCTCGTCATCATTCCCGCGATGGCGGCGGGCGGCGCGGACCTTTCCGACGGTGGCCCGGGGCTGATGTTCATTTTCCTTGTGAACGTGTTCAACGGGATGCCCGGCGGGCGCGTGATCGGACTGGTGTTCTTCCTCTGCGTGCTCTTCGCGGGGCTCACCTCGCTTGTGAACCTCTACGAGGTCTCGGTCGAGGCGCTGCAGGACAAGCTGCGCCTCAAGCGCGTGGCGGCGGTCGCGGTCATCGCCGTGATCGGCACGGCGGTGTCGCTGTGCATTCAGGCCATCGTCTCCGACTGGATGGACGTGGTGTCCATCTACATCTGCCCGCTCGGCGCGCTGCTGGCCGGCATCCTGTTCTTCTGGGTGGCGGGGAAGGACTTCGTCCTTGCCGCGGTCAACAAGGGCGCGGGCAAGCCCATCGGCGCGTGGTTCTATCCTCTGAGCAAATACGTCTACTGCGCCTGCGCGCTGCTCGCGCTCATCGCGGGCGCGCTCCTCGGCGGCATCGGCTGAGACGAAAGCGCCGTCCCACGGACGGCGCTTTTCAGCGGAATACGGTTAGATAAACTTAACTATCCATGATTTCTTAACGATTTGACCTATTGACAGAGTAGGGAAGTGCTCGTATAATATATGACAGATTGTCATTTTACGACAGCTTGTCATACAGGAGGAGCCTATGCCGACCGATACCTTTTTCCGATTGCCGGAGGAGAAGCGAGCACGCATTTTGGAGGGCGCGTGGAGCGAATTTACCGCCGTGCCCTATGCCGAGGCGTCCATCAACCGCATCGTGCAGACCTCGCGCATCCCGCGCGGCAGCTTTTACCAGTATTTTGAGGATAAGAACGACCTGTTCCTCACTCTCATCGACGAGATCCGCGACCAGTTTCTTGACCTGTTCCATGATACGCTCGAGCGCTCGGGTGGAGACCTTTTTGCCATGCCGCTCGCGCTGCTCGACGCCATGGTCGCCCCGAGCGGCTGCATCATGCCGGCGTTTTCCCGCGCCTTTGCCCTGCTGAGCCTGAACGTCAATATGGACGTGCAGCAGCTCTTTTTTGAGCGCGCGGCGGGGGAGCTGTGTCCGCAGAAGCTCCTCGAGCACATTGACCCCGCGCTCCTGCGCTCGCGGGAGAACGGCTTTGTGGACGACGTATTCACCCTGCTCGTGGGCGCGCTCGCCTGCGCCATCGCCCGCACGCTGAAAAAGCCGGAGAGCTTCGCGCTCGAGCGTGCACGCCTGTGCGGGCGCGTTGAGATCATCAAGAACGGCAGCGCTGCCGTACCCGAAGGAGGACACCGCAAATGAAGAAAAGATGGACGGCTCTGCTGCTTGCACTCGCCATGCTCTCGGCGCTGGCGGTCGGCGCGCTGGCGGACGAACAGAAAAAGGATGAGACCGCCGCGGAGGAGACCGCGCAGACCGCGCCGGACGCGGCAGGCACGCTGCGCTTTGAAAACCTCAGCGCACGGATGAAAACGGGCTATTACACCGTCATGTCGCTGGAGGAGAACATCGCCGCGATCGAGTGCATAGACTACGACAAAATGTACGAGGACCTGCGCGACGGCCTGAATCTGATTGCCGACTACCAGTGGGGAATGATCCAGGCGGGGCAGAGCGGAAGCTATGCCTACGAAACGCTTGAGCAGCGATATAACAATGCGCGCAAGACCTTCGACGATATCAAGGACGGCAAGCTCCAAAAAGACTACGCGGACACTGTCCGCCAGCTGCGAAATATGCAGGATTCTCTTACGGCGATGGGGGAATCCCTTTATGTGAATCTTCTGTCACTGGAGGACCAGTCCGCGGCCCTGATCCGTCAGACCGCGGCGCTTGACCGCACGATCGAGGAAGTGAAGCTGCGCTATGAGCTTGGTCAGGTCAGCGCTATGACGCTTCAGCAGACGGAAGCGGGCAAGGCGCAGGTGGAGAGCGGAAAAGCGGCGATCGATGCCGCCGTCGCACAGCTGCGCCGTCAGCTCAACGCCATGATCGGGGAGGAGCTGACCGCGCCGCTCACGCTCAATGCGCTTCCCGAGGTGACCGCGGAGCAGCTTACCGCCATGGATGTGGAGAAGGACCTGGAAAAGGCAAAGGCGGCGAGCTATGACCTTTATGCCGCCAAGCTCACGCTCGAGGACGCCGACGAGGAATACAAGGACAAGGCGGGCGATCTCGGCTACAACAAGGACAATTATGAGTATATTGCCGTCAAGCACCAGTGGCAGGCGGCGCAGTACACCTACAACGCCGCCGTGCAGAACTTCGAGCTGAGCTTCCGCTCGCTCTATGACAGCGTGCAGAGCTACGCGAGCGCGCTGAATGCGGCGAAGGTCTCGCTCGAGTGCGAGCGCAGCGACCTCGCGGCCGCACAGCTCAGGTACGAGCAGGGCACGATCTCCGAGAACGCCCTGCATACGGCAGAGGACGAGCTTTACACCGCGCAGGACACCGTCTCCGGCGCGGAGCGCGACCTGTTCACCGCATACAACAACTATCGCTGGGCCGTGGACTACGGCCTGCTGGCCGGCTGAGGAGGGCTGAAACGATGAAACAGAAAACGATTTCCCTGCTGCTGGCGCTCGCGCTGGCGCTGAGCCTTGCGGGCTGCCAAAAGGAAGAGACCGTCACCGCGCCCGCCGGCGTCGCCGTGCAGGTGCAGACGGTCGAGGCGCAGGACATTGCCTCGGAGAACACGGTCTCCGGTCAGGTGACCGCCGGCAGCGAAACGAGCGTCTACGTCACGGCCACGGCCAAATGCACCGCCGTTTATGTCGAGGCGGGCGACGCGGTCAAGGCGGGCGACGTGATCTGCTCGCTCGACATGGAGAGCGCGCTGGCGCAGTACCGCGCGGCGGAGATCGGCTACACGAGCGCCGCGTCGAGCTATAGCGCCCAGAAGGACATCCTCGACCGTCAGGTCGCCCTGTACGAAAAGAACTGGAACGACACCAAGGCGCTTTTCGAGATCGGCGCGGCCTCCCGGTCGGAGGTCGACCAGATGGAGCTGCAATACCTCTCCGCCAAGGCGCAGCGTGATTCCACGCTTGCCCAGCTCGAGGCGGGGATGCAGAGCGCGAGGTCGAGCTACGAGCAGCTTGCCCTCGCGATGGAGAACATCGACAGCCATGGCAACGTCATCGCGCCGGTGGACGGCGTGCTCGCCTCGCTCACCGCGAGCGAGGGCGGCATGGTCTCGCCCAGCTACGCCGTCGCCGTCATCGACGGCGCGGAGCAGATGAAGGTCACCGTCATGGTCTCCGAGGCGCTGGTGCCCAAGCTCGCCATCGGCGACACGGTCACGGTCCGCGTCAGCGCGGCGGACGCCGAATTTGAGGGCGTGATCCGCTCCGTTGAAAAGACCGCCAATCAGGTGACAAAGCTCTACACCGTCACCGTCACGGTGCCCGCGGAGGTCGAGGGCCTGCTCTCCGGTATGTTTGCCGACGTCACCTTCCACACCGCTGTGAGCGAGAGCGCGGTCGTCGTGCCGAGCGAGACCATCCTCACGAGCAGCGACAGGCAGTATGTCTTTATCGTCGAGAACGGTGCGGCCAAGCGCGTCGACATCACCACGGGCCTCACCGGCAGCGGCATGACCGAGGTCACGAGCGGTCTTGACGCGGGCGAGCAGCTCGTCACCGTGGGTCAGCAGTACCTCTCCGACGGCGACGCCGTGCGCGTCGTGGAGGGATAAGCTCCATGAACATTGCAAAATTCTGCATCAGGCATAAGGTCACAACGCTGCTCGCGGTCATTATGATCGCGGTGTTTGGCGTGGTCTACACCACCCAGCTCCAGATGGCGCTGCTGCCGAACATCGAGTACCCCGCGGCCTATGTGTACTGCTACTACAACGGCGCGGGCCCCGAGGACATCGAGCAGCTCGTCACGCGCCCGCTCGAGTCTGCCATCATGTCGGTGCCCGGCGTCGACTCCGTCACCTCCTCGAGCGCCGACAGCATCTCGACCATTCAGATCATGTACGTTGAGAACACCGACGTGGACATCGCGGCGACCAAGCTGCGCGAGAAGTTCGACGCGCTCAGCCTGCCCGACGGCTGCGGCTCTCCCGTCATTCTGAACATCAACGTGTCCGAGATGATGCCGAGCGCCATCGTCGGCCTCCTCGGCGACGACCTCGCCGCTCTCCAGCAGCAGGCGGAGAACGTGGTCGCCCCCGCGCTCGAGCGCATCGACGGCGTGGCGTCCGTCTCCGTCTCCGGCGGTGTGGAGCGTCAGATCACCGTGACGCTCGACGCGCAGCGCGCCGCGGGCTACGGCCTCTCCACGAGCTACATCACGCAGATCCTGCAGGCGGAGAACCTGCTCTATCCCGCCGGCGAGGTCTACAACGGCAGTCAGAAGCTCTCCGTCACCACCGACGCGCAGCTCTCCACGGTCGATGAGGTCGCCAACATCAACATCCCGCTCCAGACCGGCGGCACGGTGCGCCTCGGCGAGGTCGCCGACGTCGCCTTCGAGACCTCCGACCGCGACGCCATCGCCGCGATGGACGGTACGCCCGGCATCATCCTACAGGTCAGCAAGCGCTCCGGCGCGAACGAGGTCAAGACCGCCGAGGCGGTGGTCGCGGCGATGGAGGAGCTGGCGGCGAAGGACGGCTCCATCCACTACGCCATCCCCTACGTCGCCAGCGAGTACATCAACGTCGCCGTCGACGCCGCGCTCGAGGGCATCATCCTCGGCGTCGTGCTTGCGGCGCTCGTGGTGTGGCTGTTCCTGCGCCGCGGCGGCGCGACCATGACCATCGCGGTCTCCATGCCCGTGTGCATCCTCGCGGTGTTCGTGCTGATGTACGTCTGCGACCTGACGCTCAACATGATGAGCCTCGGCGGCATCGCCATGGGCGTCGGCATGATCGTGGATAACTCCATCATCGTGCTCGAAAACATCTACCGCTGGGCGTCCGAGGGACACGACCGCATGACCAGCTGCGTCGAGGGCACGAAGGAGGTCACGCTCTCGCTGACCGCCTCGACCCTCACCACCGTCGCGGTGTTCCTGCCGCTCGGCCTCACCGGCGGCATCGCGGGTCAGATCTTCAAGGACTTCTGCCTGACCATCGCCTTCCTCATTCTCGGCTCGCTCGCCGTCGCCGTGACGCTCGTGCCGCTGCTGTGCTACTTCCTGCTCGACGAGAGCAAGGTGCATCTTGACGCCCTGCAAAGGGCGCAGAAGGGCGGACGCCGCGCGCAGAAGCTCATGGACTGGTATGTGAAAAAACTCGACTACTATGTGCATCACCTCAAGCGCGGTGTGTTGGTGTCCGTCGCCCTCGTCGCGGTATTCCTCGCCGCCTGCCTGAACACCAAAATGGTGCTCCTGCCCGAGATGGACGAGGGCATGGTCACCGTGACCGTCTCCATGCCCATCGGCTCAAAGGTCGAGCAGGCGGCGGCGATGGCGGAGCGTGTCGCCTCCATTGCCGAGGAGACCATCCCCGAGCTTGCCGGCTACTACTACACCGCCGATAGCGGTCAGAGCGCCAGTCTGGTGCTCAACCTCACCGACAAGGGCGAGCGCGACCGCAGCGCGACCGACATTGCCAACGCCCTGCGCGACGCGACCTATGACGTCGCCGGCTGCGAGATCACCTGCTCGGCCTACGACATGGGCGCGATGATGGGCGGCAGCGGCGTGAGCGTCAACATCACGGGCGAGGACTACACCACGCTTAAGATGATCGCGGACGACCTCGCCGCGCAGATCGCGGCGATCCCCGGCGCGGTGGACGTTTCCTCCACGGTCGCCGAGCAGGTGCCGCAGGTCAAGGTGACCGCGGACCGTCAGGCGTGCTCGCAGTACGGCCTGACCGCCTACAGCGTCGCCGCAGCGGTGCGTTCCGGCCTGACCGGAACCACCGCCACCACCGTCACCATCGACAATAAGGAGGTCGACGTGGTCGTGCGCGGCGACGGCCGCGCGGAGGAGAGTCTGGACGCCCTGCGCTCCATGGCGATCTCCACACCGACCGGCGGCAGCGTGCCGCTCGGCAGCATCGCCGACGTCAGCGTCGTCATGTCCCCGCAGACCATCACGCGCTACAACCAGTCCCGTCAGGTGACCATCTCCGGTGACGCTGCGGACGGCGACACGAGCGCCATGGCCAAGAGCATCCGCGCCATCCTCGCGGGCTACACGCTCCCCGGCGGCTACACCGCCGAGCTTGCCGGCGGTTACACGGAGATGATGGAGAACTTCTCCGACCTCGGCCTTGCGCTCATCGTCTCCATCGGCCTTGTGTACTTCGTGCTGGCCTCGCAGTTCGAGTCCTTCGTCATGCCGGTCATCATCATGATGATCCTGCCCATCGCCTTTGCCGGCGCGCTCTTCGCGCTGCCGCTCACAGGCAAGGACCTTTCGATGATCTCGCTCGTCTCCCTCATCATGCTTGCCGGTACGGTGGTCAACGCCTCCATCGTCCTCGTGGACTACATCAAGCAGCGCCGCGACCGCGGCGAGACGCGCGAGGAGGCCATTCTCCACGCCTGCCCGCTGCGTATCCGCCCCGTGCTGATGACCACGCTCACCACCATCCTTGCCCTCGTGCCGACGGCGCTCGGCATGACCGGCAAGATGAACGAGATGATGAGCGACATGGGCACCACCATGATCGCCGGTATGCTCGTCTCGACCGTCATCACGCTGCTCTTCACCCCCGTGTACTACTGCGTCATCGACGACCTGACGCACCGCCGGGAGCGGAGGAAGGCCAAAAAGCTCGCCGCCGCGCAGAGCGAACCATAAAACAGCAAAGCAAAACGGAAGGACCGCACTCGCTGTCCTTCCGTTTATTCAATAGGCTCTCAGCCGTTGTCTCCGCCGTCCGCCGGCTCGGCGGCGCCCTCCGCGGACGCTTCCCCGCCAGCGGCGTCCTCTGCGGGCGCCTTCGCAGGGCGGTCCGCCTCCGCGGGACCGTCCTCGATGGGACGCTCCTCGCTCCGATCGGGCAGGACGGTCGCCTGCCCGTCGAGTCGGCGGTTGACGAACATCCGCGCGGGATCGGCGCTGCGGTTCTTCAGCAGGATGACCGCCGTGAGAACGATCATCACAAGGCTCAGCGCCTGCGACACGCGCACGCGCTCGCCGAAGAGCGTGACGTGGAAAAGATACAGGCTGTCGGTCCGCAGCCCCTCGATCCAGAAGCGCCCGATGCCGTACCAGAGAAAGTAGAAGCAGGTGTTCTCGCCGTCGAAGCGCCGCGCCTTGTCCACTACAAGGCAGAGGAGCAGCAGCCCCGCGACGTTCCACAGGCTCTCATACAGGAACGTCGGATGCACGTCAATATAGTAGGTGCCGCTGATCCACAGCCGCATCCGCCACGGCAGCTCGGTCATGCCGCCGAAGGCCTCGCGGTTGAAGAAGTTGCCCCAGCGCCCGATGGCCTGTCCGATGAAAAAGCCCGCCACGCAGCAGTCGGCAAGCGCCCAAAGGCTGAGCTGCTTTTTTCGGCAAACGAGCCACGCGGTCAAAAATGCCGCGATGACTGCCCCGTAGATGGCAAGCCCGCCGTCCCAGATGCGGTAGGTTTCCGCCCAGTCGATGCTGCCGTCCGCAAGGCGGAACTGGTCAAGGTAAAAGAGCACATAGTAGACCCGCGCGCCGACGATGGCAAAGGGGATGGCCCAAAGCACAGTGTCGATCACGTCGTCCTCGGTCAGACCGTAGCGCGGCGCGCGCTTCATGCAGAACCACAGGGCGATGAGCAGCCCCGCGGCGATGAGCACGCCGTACCAGTAGATGCCGTTGCCGATGTCGAGCAGCTTGGGCGAGAGGGTAAAGCGCCAGTCGCCGAACAGCCCGGGAAAGCTGATGTCTGCGTTGGGATAACTCATTGGGAAGCTCCCTCCTTCTTGGGGATAAGAATGGACAGCGCGCTGCGCTCCTCGACGATGCTCTCGCGCAGAAACGCCTCCACATCCGCGCGGGTGACGGAATCGTACACCTCGGGGAAGCGGAAAGGATCAAAGCCGCGGAACGCGCCGTCCGCGACGGATACGGCGATGTTCTCGAAGCTGTTGAGCGCGCGCAGCGTCGAGCCGAAGCTCGCGCGGCGGAGCTGCTGATAGAACGCCTCGTCCACGCCCTCGCGCGCGAGGCGCTGCGCCTCGTCCAGAATGGCGCGCACGACCGTCTCGGGCGCATCGCTGTCGCCGCCCGCATAGAGATAGGCGATGCCGGGCAGCTGGTCGAAGCCGCCGCCGAAGCTGCCGTTGATGAGCCCCTTGTCGTAGAGACGCTGATAGAGCGGCGAGGAATCGCCGAGCAGGATGTCGCAGGCGATGTCCGCGATGATGTCCTGCCGCATCAGCGCCGCGCCGTCCGCTGCGGGAGGGCATTTGAAGCCGACGAGGAACTGCGGCATCGAGACCTCCATCGCCTCGCGGCGGTACTTCTCGACGACGCGCATATCCTCCTGCCCGTAGTCGCGCTCGATGACCTCGCCGCGGCTTTCCGGCAGGATCTCCTCCGCGATGGCGGCGATCTCGTCGGGCTTCACGTCGCCGACGACGCACAGCATCATGTTCGCCGGGTCGTAGAACGCCTTATGGCAGGCGTAGAGCGTTTCGGGCGTGATCTCCGCAATGCTCTCCACCGTGCCGGCGATGGCGACGCGGGCGGGGGAGGAATGGTACAGGCACTCGAGCAGGTTGGTGTAGACCCTCCAGTCGGGCGTGTCCTCCACCATGCGGATCTCCTGACCGATGATGCCGCGCTCCTTGTCCACGCTCTCCTGTGTGAAGTAGGGGACGGAGACGAACGAGAGCAGGATCTTCAGATTCTCCTCAAAATGCTCCGTGCAGTCGAAGTAATAGGCGGTCGTCGCGTTGGAGGTGAAGGCGTTCGGCTCCGCGCCGTTCTGACTCAGCTCCTGCAGGGCGTTGCCGTCCTCGGTGTCGAACATCTTGTGCTCCAGATAGTGCGCGATGCCAGCGGGTGTATCGTGCCACACGCCGTCGAGCCGGAAGCGCATATCCATGCCGCCGTAGCGCGTGGTGAAAAAGGCGTAGCGCTTGCGGTAGAGGGGTTTGGGCACAACGGCGACGGTCAGTCCGTTCGGCAGCGTGGTCCGCAGCACCGTTTCGCCGATGCGGGGATAATTCGTTTCGTTCCACTTCATTGCGCCGCACCCTCCTTTCCGGTGAGGAAATAGACCGTGTCGAGCCGGATGCTCCGCGCCGCCTCGGCGACGCGCTCGGGCGTGACGGCCTCGAGCTGCGCGATCAGCGCGTCGGTATCCTCCCACAGCCCCGTCGCAGCCTGTCCGAGATAGTATTCCTCCAGCCGGCCCGCGCTGTCCTCGCGCGAGCGGAGCGAGGAGAGCATACAGCTCCGCGCGCCCTCCAGCTCCCACGGTTCGAAGTCACCGTTCTGCACGGCCTCGAGCTGCGCGGCGATCTCGCGCCGCGCGACCTCGTAATTTTGCGCCTCAATGCCGCTCGACACCGTAATGATGCCCTTGGACCGGTGGTAGCCGGACGAGGCATAGTAGCACAGCGAGAGCTTCTCGCGCACGTTCAGAAACAGCTTGGAGTTGGAGTAGCCGCCGAAGATGAGGTTCGCCAGCAGCAGCGCGGGCGTGTCCTCGCTCGCGGCGCGGTAGCCCATGGCGAGCTTCGCCTGCGTCACGTCCATCGTCTCCGTGATCTCGCGCACCGTTTCGGGCGCACCCACACGCTCAGCGACCGCAGGCTCGGCGACCCGCTCGCGCGGGAGCGCTGCCAGCGCACGGTCCAGCGCCCCCTCCACGCGCGCGCAGTCCGCGCTGCCGCAGTAGAACAGCTCGATGCGCGCCGTGGCAAGAAGCTCGCTGTAATAGCGGTAGAGCGTCTGGTTCGTCAGCCTTTCCACGCCCGTCACGGTGCCGAGCCGGTCGATGCCGTAGCGCTCACCGCGGCACATCTCCTGCAAAAGCCGCGCGTCGGCGTAGTCGCGCTTGTCGTTGAGGATGCTCTCGATGGCGTCGATCAGATTTTCCTTCTCACTCTCCACATAGTCGCTCAGGAAGCGCCCGTTCCGCGTGAGCGGATCGAGCAGCAGCTCGCCGAGCAGGTCGGCCATCGGTTCGAGCAGCCGCTCTCCGCCGGGGACATAACGCTCGTCAAGAAAGCTGCCGACAAAGCCGAGGCATTGATTCTCGCCCTTCTTGCGCACGGTGTAGGCGATGGACGCCCCGTACAGGCGGTCCAGCTCCGCGGCGATCGAGCGCATATCGCGGTGCGCGGTCGTGCCGCGGCGCAGCACGGCGGGCAGCAGCGCACCGGCGGCGACGGTGCTCTCCTCCAGCGGCGTGATAAGCTGCGCGCCCAGCACGCCGGTCTTGAATTTTGCGGCGGGGACATAGGTCAGAAAAACGCCCTCCGCCAGTTCCTTTCGCAAGGGCTCCATAAAAGCGGCTCCTTTTCTATTCTATATTGATGGTAGCATAGCACGAAAATGTGAACATTACCACATCTTTTCATAAAATCTTTCCCATTCGCCGTTTTTCCCGCGAATAAGCCTTGACTTTTCTGCTAAACTCGTGTAAACTGATTCCTGTTGTAAAGTGTTATGACTTTACACGGAATACTCAAAGGAGGATTCCCCGTGAAAAATCAGACCTTTCGCATGACGATGCTCTTTGACTTCTACGGCGAACTCCTCACCGAGCGGCAGAAGGAATTTTACGAGCTTTACTACGACGAGGACCTGTCCCTCTCCGAGATCGCCGAGAACTACGGCATCTCCCGCCAGGGCGTGCGCGACGTCATCGTCCGCGCCGAGGCGTACATGACCGAGATCGAGGATAAGACCGGCCTTGTCAAGCGCTTTATGCAGCGCACCCCCCACCTCGAGCGCATCGAGGCGGCGGCGGACGAGCTGCGCAGGCTCAATGACCGCCGGTATGAGGATTCCCGCATCGCAGAGCTCGTGACCGTGATCGAACAGGAGACCGCGGCACTCAAGGAGTAAGAAGGAGCATTTCATGGCATTTGAGGGCCTGAGCGAAAAGCTCAACAGCGTATTCAAGGGCCTGCGCGGCAAGGGCCGCCTGACCGAGGAGGACATCAAGCTCGCAATGCGCGAGGTGCGCATGGCGCTGCTCGAGGCAGACGTGAGCTACAAGGTCGTCAAGGACTTTGTCGCCAGAGTTTCCGAGCGCGCCGTCGGCGCCGAGGTGCTCGACAGCCTCACCCCCGCCCAGCAGGTCATCAAGATCGTCAACGAGGAGCTAACGGCTCTGATGGGCGGCGCGAACGCGCGCTTGACCTTTGCCAACAACCCGCCGACGGTCGTGATGATGGTCGGCCTTCAGGGCGCGGGCAAAACGACGAACGTCGCCAAGCTCGCCGGCCTTCTGCGCCGGCAGGGCAAGCGCCCGCTGCTCGCCGCCTGCGACGTGTACCGTCCCGCGGCCATCACGCAGCTGCAGGTCGTCGGCGCCCAGCTCGGCCTTCCCGTGTTCGAGATGGGGCAGATCGACCCCGTCACCATCGCAGTCGAAGCGGTCAAATACGCCAGGGACCACGGCAACGACATCGTCTTTCTCGATACCGCCGGTCGCCTGCACATCGACGAGCAGCTCATGGACGAGCTCAAGCGCGTCAAGGCGGCGGTGAAGCCGAACGAGATCTTGCTGGTCGTGGACGCCATGACCGGACAGGACGCCGTGAACGCCGCTACCGCGTTCGACGAGGCTCTCGGCATCGACGGCGTTGTGCTCACCAAGCTCGACGGCGATGCCCGCGGCGGCGCGGCGCTCTCCATCCGCGCGGCGACCGGAAAGCCCATCAAATACATCGGCACGGGCGAAAAGCTCGACATGCTCGAGCCCTTCCACCCCGACCGCATGGCCTCCCGCATCCTCGGCATGGGCGATGTGCTCAGCCTCATCGAAAAGGCGGAGCAGCACGTCGACGAGGAGAAGGCGAAGAAGCTCGAGGAAAAGCTCAAGAAGAACCGCTTTACCCTCACCGACTACTATGAACAGCTCGTGCAGCTGCGCGGCATGGGCGACCTCAGCCAGCTCGCCGAGATGATGCCCGGCGGCATGGGCAAGCAGTTGGCCGGCGCCGAGATCGACCCCAAGGTCATGGCGCACACCGAGGCCATCATCCTCTCCATGACGCCGGAGGAGCGCGAGAACCCCAAGCTCCTCGGCGCGAGCCGCAAAAAGCGCGTCGCCGCCGGCTGCGGACTGGAGGTCGTGGACGTTAACCGCCTCTTAAAGCAGTTCGAGCTGATGCAGGACCTTGTCAAGCAGATGACCCGCGGCAGGATGCCCAAGGGACTCGGCGGCTTCGGCGGCAAGGGCGGCATGAGCCGGATGCACGGCTTCGGCCGCAAGAAGCGCTTCAAATAATACCCCGTTGATTCATGCCAAGTGCATACGATCATACAACAAAAAACATATTTTATTTCGGAGGAAAAACACCATGGTCAAAATTCGTCTGCGCCGTATGGGCGCCAAGAAGGCTCCTTTCTATCGCGTCGTCGTCGCCGATTCCCGCTATCCCCGCGACGGCCGCTTCATCGAGGAGATCGGTACCTACAATCCCTGCGTGAGCCCCGCTGAGATCAAGATCGACGCCGAGCGCGCCCAGGAGTGGATTAAGACCGGCGCCCAGCCCACCGACACCGTCCGCGCGCTGCTCAAGAGAATCAACGCGATTTGATCCGCGGGGGACAACGCATGAAGGACTTGCTGCTCTACATCGCCAAAAATCTGGTCGAGCATCCGGATGAGGTCACGGTGACGGAGAAGCAGGGAACGGACGAGCTGACGTTGGAGCTGCACGTTGCGCCCGACGATATGGGCAAGGTGATCGGCCGTCAGGGCCGCATCGCCAAAGAGATCCGTACAGTCATCCGCTCCTATGCGCAGCGCACCGGAGAGAAAGTATCGGTCGATATTGTTGACTGAGAAAATGCACCCAAAGCCTGTGGCTTTCGGGTGCATTTTTTTACCGCACGCGAAAAAATGCAGCGCGCCGCGTTAAAAATTGCAGAAAGGTAGTGCAAAATCCGAAAGGCTGTGCTATAATGCAAATCACTTTTATTTGTTACTGAAAGAAAGGAGCCTTTCTTATGCGTATCGTTGTCAAGGTGGGCACCTCCACGCTCGCCTACCCCACAGGACGGCTGAACATTCAGCGGATGGAGCGGCTTTGCAAAACGCTCAGCGACCTGAAGAACGCGGGCCACGAGATCATTCTCGTTTCCTCCGGCGCCATTGCCATGGGCTTCGGCAAGCTCAACCTGTCCGAGCGCCCCAAGGATATGCCGGGCAAGCAGGCGTCCGCCGCGGTCGGCCAGTGCGAGCTGATGTACGTTTACGACAAGCTCTTCACCGAGTATAACCACATCGTCGGCCAGCTCCTCATCACCGCGCCGGACATCGCCGACGGCGGCAGCCGGAAGGCGAACTTCCACAACACGATGGACCGCCTGCTGGAGCTGGGCGCGCTGCCCGTCATCAACGAGAACGACACCATCTCCACCGAGGAGATTGCCGTGGGCGACAATGACACGCTCTCCGCCATCGTCGCCGCCACCGTCTCTGCGGACCTGCTCGTGCTGCTCTCGGACATCGACGGCCTCTACGACGGCGACCCGCGCAAAAACCCTGACGCGAAGCTTATCCCCACCGTGGAGACTGTCGACGAGCGCATCATCGCCCTCGGCGGCGGCAGCGGTTCGAGCCTTGGCACGGGCGGCATGGCGACCAAGCTCTTGGCGGCGCAGATCGCTGTCAGCGCGGGCTGCGAAATGGTCATCGCCAACGGCGAAAAGCCGGAGCTTTTGTATGATATCGTCGCGGGCAAGCCCATCGGCACCCGCTTTCTGGTCAAGAGGTGAAGAATATGACAACGCTGAAGCTTCTTCAAAAGACCCGCGCGGCGATGGGCAGCATTGCCGCCGCCGGCGCGGAGAAAAAGAACGCGCTGCTCCTTGCCATGGCGGACAGCCTGGAGGCGCACTGCGCGGAGATCCTCGCCGCGAACGCGGAGGACATGGCCGCCGCGCGCGGCCGCATCACCGATGTTATGCTCGACCGGCTCAAGCTCGATGAAAACCGCATCGCCGGCATGGCGAACGGCATCCGCGACACCGTCAGGCTTCCCGACCATACGGGCCGCGTCCTGAGCGAGGTCGTGCGCCCCAACGGCATCGTCATCGACAAGGTGCAGGTGCCGCTCGGCCTCGTCGCCATCATTTACGAGAGCCGCCCCAACGTCACCTCCGACGCTGCGGCGCTTGCCGTCAAGAGCGGCAACGTCTGTATGCTCCGCAGCGGAAAGGAAGCCTACCGCAGCGCCCGCGCCATCGTCGCGGCGCTCAAGGCGGGCGTTGCGCAGGCGGGCGGCGACCCCGACATCGTGAACATCGTGGAGGATACGAGCCACGCCTCCGCGCAGGAGCTGATGACCGCCAAGGGCCTCGTCGATCTCCTCATCCCGCGCGGCGGCGCGGGCCTGATCCGCGCCTGCGTGGAGAACGCCACCGTCCCCTGCATCGAGACCGGCACCGGCATCTGCCACGTCTATGTGGACAAGGCCGCCGACCTTGCGAAGGCGGTCAGCATCATCGTCAACGCCAAGGCCAGCCGGCCCTCCGTCTGCAACGCGGAGGAGGTCTGCCTTGTCCATCGGGACGTCGCGGCGCAGTTCCTGCCCCTGCTCAAAAAAGCCATCGTGGACGGCCGTGCCGCCGCAGGCCTGGTCCCCGTCGAGCTGCGGCTCGACCCCGCCGCCGCGCGGATCATCGACGGCACCCCCGCCGGGGAGCGCGACTTCGACACCGAGTTTCTCGACTACATTCTCGCCGTCGGCGTGGTGGACAGCGTGGACGCCGCCATCGCGCACATCGCCGCGCACTCCACGCACCACAGCGACTGCATCGTGACCGAGGACGCCGCCGCGGCGAAGAAATTCACCGAGCAGGTGGACAGCGCGGCGGTCTACGTCAACGTCTCCACCCGCTTCACCGACGGCGGCGAGTTCGGCCTCGGCTGCGAGATGGGCATTTCCACGCAAAAGCTCCACGCCCGCGGGCCCATGGGGCTCGACGAGCTGTGTACTTACAAATACGTCGTCCGCGGCAGCGGACAGATCCGGTAAGGAGGGACGCTTGATGGCAAAGTATGAGGCCGGTTTCATCGGCGCCGGCAATATGGGCGGCGCGCTTGCGCTCGCCGCGGCGAAAAAGACCGGCGGCGACCGCATCACCGTGGCGTGCTCCACGCGGGAGCGCTCCGAGGCCGCCGCGCAGCGGCTCGGCTGCACGGCGGAAACGCCGCAGCGCATCCTCTCGGACAGCCGCTTCGTCTTTCTCGGCGTCAAGCCGCAGATGGTCGTCGGCGTGGTCGAGGGCCTCAAGGCGGACATTTTGGCCTCCGAGGGCATCTTCGTCTCCATGCTCGCGGGCGTGAGTCTCGAGAAGCTCGCGCTGCTGCTCGGCGCGGACAAGAAGATCATCCGCATCATGCCGAATACGCCCTGCGCCGTGGGGCAGGGGCTGATCCTTTACGCGGCGAACGGCCGCGTGAGCGAGGACGAGCTGTGCGCCTTCCGCGAGCTGATGGCGCCCGCCGGAGCGCTCGACGAGCTGAACGAGCACCTGATCGACGCGGCGAGCGCCGTCTCCGGCTGCGGCCCCGCCTACGCCTATCTGTTTATCGAGGCGCTGGCGGACGGCGGCGTGAAGAACGGCCTGCCTCGTGCCAAGGCACAGCGCTATGCCGCGCAGATGCTGCTCGGCAGCGCCGAAATGGTGCTCCGCACCGGCCGGCACCCGGGGCAGCTCAAGGACGAGGTGTGCAGCCCCGGCGGCAGCACCATCGCGGGCGTCGCCGCGCTGGAGCGCAGCGGCTTCCGCAGCGCGTGCATCGAGGCGGTGGACGCCGCCGTGGAAAAAACCAAACAGCTCGGATAAGAAAAGCTAAGCGGCGGTCCGTGAGGACCGCCGCTTACTGTCGAAAAAGTGGCAAAACCACTTTTCCGAGAAGGCTTCGCTGCGTTCTGCGCCTCGGTTGTCTGCTGTCAGCGGACAATTCGACGCTCACTCCGCGCAGGGTGTTTTCTGCCACGCACAGGTCGCGGCAGAAAACGGATCATCCTGCTTTCGCGTCTGCGGACGCGAAACTCTGCGAGGCATTTTTCTGCTTGACAACCGGACCGCTCCATGTTACTATATCGGTAGCCGATATATCGAAAGCCGATAAAACGGGGAGGGGAAGCGTATGAGCACCGCCGCGCTGACCGAAGCGGTCTTTTATATCCTGCTCTCGCTCGACGCGCCGCTGCACGGCTATGGCATCATGCAAAACGTCGAGCGCCTGAGCGGCGGGCGCGTGCGCCTTGCCGCCGGAACGCTCTACGGCGCGCTCACCACGCTCACCGAGCGTGGCTGGATCGAGGCCGTGGGCGAGGACGAGGGCCGCAGGAAGGAATACCGCATCACCCCCGAGGGACGCGCCGCCGTGCGCGCGGAGCTTGCCCGATTGCAGGAGCTGACCGCCAACGGCGAGGCCCTGACAAGGGACTGGACGTGACGGAAAGGAGAGAAGGATGCTAAAACGAAAGCTTTGCGTTATATGGATCTGGTACCTGCTGTTTGACAATGCGCGGTTTCAGCGCTGGCTCGCGCGGCAGCGCCGGCACGGGTGGGAGCTCGCGCATGTCGGCTTTCTCTTTTTCCGCTTTGAGCGCAGCGACGGCACGCGCTACCGCTATTATATGCAGATGATGAGGGATGACCCGGATACGGAGCGGGGACGGGACTATCTCACGGGTGTGGAGGAGCTGGGTGTGACCTGTCTGGGATGCTTTTGGCATCGTGCGTTCTTCCGCTGGAAGGACGACGGCAGACCGGTGGAAATGTTTTCCGACCTCGCGTCGCGGGCGTTGGAGGCGAAGTGCGTGCGCAGCGCGCAGCTGGCCGCGGCGGTGTGGTGCGCGGTCAATGCCGCGCTGCTGTTTTTCCGGGCGTGGCTTGATCTCGATGCGGCGAGGGGCTTCGACGAGCTCTATGCCGACCTGATCGCCGCAGGCGCGCCGAGCATTGCGGAGGCGTGGGCGCCGAGGATCGCGATGTACGCCGCGTTTGGCCTTTTGTGGCTCGGACTTACCGTGTGGGGTGTGCGCGCGGCTGTGCGCACGCACCGGAAATGGCGCGGGCTCAAAGACGAACAGCTCGTTCACGAATAGACCTGCCGGGAAAGGAGACGACGATGAACGATGTGAAAAAGACCTGGTGCGCCCCGGCATGGCTGCTCGACCCGGAACGGCTGGAGCGGCAGCTTGACCGCCTCTCCGCCGAGGGCTGGCAGCTCGAGGGCACGGGCTGGTTCTCCTTCCGCTATCGCCGCAGCAAGCCGAACGAGTACCGCTACCGTGTGCAGTACCTCTACGAGTCCCGCGACGGGCAGAAGGACGACTATGTGCGCGGCCTTGCCGAGCTGGGCGTTGAGCCGGTCATGGACATCGGGAGCTTTCTCATCCTGCGCAGACGGAACGACGGCACGCCGTTCGAGCTTTTCTCCGACCTTGACTCGCGGATCACGAGCGAGAAGCGCTATCTTCGGACGCGCGGCTTGCTCGCGGCGTTTTGGCTGGTCCTTGCGGTGGGCCCGCTGCGCCGGGCGGCGGTGTGGTACGGGCGCATCCTCGAATATGCCGCGGACCTTACGGCGGAGAGCGGGATCGACCTTCCGCGCTTGTGGGCGGAGGGCATCCTTACGGACGCTCTTCTCGGTCTGCTGTGGCTTATCATGGGCGTCGGCTTTCTCCGGCAGGCGTACCGCTCCGCGAAGCGGCTCCGCAGGCTGCGGCAGGCGCGGCTTATCGAAGAATAAAAGAAGCGCGGCTCCCGCGAGCTGCGTTTCTTTATGCGATTTTTACAGGATAAGCATGAGAGAATGTCGGGGCGCGAACGGCAAAAACGGGTTGCCTTTTCGGGGGAAAAGACTATAATAAACTATCAGTGCGCTACAAGTGTAGTGCATTCTGCATAAGAGAAAGGACGCCGCGCCCATGTACGCTTTGCTCAATGTTGCCTTTGCCCTGCTCGCGGGACTGCTGATGACCCGCATCTTCTCCCGCTGGCGTCTGCCCGACGTGACCGCCTTTCTGGTCGCGGGCGTGCTGATCGGACCGTTCTGCCTCGGTCGGCTCGGCATTGTGGGCGTCGGCTTTCCGGATTATGAGAGCGTCGCCGCGCTCGGCGCCCTCTCCGATGTGGCGATGGGCTTCATCGCCTTCGCCATCGGCAACGAGTTCCGGCTGGAGGACCTGCGCAAGACGGGCCGTCAGGCCTTCATCATCGGCATCGTGCAGGCGCTCGTCGCCACCGCGCTGGTGGATCTCGCCCTGCTCGGCTTCCATTTCCTGCGCCCCGACATCCTCTCCGCGCCGGCCGCCATCACGCTCGGCGCGATCGCCGCGGCGACGGCTCCCGCCGCCACGCTGATGGTCGTGCGCCAGTACAAGGCCAAGGGCCCGCTCACGAGCCTGCTGCTGCCCATCGTCGCGCTGGACGACGCGGTGGGCCTGGTGGTGTTCGCAGTCAGCTTCGGCATCGCCAAGGCGATGATCAGCGGCGCGCTGAGCATCGTTTCCGTGCTCGTCAACCCGCTCATCGAGATCGTGCTCTCCCTGCTGCTCGGAATGCTCGCGGGAGCGGCCCTCACGCGGCTCGAGGCCATGTTCCACTCCAACCGCAACCGAATGTCCATGACCATCGCGTTCGTGTTCCTCACGGTCGCGCTCGCGGCGCTGGAGTGGCGCGTCGGCGAGGTCGTCATCGGCTTCTCGCCGCTGCTCGTGTGCATGATGCTCGGCACGGTGTTCTGCAACATCTGCCCGCTCTCCGAGGATCTGATGGACCGTGCGGACGACTGGTCGGCCCCGCTGCTGGCGGTGTTCTTCGTCATCAGCGGCGCGGAGCTGCGGCTGGAGGTGTTCGGCGAGCTGACGATGGTGCTCATCGGCGTCATTTATATCATCTTCCGCAGTGCGGGCAAATACTTTGGCGCGCACTTCTCCGCCAAGGCGGTCGGCTGCGATGAAAAGACGGTCAAATACCTCGGCATCACGCTGCTGCCGCAGGCGGGCGTGGCGCTGGGAATGTGCGTGAGCGCGCAGGCGCTGGGCGCGGCGGACGGACTGCTCGTGCGCAACATCGTGCTGTTCTCCGTGCTGATCTATGAGCTGGTCGGCCCGCTGCTGACCAAGGAGGCGCTGACCGCCGCGGGCGAGATCACCGCCAAGCCCAGGGAGGTGCTCGAGCGCCGCGCCAAAGCGCTCGCCGAGGCGGAGCCGAAGGAGTTCCTCGAGGAGCGCGAGGCAAAGAAGCATAAAAAACAGGATTTATGAGAAAAAAGAGACGAAAGCCGTGGCTTTCGTCTCTTTTTCCGTTCAGTCAAATTCCAAAGCGCTCTCGCCCTGCGGCAGTACCTCGCCGACGATGGCGCTCCACGGCGCGAAGGCGTGGAGCTTTTCGAGCAGCTCCTCCGCGTCCGCGCGGGGAAGCGACACGAGCAGTCCGCCCGAGGTCTGCGGGTCGGCGGCCAGGTCGAGCCTCGCGCGCTGTGCGCCGTCGAGCACGCGCAGGCGCGGCTTCACATAGTCGCGGTTGCGGTACGCGCCGCCCGGCACGATGCCCATGTCCGCCAGCTCCTCCGCCTGCGGCAGCAGCGGCAGCGCCGCGCCGTGCAGCCGGACGGTGACGCCCGAGCCGCTTGCCATCTCGTAGCTGTGCCCGAGCAGACCGAAGCCGGTCACGTCAGTGCAGGCGTGGATGCGGCTGACCTCGCGCACGGCCTGCGCGGCCTTCGCGTTAAGCGCCGCCATGCTCGCATACGCCGCATCGCGGGCGCTGTTGTCCGCAAGAGCGGCCTTGAGCGCGGTGGTGATGACGCCGACGCCGAGCGCCTTGGTCAGCACGAGCACGTCGCCCGGCTGCGCGCCGATGTTCTTGAGGATGTGCTGCGGGTGGACGAAGCCGGTGACGCACAGACCGTATTTCGGCTCGTCGTCCTGAATGGTGTGCCCGCCGGCGATGACGCAGCCGGCCTCCACGGCCTTGTCGTGCCCGCCCTCCAAAATGGCGCGGACGGTATCGAGCGGAAGGCAGCTCGGCACGCAGAGCAGATTCATCGCCAGCTTCGGCACGCCGCCCATGGCGTACACGTCTGAGAGCGCGTTCGCTGCGGCGATCTGACCGAAGAGGTAGGGATCGTCCACGATGGGCGTGAAGAAGTCCACCGTTTCGATCACGGCCACATCGTCCGACACGCTGTAAACACAGGCATCGTCGCTGCTGTCGTAGCCCACCAGCAGCCGCGGGTCAAACACATTAGGCAGACCCTCTAAAATTTTCGACAGGGCGCCCGGCCCCAGCTTTGCCGCTCAACCGGCGGCGGAGGTCATTTGCGTGAGCCGAAGCTCGCGGTTCTGATCCATTGCCGTCTGCCTCCTTTCTGTGGTGAAATGGTAAAGTTACACGGACGCCTTGGCCTGCTTGCGCACCAGCTCGGCAAAGGTGCGGGCGGGGGAGCTCATGGAGCTTTTCCGGCGTCGGGCCATGTAGATGCTGCGCCGCACCGGCGTTTCGTCCAGCTCGAATTGTAAGAGCTGTCCCGCCGCGACGGCCTCCTGCACCGCGAGTGCGGAGAGGATGGATACGCCTGTGCCCTCCGCGACCAGCCGCTGCAGCACGGTGGGGTCGGAGACGTAGGCCACGGTGTGGATGACCTGCGGGTCAAGGCGGATCTCGCTGAGATAGTTGTCGATGACCTTCTGCGTGCCGCTCCCGCGCTCGCGGAAGAGGAACGGCTCGCGGAACAGCTCGCGCCCGAGCACGCCCTGCGTTTTCAGCGCCGCGAAGCGCGGCGTGTTCGGCGTGATGAGCACCAGACGGTCCTCGGCGATCGGCTCGTAGATGAGGTCCTGCCGGTCGTCGGCGCTGCCGACGAAGCCGAGGTGGATGTCGCCGTTGAGCAGCATCTGCTGCACCGCGGCGCTGTCGCCGCAGAGGAGCGTGCAGCGGCAGGCGGGATTCTCCCGGGCGAAGCACGCCATGTAGCCCGGCAGAAGGCTCTGCGCCGGCACGGTGGAGGCGCCGAGCGTCAGCTCGAGCGCGCTGTCGACCGCGACGTCGAGCAGCAGGGCGCTGCATCGGCCGAGGATGTCCTGCGCGTAGCGGTAGACGCGCTTGCCCTCAAGCGTGAGCGTCAGCCGCCGCTTGGACTCGCGGTGGAAGAGCTTGAGATGCAGCAGCTCCTCCAGCGCGCGGACGTTGTCGCTCACCGTGGACTGGGCAAGGTAGAGCTTTTCCGCGGCGGCGGTGAAGCTGCCGGCGTCCACGACGGCGGAAAAGATCTCAAGCTGACGGAGATTCAGACGTTCCATCGCACGGCCTCCTTCTGTGGCTTTCTAAATGTTATTGTAGAGAGCGCGGCGTGGTTTGTCAAATGCTTTCACGGAAAATTCGGCGGTTTCCATCGGAAAAAACGATGAAAAATGCCGGACGGCCGGAAAAAGCCGTTTTCAAACCGTGCGCGGTGTGCTATGATGGTCGGGAAACAACGGACGGGAGGAGTGCGCATGATCTATCTTGACAACGCCGCGACCACGCTTCGCAAGCCGCCGCAGGTCATCGACGCGGTGGCGCGCGCGATGGGGAGCTTCGGCAACAGCGCCCGCGGCACGCACGAGGGCGCGCTGACCGCCTCGCGCACGATCTACGACACGCGCTGCAAGCTTGCGGCGCTCTTCGGCTGCCCGCGGCCCGACCATGTGGTCTTCACCGCCAACTCGACCGAGGCGCTGAACATCGCTATCAACGGGCTTGTCCGCCCGGGCGACCATGTGCTCTCCACCGATCTGGAGCACAACTCCGTGCTCCGTCCGCTCTACCGCCTGCGCGATGAGCGCGGCGTGGCGCTGGACTTCGTTCCCGCAGACCGGCAGGGGCGCATCGACTACGCGGACCTTGGGCGTCTGCTCCGTCCCGAGACCCGCGCCATCGTCTGCACCCACGCCTCGAACCTGACGGGCGACGCGGTGGACCTTGCCCGCGTGGGCGCGCTTGCGCACGCGCACGGCGTGCTGCTTGTGGTGGACGCCTCGCAGAGCGCGGGCGTGCTGCCCATCGACATGGAGCGGATGCACATCGACGTGCTCTGCTTCACGGGCCATAAATCGCTCATGGGGCCGCAGGGAACGGGCGGGCTGTGCCTGCGCGGCGACCCGGACATCCTGCCGTGGAAGGTCGGCGGGACGGGCGTGCAGACCTTCTCCGAGCGCCAGCCCGAGCAGCTGCCCGTGCGGCTCGAGGCGGGGACGCTCAACGGCCACGGCATCGCCGGACTGGACACGGCGCTGGACTTCATCGCGGCGACCGGCATGGAGACCATCCGCGCGCACGAGACGGCGCTCATGCGCCGCTTCTATGAGGGCGTGCGGGACATCCCCGGCGTGACCGTCTACGGCGACTTCACGCACGAGCGCACGGCGGTCGTCGCGCTGAACATCGCGGACCTGGACTCCGGCGAGGTCGCCGACGCGCTCGCGGAGGACTACGGCATCGCCACGCGCTCGGGCGCGCACTGCGCGCCGCGGCTGCACCGTGCGCTCGGCACGGAGGGACAGGGCGCGGTGCGCTTCAGCTTCGGCTGGTACAACACCGAGGAGGAGACCGACGCGGCCATCCGCGCGGTGGAGGAGCTGGCGCGATGAGAGAGAGAAAGACGTGGCTGGTCGTGACCTTTCACACCACCGCCGCCGCCATCGGCATGGAGAAGCTCTGCGCGGCGCGCGGCCTTGCGGGACGGCTCATTCCGGTGCCGCGCGCGCTGACCGCGGACTGCGGCATGGCATGGCGCGCCGAGATCGACAAGCGCACCGCGCTCGAGGCGCTTGCCGCCGGCGAGGGGCTGGAGGTCGAGGGCTTTTACGAGCTGACGCTGTGAAAAAACAGACCCATAGGAAACAGGACGGCAATATCATCGGAAAAACCGATGATATTACCGTTTTCTTCGGATAAATCCATTTGCCATTTTTTGACGGAGACTTTATACTGTGTTCATCAATATCTTTCTCAAAGAATAACGAGAGAGAAAGAACAAGGAGTGGAGAGAAAATGAAAAAGATCCATTGGGGCGTCGTCCTCGCGGGCGTGGCCGTCGGTCTTGCCGCCCTCATTCTCACGGCGATGGGCAACCCCGCCAATATGGGCTTCTGCATCGCCTGCTTCCTGCGCGACACCGCGGGCGCCTGCGGCCTGCACAGCGCCGCCAAGGTGCAGTACGTCCGTCCGGAGATCATCGGCCTCGTGCTCGGCGCGTTCCTCATGAGCGTGGCGGGCAAGGAGTTCAAGGCCCGCGCCGGCTCGTCGCCCGCGCTGCGCTTTGTCATCGGCGCGTTCGTCGTCATCGGCGCGCTCGCCTTCCTCGGCTGCCCGCTGCGTATGGTGCTCCGTCTCGGCGGCGGCGACCTGAACGCGCTCGTCGGTCTCATCGGCTTCTTTATCGGCATCCTCATCGGCATCGCCTGCCTCAAGCGCGGCTTCACGCTCAAGCGCTCCTACGAGGTCAGCGTCTCCGAGGGCAGCGTGCTGCCGACCGTGATGGCGGCGCTTTTGATCCTCGTGCTGACCGTACCCGCGCTGTTCAAGGCGTCCGAGGCGGGGCCCGGCTCGATGCACGCGCCGTTCTGGATCGCGCTTGCCGTCTCGCTCGTGGTCGGCGCGCTGGCGCAGAAGAGCCGCCTGTGCATGGTCGGCGGTCTGCGCGACGCCGTGATGCTGGGGGACTTCCACCTGCTCTACGGCTTCGCGGCGATTTTTGTCGTCACGCTCGTCGGCAATCTTGCCATGAATAAGTTCAACCTTGGCTTCGCGCTTCAGCCCATCGCCCACAGCGCCCACGTCTGGAACCTGCTGGGCATGGTGCTCGTCGGCTGGGGCAGCGTGCTGCTCGGCGGCTGCCCGCTGCGTCAGCTCATTCTGGCGGCGCAGGGCAACGGCGACAGCGCCGTGACCGTGTTCGGTATGATCGTCGGCGCGGCTCTTGCGCACAACTTCGGCCTCGCCGGCAACCCCGACAGCAAGAACGAGGCCGGTCAGCTCGTGGTCGGCGGCATCTCCGCTGCGGGCAAGGTCGCCGTGATCGTCGGCCTGGTCGTGCTGCTGGTGATTGCCCTGTGGAATATGCCCAAAAAGGAGGCAACGAAATGATCGACGCAAGAGGCTACTCCTGCCCCATGCCTGTGGTGATGGTGCAGAACGAGGTCAAGAAGAACGCGCCCGACACGCTCGATGTGCTGGTGGACAGCCAGACCTGCGTGGAGAACGTGACCCGCTTCGGCGAGAAGCAGGGCTACACCGTGTCCTGCGCGAGCGAGGGCGGGGACTTCCGCCTGACGCTCAGAAAGTGAAAAAGGTGAGGGGAAGGTCAAGGACCTTCCCCTCGCTTTCTATTTTTCCTTCGGTGCGAGCATGGCGAGCAGCAGCCAGAGGTAGACGCCCGTGATGCAGCAGGCGACGGAGAAAAACGCCGTCACCGCGTAGCAGAGCAGCGCCGCGCCCGCGACCGCGCAGCGGTCGCTTTCCGCATGGCGGTACGCGCGCCAAAGCGCGAGCGCAAGCAGCGCAAGGAACGCAAGCAGCGCCAACGCGCCCTGATCGACGAGGACGCCGAGGTATTCGTTGTGCGCGCTCGTGACGGCGAAGTAGGTGGTCTCGCCGCCGCGCTGCCAGTAGAACGGCGGGACGTCGCGCAGGTACAGCGTCCCGCAGCCGCCGCCGAGCAGCGGGCGCTCCGCGATGAGCGGCAGGAGGGAGCGCCAGATCAGGAGCCGCGACGAGCCGAAGGTCAGATCGACGTCGCCGTGCAGCAGCCGGTGCAGCTCGGAGAGCGTGCCGCCGTCGCCGGGAAAGAACCAGATAAGGGTGAACGCCGCCGCGGTGAGCAGAAGCGTCAGCGCCCACATCGCCCGCCGCCGTCGCGGGAACAGCAGCGGCAGCCCGAGCACCGCCGTGACCGCGAGACCGAGCAGCGCGGCGGCGACGCGCAGCTGCCAGAGCGTCCACACCGTCAGCGCGAGCGGCGCGAGCAGCCATCCGGACCAGCCGCGCACGAGCGCCGCCGCCATCGCCGCGGCGCAGAGCGCGAGGAGGAAGGCGGTGAAGTCGATGTTGCCGGCGGCGCCGGCATAGAAGCCGGAGTAGGCGACGTCGCCGTCAAAGTAGTTCAGCCCTGCGGGGTAGAGCCAAAGGGGATTCCGCCCCGTGAGCTGGACGAGCACGAGAAGCCCGCACAGCGCGGCGGAGGCCGCCGCGGCATAGAGCAGCCGGCGGTCGGGCCGCAGATGCCGCGCGAGGAGCAGAAAGACGGCAGCGTAGAGCGCGGCGGTCAGAAGTCCGTCCCGGCGCGTGCCGCCGAGCAGCACCGCCGTGCCGTAGGGCGAGAGTGCCGCGCTGAGCGCGGTGAGCGCGAGATACGCGAGCGCGGCAAGGCACATCGGCTCGCGCCAGCGGACGGCCTTCCACGCGCCGAGCGCCGTCATCGCGAGGACGTAGCCCAGCGAGAGCAGCAGAAAGGCGCGGTACTTGCCCTCCATCATGCGCTCGTAGCCGCCGAGGGGAAGAAAGAGCGCGTAGACCGTGAGCAGGGCAAGGGCATAGAGATAGGAAATGCGTCTGCACAGCGCCATGATGTCCGTCCTCCTTCCAAGCATTTTCTTCAGTATAAAATTTTGGGAACTTTTTGTCAATTTTTTGCGTCTAAGCTATCAAACGCTTGACATAATACGTCCCGGTTCGGTACAATAAGATAGTAAAGAGAAGATAAGGAGGGCTTTTCCATGGAAGGTCGTCGTGTGAATCACAGTGCGCCGAAGCGCAATCCGCTGTATGTGATGTTTTTGTGCCTGGTCGCAGCGGTGTTCGTGCTGCTGATCGTGGTGATCGTGCTGGGCGCGAAGCTCGGCGCGGCGCAGAAGGCGGCGAAGGGCGCCGAGACGCAGATCGAGGAGCTGCAGGAGCAGGTCAAGAAGCTGGAGGAAGAAAAGAAGGCCGCGGAGGATGCCGCGAATGAGCCGGACGAAAAGCTCCCCGGCGAGGATACGCCCGCGGTCGATCCGAACGAGACGAAGGAGCCGGATACGAGCGTGAGCGACAGCAAGAGGAAGGTCGGCTGGCTGGACCTCACGGGTCACAGCGAGGTCACGGTGCTGCCCAAGAAGGTGTTCAATGAGTATGCGTCCTACTACACCACTGCCGGTGTGAACCTGCGCAGCGGCCCGAGCACGAGCTACGGTAAGGTCCAGCTCGTCGACCGGGGCACAAAGGTCAAGGCCGCGGCGAAGGAGGGCAACTGGACCTTCGTTTCCGTCGGCAGCAAGTTCGGCTGGATCAGCTCGGATTATCTTTCCACCAAGCCGCCGGTCGAGGTGACCTCCGGCAGCCTGAGCCGCACCTGAGGAGAATAGGAAAAAAGCGTTCCGCGGGAGCGGAACGCTTTTTTGCGTCAGGTCTTGCCGCAGCCGCCCTTGCCGCTCAGCGAGCAGGAGGACTGAAAGCCGCAGGCGTTGCATTTGTTGTTTGGGTCGCGGGCGACCGTGCCGCCCAAAAAGGCGAGCGCCGCTTCCTCCGGCGTGCCGGAGAAGGTGGGGAAGAGCAGGATGCCCGCGGCGGCGGTCTCGAGCCGCTCGTCTCCGGGCAGCGCGCCGCAGACGAGTGCGTCCACGCCGTACGGCTCGAGCTGGGCGACTGCGGCAGCGGCGCCCTCGCCCACGCGGGGGACGAAGAAGCGGCGGACGATGCGGCCGTGATCGTCCTCAAAAAACTGGAAGCCCTCGATGCCGGACAGGGTCTCGGCGGTCCGGTTGTTGGATACGGGAACGGCGATGCGCATAGCAGGAGTCCTCCTTTATCGTTTGAACTGCTCGGCGGCGCGGATGCAGCGCAGAAGATCGTCGAGCGTGTGGGTGTAGTCGATGTGGCTGCGGGCCTTGGCCTCGTCGCGCGGGACAGCCAGGCGGTTGATGCTGAAAATGGCGCTGACGCCGACGTCGTAGGCTCCGTAGGCGTCGTCGCCCACATCGCCGACGATGGCAAAAACGGGCACGCCCCGCGCGTGAGCGCGGCGCGCCACGCCGCCCACGACCTTGCCGTGGGTGCTCTGCGCGTCGATGCGGCCCTCGCCGGTGATGACGAGGTCGGCGTCTGCGAGCAGGGCGTCGAAGCCGACCACGTCGAGCACGACCTCGATGCCGCGGCGCAGTTCCGCGCCCAGCAGAGCGACGCAGCCCGCGCCGAACGCGCCCGCCGCGCCGGCTCCGGGGAGCATGGCGACCGAGGCGTTCAGCTCGCGGCGGAAGGTCTTGTCCAGCGTGCGGAGCTGACGGTCCAGCTCGCGCACGGCGGCCTCGTCCGCGCCCTTCTGCGGCGCAAAGATGTGCGCTGCGCCGCTATGGCCGTGCATGGGATTGGTGATGTCGCACATGGCGATCATGCGCACACCGTGAAGCCTTTCGCGCGCGGCGGAGGCGTCGATGTGCGCGATGCGGTCGAGCGTCGCGCCGACGGGAACGAAGGCCCTGCCGCCCGCGTCCGTGAAGCGGACGCCCAGCGCCGCGGCGCAGCCGCAGCCGCCGTCGTTCGTGGCGCTGCCGCCGAGGCCGAGCACGATGCGCCGCGCGCCGCGCGCGAGCGCGTCGGCGATGAGCTGTCCGACGCCGTAGGTCGTGGTGACGCAGGGATCTTTGCGTCCGGCAACGAGCGGGAGTCCCGCTGCCGCAGCCATCTCGACGACTGCCGTGCCGTCCGGCAGCAGGCCGTAGGCCGCGTCGATCAGCTCGCCGTAGGGATTTTGCACGCCGGAGACGAGCACGCGCTCGCCGCCGCAGGAATCGAGGAAGCAATCCATCGTCCCCTCGCCGCCGTCCGCCACGTTCAGCGCGCGGACCTCGCAGGCGGGAAAGAAGAGCGGGATGCGCTCGCGCGCGATGGCGCAGATGTCGCGGCTCGGCAGCGAGCCCTTGAAGGAATCGGAGATCACGATGCACTTTTTCATGCCCTTTGCCTCCCGTACGGGTGTTTCTCCTATAGTATATGCAAGCCGCGCGCAGGATGCAAGTCCTTTCCGCCGCAGCGGTAGGAGGAAGAAAACTGCACCTTGCCATATTGCACAAAATATAGCGATGAAATTGTGCGGATTTGCAGATATTTACCTCTTGACTTTAAAGCTCTAAAGGAATATACTCCGAACATCAAATGAGTTTGCCCCACGGGGCGGACGGAAGGGAGATCCGCAATGCTGAGCCGCTATTCCTTTTTCATTTTCGCGTTCCGCTTTGCGGGCCGCTATTTCGGCACGCCCTCCCGGAGCCGTCGATGAGAAGAAAACGCGTTTGCAAAGGAATGTGAGCAAAGCGGTTTCGTCCGACGGACGGGACCGCTCTTTAATTTGTTCAAATGAAAAGGAGAAAAGACCATGAAAAAGAAACTGATCGCCATGCTGCTTTCCGCAGCGATGTGTCTCAGCCTCGCCGCCTGCGGCCAGAAGGCTGACACCCCCGATACCACCGATCCCGCCGAGCCGAGCGGCGACGCCGCGACCTACACCGTCGGCATCTGCCAGCTCGTGCAGCACGAGGCGCTTGACGCCGCGACGCAGGGCTTTATTGACGCGCTGAACGAGGCGCTGCCCGGTCAGGTCAAGATTGAGGAGAAGAACGCCTCCGGCGATTCCAACAGCTGCGCCACCATCGTCAACGGCTTTGTCTCCGAGGGCGTGGACCTCATCATGGCGAACGCGACCGCCGCGCTGCAGGCGGCGGCCTCCGCGACGAGCGATATCCCCGTTCTCGGCACCTCCATCACCGCCTACGGCGTGGCGCTGGACATTGACGATTTCTCCGGCACCGTCGGCGGCAACGTCTCCGGCACGAGCGATCTGGCCGACCTGAGCAAGCAGGCGGACATGATCACCGAGTGGTTCCCCGAGACGCAAAAGGTTGGTCTGCTGTTCTGCTCCGCCGAGCCGAACTCCCGCTATCAGATCGAGGAGGTCGCCAAGAACCTGTCCGCCAAGGGCATTGAGACCAAGGAATTTGCCTTCACCGACACCAACGACGTTTCCTCCGTCACGCAGGCTGCCTGCGACTGGGCCGATGTGATCTACGTTCCCACCGATAACATCGCCGCCTCCAACACCGAGGCGATCGCCAACGTCACCGTTCCCGCCAAGACCCCGGTCATCGCCGGTGAGGAGGGCATCTGCAAGGGCTGCGGTGTGGCGACCCTGTCCATCAGCTACTACGATCTCGGCATGACCACCGGCAAGATGGCCGCCAAGATCCTGACCGGCGAGGCGGATATCTCCACCATGCCCATCGAATTCACCACCGCAACGCCGAAGTACAACGCCTCCATGTGCGAGACGCTCGGCATCACTCCGCTGGAGGGCTACACCGCCATCGCGGAGTAAGCGGAATATCCCCGATGGGAGAGGGGCGCCGCCCCTCTCCCATAACGAAGTGTTTGGAGGAAAAGAACGATGAGTTTCCTGACGTCTCTGCTCAACGCGCTGCCCGGCGCAGTCGCCCAGGGCCTGATCTGGGGCATCATGGCGATCGGCGTATACATCACCTACCGCATCCTTGACGTGGCGGATCTGACGGTGGACGGCTCGCTTGCCACCGGCGGCGCGGTCTGCGTGATGCTCATTCGCGCGGGCGTGAGCCCGTGGCCGGCGCTTTTGTGCGCGATGCTCGCCGGTATGCTGGCGGGTCTTGTCACGGGCCTTTTTCACACGAAGTGCGGCATCCCAGCCATCCTTGCCGGTATCCTCACGCAGCTCTCGCTCTACTCGGTCAACCTGCGCATCATGGAGAGCAAGGCGAATCAGGCGGTCAGCGTGGATAAGTACGACCTGCTTGTTTCCCAGCGCTATGTGCGCACCTTCTCGCCCGTGGGCGAGCTGCTGACGAAAAATCCGCTGCCGCTGCTGCTGCTCTTCACCGCCGCGGTGATCGCGCTGCTCTACTGGTTCTTCGGCACGGAGAAGGGCTGCTCCATCCGCGCCACCGGCGCGAACCAGAACATGGCCCGCGCGCAGGGCATCGACACCAGCGCCAATGTGGTGCTCGGGCTGATGCTCTCCAACGGACTGGTCGCGCTCTCCGGTGCGCTGCTCGCCCAGTACCAGGGCTCGAGCGACGTGCAGATGGGCCGCGGCGCCATCGTCATCGGTCTTGCCGCCGTCATCATCGGCGAGGTGGTGTTCGGCAAGATCTTCATCAACTTCGGCCTTCGGCTCTTTGCCGTTTCCATCGGCGCGATCCTTTACTACATCGTGCTGCAGGCCGCGCTCCAACTCGGTCTGAACACCAACGATCTCAAGCTCGTCACGGCGCTGATCGTGGCGGTGTTTCTCGCCATTCCGTACTGGAAGGGCAAGGCGTTCCACGGCAAGGCACAGAAGGGAGGCGCGCACCATGCTTGAGCTCAAGAACATCTGCAAGACCTTCAACCCCGGCACCATCAACGCCAAAACGGCGCTCAACGACCTGAGCCTGACGCTCGCCGACGGTGATTTCGTCACCGTCATCGGCGGCAACGGCGCGGGCAAGTCCACGATGCTCAACGCCATCGCGGGCGTGTTTCCGGTGGACTCCGGCTCCATCCTCATCGACGGGCAGGACGTCACCAAGCTGCCCGAGCACAAGCGCGCCGCGCTGCTCGGGCGCGTGTTTCAGGATCCGATGATGGGCACCGCCCCGACCATGATGATCGAAGAGAATCTGGCGCTCGCCGCCCGGCGCGGGCAGCGCCGCGGCCTCAAGTGGGGCATCACGCCGCTTGAGCGCGCGGACTACAAGGAGCTGCTGCGTACCCTCGACCTCGGTCTGGAGGACCGCCTGACAAGCAAGGTCGGCCTGCTCTCCGGCGGTCAGCGTCAGGCGCTGACGCTGCTGATGGCCTCGCTCAAGCAGCCGAAGCTGCTGCTGCTCGACGAGCACACCGCGGCGCTCGACCCCAAGACGGCCGCCAAGGTGCTCGCGCTCTCCGACCAGATCGTACAGGAGAATCGGCTCACGACGCTGATGATCACGCACAACATGAAGGACGCCATCGCGCACGGCAACCGCCTCATCATGATGGACGCGGGCCGCGTGGTGGTGGACATCTCCGGCGAGGAAAAGAAAAAGCTGACCGTGCCCGACCTGCTCGCGCTCTTCTCCAGCGCCAGCGGCTCGACCGAGGCGAACGACAAGCTGCTGCTTTCCTGACGGCTTTCCGCTTCTTTTTTGTTGAAAAACAGGGCATGACCTGTTAGAATTACCGTTGGCCGGTGGTTTAGCCTCCTCCCGGTCAACGGTATTTTTCTGTCAAGCGAAGGGGAGAACGCAATGAACGGCATTCAGGTGAAAAACCTTGTCAAGACCTATACCACGCAGAGCACCGACATCATTCTCAACGGCGCGAAGCGCCCCTCGACGACGCGCACCGTGCTCCACGGTGTGTCGGTCGATTTTCCCGCGGGGAAGCTCACGGCGATCCTGGGGCGCAGCGGCTGCGGAAAGAGCACGCTGCTGCGGCTCATCGACGGGACGAAGGACGCGCCCGATTCCGGCGAGATCGTGATGCCGAAGGGCTGGCGCTGCGCGCTGCTCTCGCCCGATCCCTATGTGATCACCTGGACGTCGGTGGAGCGCAACGTCGCGATGGCGGCGGGCGCGGGCCGCACGCCCGAGGAGCGGCTGGAGCTGGCGAAGAAGCTCGTGAAGCTCGTGCGGCTGGAGGATTACGCCGACATGACGCCCGTGGAGCTGTCCACCGGGATGCGCCAGCGGCTCGGGCTTGCCCGTGTGCTCGCCAGTCAGGCGCAGGTGCTGCTGATGGACGAGCCGTTCGCCTCGCTCGACTTCATCACGCGCGGCGAGTTGCAAGCGGAGCTGCTGGACATTCAGAGGGAACTGCAAAAGACCATTCTGCTCGTGACGCATCAGCTTGACGAGGCGCTGCTGCTCGCGCAGCGGATCGTCGTGCTGCACGCGGACAGCTCGGTGCGTGTGTGGGAGCTGGAGCTGCCGTATCCGCGCGACCTGACGAGCCCGGAGCTCACCGCGCTGCGCGAGGAGATCACCGCCGAGTGCAGGAAGGACTAAAGAAAAACCGCTTGACCGAGATCGGCCAAGCGGTTTTTTATGAAGGGAAGGGCGCTATGCGCCCATGATGAGCGGCACGAGCAGCGCGGAGAAAAGACAGGCTGCCATGCCGGTCGTGAACGAGTAGGGCAGCGTCTCGGCGCTGCAGGAGCGCTCGACGATGGGCAGGCATACGTCCATCGCGCACGTTCCAGGCAGCGTGACGGCCTCGATGCAGCCGATCTTCGAGGCGGCGAGCGGGAGGAGAATGATGCCGAGCGTTTCGCGCAGCACATTGTGCAGGAACGACACTGCGCCCGCGACCGCGTGGCCCGCACCGGAAATGACGCTCGGCGCGAGCGTGTACCAGCCGAAGCCCGCGCTGATGGCGAGCCCCTCCCGCAGCGTCATGGGGGAGAGGAACGAGTAGACCACGCCTGCGAGCAGCGAGCCGGTGACCATCGCCAGCGGCACGAGAACGATGCCGAGTCCCGCGCCGCGCAGCATGGCTTTGAGCTTGCCCTCCAGCCCCATGCCGAAGCCGACGAAAGCGAGCAGCAGGCACAGTCCGACGACGAGCCAGCTGCCGGACACGGCCTGAAAGGCGTCCGGGTCGGTGACGCGCGGAACGACGAAATAGCCGAGCAGCATTCCCGCCGCGACCATCGCGAAGATGATGAGCGAGGTCTTGGAGCCGGAGGCGTCCGCGTGTGCGGCAGCGGACGGCGCCGCCGCCGTTTTCTCCGCGCCGCGGGGCAGGGCATTGCGGTCGATGTGCAGGGCGCGGCGCACGGCGAACGCGCCGAGCATACTGAACGCCATCGTCAGCGCGGTGACGAGCAGCGCCTGCACGCCGATGACGCCGAGGTTGTCCGTCACCTCGCGGTTCGCGCCCATGCGCAGACCCATTACGAAAACGAGCGCGTAGACGCTGATGCTCAGCAGCGTATTGACAAAGCCGAGGCGGTCGGCGTAGCGGCGCAGGCGCGAGGCGAGCAGGTAGCAGGCGATCATGACCGACCAGTAGAGGGCGAGCGAGGCCATAGGGAGTATCTTCCTTTCAAAAAAGAGGGCGGCGTTTTGCGCCGCCCTCCGTTTGCAGTATGTGGCTGTGCGGTCAGGCGAGGGTCTTGACCCACGCGCTGTATTTCTCGAGGTTCGCGTCGCGCTCCGCGGCGTCCGCGCCCTTGGTGAGGATATAGACCTTGATCTTCGGCTCCGTGCCGCTGGGCCGGACGACGATGTGTGTGCCGTCGGTCAGCTCAAAGCGCAGGACGTTCGAGCCGGAGAGCGGCATCGGCGTGACCGCGCCGGTCGCGGCGTCGCGCACCGTACCGTCGGAATAGTCCTTGTACTGCGCGACCGTTACGCCGCCGATCTCGACCGGAGGCTGCGCGCGCAGCGACTGCATGAGCGCCGCCATTTTCTCAAGACCGTCGAGGCCGGGCATGACGAGGTTGTGCGTCTTTTCGCCGTACCAGCCGTACTTTTCGTAGAGGGATCGCAGCGCGTCGAAGAGCGTCATGCCCTGCGCGTGGTACCATGCCGCCATCTCGGTGAGGAGCAGAGAGGCGGTGACGGCGTCCTTGTCGCGGACGTAGTGGCCGATCATGTAGCCGTAGCTCTCCTCATAGGAGAAGATGACGGTGTTTTTGCCCGCGCTCTCCAGCTCGTTCATCTTCTCCGCCATGAACTTGAAGCCGGTGAAGGTGTCGTAGCAGTCGAGACCGTTGGCCTCGGCGACGGCGCGCGCCATTTCGGTCGTCACGATGGTCTTGAGCGCGGCGGGGTGCGCGGGCAGCTTGCCCGCGCGCTTCATCGCGCCGATGAGGTAGTCGAGCAGGAGAACGCCGGTCTGGTTGCCGGTAACGGGCTCAAATTCACCCGCTTTATTGCGCACCATGATGCCCACACGGTCGCTGTCGGGATCGGTGCCGAGGATAAAGTCAACGTTCTTTTCCTTGGCGAGGTCGATAGCGAGGTAGAAGCCCTCGGGGTTTTCGGGGTTGGGGGAGACGACGGTGGGGAAATCGCCGTCAATGACCATCTGCTTCGGCTCGCAGTAGAGGTGCTTGATGCCGAGCCTTGTGAGCGCCTCGGGCACCAGCTTGTAGCCGCAGCCGTGGAACGGCGTGTAGACAAGGCCGAAGTCGTCCGCGACCTTTTTGACGGTCTCGTAGTCGTTGACCATGCCCATGACGTTCGCCATGAAGCGGCGGTCGCAGTCCTCGCCGAGCAGCTCGATCCTGCCCTCGGCCAAAGCCTGCTCGTAGTCCATCGACTGAACACCCGTGAAAATGTCGATCCGCGTCAGCTCGTCGGCAATGGCGGCGGCGTGCTGCGGCGGCAGCTGCGCGCCGTCCGCCCAGTAGACCTTGTAGCCGTTGTACTCCTTGGGGTTGTGGCTGGCGGTGACGTTCACGCCCGCCTGGCAGCCGTACTCGCGCACGGCGAAGGAAAGCTCGGGCGTGGGGCGCAGGGATTCAAAGAGCCGCACATGGATGCCGTTGGCTGCCATGACGCAGGCGGTCTCGCGGGCAAATTCGGCGGAGTGGTTGCGGCAGTCCATGCACACGGCGACGCCCTTTTGCATCGCCTCCTCGCCTTCGGCGCGGATGACGTTGGCAAAGCCCTGCGTCGCCCAGCGGATGACGTGGCGGTTCATGTTGTGCAGGCCCGTGTACATCGTACCGCGCAGGCCTGCGGTGCCGAACTCGAGCGGGCCGTAGAAGCGGGCCTTGATCTCCTTGTCGTTGCCCTCGAGCGCTTTAAGCTCGGCGCGCTCGTCCTCGCTCAGCGCGGGGGAGGCGAGCCACTTTTCATATTCCTTGCGATAATCCATTACGATTCCTCCTCATTCCGGGTTGATTCCTCCACGGGCGCGAGAAGATTCCTCGCGTCCTCGAGCATACTTTCGGGTACATACAGCCCCACGCCGCCGCTCGGCGTGCCGAACAGGACCTTGCCGAGCGTGCCGTCCTTGTCGTCGTACTTTTTCATCACGGGGATGCCGTAGGCGCGCAGCATTTCAACGGTCATGCCCGCGGCGTTGTCCTCCTCGGTCGAGTCGGCAAGGAAGGCGGGTTTTTCGGGCGTGCCGTCCGGCCCCTTGGGCCAGCGGTCGGCGAGGTCGTGCTTTTCACGGCCCCAGCTCAGCTTGGGAAAGGACATGGGAATTCCTCCTTACTTATGATAGCGCGTGCCGGCGTCGATCTGGTACGCGCGGTAGATCTGCTCGAGCAGCATCACCCGCGCCAGATGGTGCGGGAAGGTCATGGGCGACATGGAAAGGCGCAGGTCGGCGCGCTGCTTCACGCGCGGGTGCAGGCCGAAGCTGCCGCCGATGAGAAAGGTCAGCTGCGAAGCGCCCGCGGAGGCGAGCTGCGTCAGCTTTTTCGAGAGCGCCTCGCTGCTCAGCTCCGTGCCCTCGATGCACAGGGCGATGACCGCGCCGCCCTTGGGGAGCTTTTCCTCGATGAGCGCGGCCTCCCTGGCGAGCGCCTGCTCGATCTCGGCGGGGGCGGGCGACTCGGGGAGCTTCTGCTCCGGCAGCTCCACGATCTCCAGCTTGCAGTGGCGCTGTAAGCGCTTTTGATACTCCGCGACGGCTGCCGCGTAGAATGCCTCCTTCAGTTTGCCGACGCAAAGGACGGTGACCTTCTGCATAGATGTACCTCGCTCATGGTGTCGCGCGGCGCGACGCCGAGCCGCACGGAAAGTCCCGCAGACTGCAGCGCGCGGGCGACGGCGTACTCTGCCAGCTCGGGCGTGTTGTTCTCCTTGGAAAGGTGCGCGAGCAGGATGTCGCGCGTGCCGCTTTGCACGGCAAGCCGCGCAAATTCCGCCGCCGCGTCGTTGGACAGGTGCCCCTCGTCGCCGAGGATGCGGCGCTTGAGGAAATAGGGGTAGGGGCCGTATTGCAGCGTTTTCATGTCGTGATTGGCTTCGAGCAGGAGCGTATCCACGCCCGCGAGCGATTCGCGCGCCGCGTCGGTGACGAAGCCGGTGTCGGTCAGGATGCCGAGCGAGCCGTCGGCGGCGTCGACGCGGTAGCCGACGGGATCCACGGCGTCGTGCGAGGTGGAGAACGAGCGCACGGTGCAGCCCGCGAATTCAAGCGTGTCGCCCGCGGTGAAGGCGACGACGGGACAGGTGAGGATATGGGATACGCCGCGCGTGACATAGACCGGGGCGGCGCTTTTTTTGCTGAGTGTAGCGAGACCGCCGACGTGGTCGGCGTGCTCGTGCGTGATGAATACGGCGGTCAGGTCGCCGAGCGTCCGCCCCAGCGCGCGGAGGGACTGCTCGATGCGGCGGCAGGAGATGCCTGCGTCGATGAGCAGCAGCGTGTCGCCCGCGCACACGAGCGAGCAGTTGCCGCTCGAGCCGCTGGCAAGCGTGTAAAATTCCATGGAAAACGGTCCTTTATCTGATCTACTCCCAAGAATACCACAGCGCAGGGGAATAGTCAAAAGAAAAAGTAGTGCAAGTTGCACATATCCTGCGTAAAGATGCCATAAATTTTTTACATATTATTTCTTAACAACTTCTTTACAACAACATCGTTTTTCGGTATACTAAAAATAACAAAACGGAATGAGCTGTTGACTAAATTTTGGAAAGGGGGCGGGGCCATTATGATGGAACCACAGGATAAGTACCGGGAAGTCGAATCCGCGCTGGAGAAATTCTGGGGCGAAGAGGATCTGCTGGTCGGCAAAGGAAAGAGTACGCCTGCGCAGATCGCGCTGCGTTTCCGCAATGCGATGGTCCTGCTGGCGGCGATATTGTTCCTGCTGTCCTTTGCCTCCAACCGCTACCCGATCCTCCGCGCGGTGGGCTATCTCTTCGGCGCCATCGCCTACATTTGCGAGATCATGGTGTTGACGGACTGCTTCAAGGTCAAGATCCCGCACAACGAGCTGTTCATGCCCTACTGCTTCGGCCCGCTCTACCTCATTATGGGCGTGGGCTACCTGGTGGGCTGAGACGATCTGCCGACAAAAAAGCACCGACGAAGGTCGGTGCTTTTCCTTTTGCGGTTCAGCCGATCTGGCGGATGGGCGGCTCGTCGTTCTCCTCCACGCAGTCGATCTTCGCGCCGAGGGCGCGGAGCTTGCCGATGATGTCCTCATACCCGCGCTCGATATACTGCACGTTTGTGATCTCGCTCACGCCGTCCGCGGCAAGCGCGGCGATGAGCATAGCGGCTCCCGCGCGCAGGTCGTAGGCCTGAATGTTGGCAGGGGTGAGCTTTTCCACGCCCTCGACGATGGCGGTGCGGCCCTCGACGCGGATCTGCGCGCCCATGCGCGTGAGCTCGCCGACGTAGCGGTAGCGGCTGTCCCACACGCCCTCGGTGACGGTGCTGGTGCCGCTCGCCAGCGCGAGCACGGTGGTGATCTGCGGCTGCATATCCGTCGGGAAGCCGGGGTAGGGCAGCGTTTTGACGTTGGCGTGGCGCAGCTCGCCGCTGCGGCGGACGATCAGGTCGTCGTCCTGCTCTTCGACCTCCACGCCCATCTCCTGCAGCTTTGCGGTGATGCAGTCCATGTGCTTGGGGATGATGCCGCGCACGCGGATCTGTCCGCCCGTGGCGGCAACGGCCGCCATGTAGGTGCCCGCCTCGATCTGGTCGGGGATGATGGCGTAGGCACCGCCGTGCAGCCGCTCCACACCCGCGACGCGGATGGTGTCGGTGCCGGCGCCCTTGACGTCCGCGCCCATGGAGTTGAGGAAGTTGGCGAGATCGACGATGTGCGGCTCCTTCGCCGCGTTTTCGATGACGGTCGTGCCGTCCGCCAGAGCCGCGGCCATCATGATGTTCATGGTCGCGCCGACGGAGACCACGTCGAGATAGATGTTCGCGCCCCTCATGCGCCCGCCCTCGGCGGCGGCGCAGATGTAGTCGCCCTCGCGCACGGTCGCGCCCATGGCGGCAAAGCCCTTGACGTGCTGGTCGATGGGGCGGGTGCCGCCGAAGTTACAGCCGCCGGGCATGGAGACCTCGGCCTCGCCGAAGCGGCCGAGCAGCGCGCCGATGAGATAGTAGCTCGCGCGCAGCTTGTGCGCCAGCTCCTGCGGGGCACGGGTGGTGACGATGTGGCGGCAGTCAAGCTCCACGTCGCTGCGGTTGAGCACGCGGACCTTCGCACCGAGCTGCTCGAGGATCTTCAGCAGCACGGTCACGTCGCTGATCTGGGGGATATTCTCGATGCGGCACACGCCGTCCACCAGAAGGGCGGCGGGCAGGATAGCAACAGCGGCGTTTTTCGCGCCGCTGATATGGACTTCGCCGAAGAGCGGGGAGCCGCCCTGAACGATATACTTGGTCATGAGGACACCTCATTGCTTCAATATTTCACAGGAAGAAAAGCGGCCGTGCGGCACGGGCGCGATGCGCTCCGGATGCCATACGCCGATAGTATTCACATAATACAGCTACAGTATACCAGAAAATCCGGAAAAAGCAATCCCTTTCTTTTTGATTTATCTTGCAGAACAAACGCATTTTTATGCCGAAACGCGGGAGACCTCGCCGGAAACGATGTTGACATAATAACTATAAACGTCGGTGTCCACGCGCAGCACGGGCACGAGCTGGAGCGGCGCGGAGGTCGTGCTCTGCACCAGGTAGCCTGCGGAGAGCCAGGTGATCCCGGTACACACCGCGCCGGAGGCGTTGCGGTAGTCGAGAAAGCGGACCAGGGCGGTCACGGCGTCGAGCGCCGTTTCGCCGCTCTCGCTCGTGTCGATGGGCGGGAGAAAGGTGCCGGTGACCGTGGTGAGGGTGCTGCCGGAGAAGGTGAAGATGAGCGAGGCGTTGCAGACCTCCAGCTCGCCGACGAAGCGCGAGGCGGTGACGACCGTGCGCGCGCCGTCGCTGAGGAGATCAAAGGTGCGGTAGCCGAGGGGGACGCAGAGGTCGGCGCAGAATTCCGCGGGATCGTCCACCGCGCGGCTGACGGCGGCCTCCAGCGCGCCGCCGGAGCGGATGAGGCAGGAGCCGCTGTTGAGTCCGTCGGAGCTGTAGTAGCGGTAGATGCCGCCGCCGGAGTCGATGGAGGTGACGGAGCCGATGATGCCCTCGGCAAGCGCCTGCTCGGCAGCCAGATCGCGCGCGGGCTGAACGCTCAGCACCGTGTCGGGCAGACCGTCGAGCAGCGCGCTGTCGAAGGCGATGCCGTCGGCGCTAAGGAGCGCGGTGAGCTGCGCGACGGAGCGCTCGTGGGCGGCGTTCTCCTCCGCGCGGCGGGAGAAGAGGAGGACGAGCAGAAAGGCGTTGGCGAGCAGCAGGATGAGAATGACGATGTTCTTGAGCCGTGCGGTATTCATGGCGTCCTCCTTTCCGAAAGAGATCAGTCGGCGATCCAGCTCGCGCCGACGCTGTCGCCGTAGGAATCGATGTAGGCGACGGTCAGCTCACAGCCGGGATAGCGCCGCGCGATGGCGCGCGAGAGCGCGAGCGGCAGCAGCAGGGAATCGCGCTCGGTGAGCGTGTAGCGCCGCAGGCGCAGGGAGAAAGCGGTGATGCTCTGCCCCTCGATGCGGACCTCGGCAGCGTGGGAGCCGTCGGCAAAGCGGATGGGCGTGCCGCCGGCCATATAGTCGAAGAAAACAGTCGCGCCGTCGTCGTCGGACGCAATGCCGCTGAGGAAAAGCGCGGCATCACCGATGCGGCCCTGCGTGAGCGCGCCGACCAGACCGCGCGCGGCGGCGCAGAGCTCGGCGCGGAAGATGTGCGCGGCGTCCGCCGCGGCGACGGCAAAGAGAGAGCCGTCCTCCGCCGCTCCGCCGCTGTAGGAGAGCATACCGTCCGGATGAAGGTAGAGCTTGCGCTGGCCCTCGATGACGACCTCCGTGCCGGAGGATTCGACGTAGCGGTCCTTCGTGTGAGGGTTGAACTCGGCGCGGCGCAGCAGCTCCTCCGAGGGGTAATCGCTCAGGGCGTTCGCGGCGGAAAGCTCACGGCGCACGCTCACGCTGTCGAATACGAGCGTGTAGGGCGAAAGAGAGGCGTATCCCTCGCCGAGCGAGCGGGCAAAGTCGGCGTTGCCGCCGTCCTGCGATTCAAGGTAATCCTTGACTGACGCGGCGCTCACTGCGGTCGAAAAGCGGTAGACGCCCTGCTTCGTGTCCTGCAGGTATAGCGTGGCGGTGTCCTCGCCGCCGAGGCTCAGAAGGCAGCGGCGCACGTCGAGCTGCCGCGCGGTGGGGGACTGCACGCCCAGCCGCGCCGAGAGGACCTCAAGCGGCAGGTCGCAGGCGAAGGCGAAGTAAAGGCCGGAGCCGTCCAGCGCCGAGAGGAAGGTGTTCTCAGAAACGGACGAGATGCCGCGGGCCGAACCGATGGCCTCGCCGAGAAACGAGCCGACGGTCTCAAAGGCGTCATCCGCGGTCGTCAGCGCGTCCAGCCCGCTGCGGATGAAGTCGTTGCTCTGCACGATGCGCACCGGCACCGCGAGCGCGGCGAGGGAGTCCGGTTCTTCCGCGGCGGAGGTCTGCCGGTCGGTGAACCAGCCGCGCACGGTCGAGGCGATCGTCGTATCGCCCGCGTCGCCGAACAGCGGCGTCTGCACGAGCAGAAAAAGGAAGGAGAGCGAGAGCACGGCGATGGCGAGGTTTTGCAGCCGGTCGAGGAGCTTGGCTTTCTTATCCATTGCCGCCCTCCTGCGCGCCGCCCACCTCGCTCTGGCGGATGGGCAGCTCGAGCCGCACGGTCGTGCCGGGGCCCTCGCGGTCCACGAGGGAGAGGGTGCCGTTATGGCGCTGGACGATCTCGGTGGCGATGGACAGGCCGAGACCCGTGCCGCCGGATTCGCGCGAGCGCGCCTTATCGACGCGGTAGAAGCGCTCGAAGATGCGGCTGCGGTCGGCCTTCGGGATGCCGATGCCGTCGTCCGCGACCTCCATCCAGACCTTTTCGCCCACGGTGCCGGCGGTGACGCGGATGTGGCCGCCGTCGGGCGTGTACTTCACGGCGTTGCCGAGCACGTTGAGCATGACCTGCTCGATGCGCCCGCGGTCGCCCATGATCATGGGGAGGTCATGGTAGTCGTGCGTCAGCTCGTGGCCGTGGCGGCGCGCCTCCAGCTCGATGGAGCGCAGCACGGAGTCGATGGCCGCGCCGAAGTCGAAGCGCGCCATGTTCATCTCGCTTCGCCCGCTGTCGAGCCGCGAGAGCGTGAGCAGGTCCTGCACGATGTGGGTCATGCGGTCGGACTCGTTGATGACGATGTCGAGGAAGCTGTTTTCCAGCTCGCGCGGCAGCTCGTCGCCCGCGTCGCGGATGGTCTCGGCGTAGGAGCGGATATTCGTGAGCGGGGTGCGCAGCTCGTGGGAGACGTTCGCCACGAACTCGCGGCGGCGCTCCTCGGCCTTGCGCTGCTGCGTGACGTCATGGAGCACGACGAGCACACCGCCGCGCTCTTCATCGGAAAAGGGCGCGAAGTACAGCTCGACCGTGCGCTCGCCGACCGTCAGCTCGGAGGCGACAAAGTCGCTGCGCTGCATGGCCATCACCTTTTCAAAGGGGCACAGCGGCTCGAAGAGGTCGGCGTAGACGCACTCGTCCGCGCTGCGCTCCAAAAGCTCGCTCGCGGCGGGGTTGCAGTGGATGAGCGCGCCGTCGCGGTCGTAGGCGACCACGCCGTCGGTCATGTGGAGAAAGAGCGTGTCGAGCTTGTTGCGCTCGTCCTCCACCGCCTCGAGCGTGGAGTGCAGCACGCTTGCCATGTCGTTGAACGTGGTGGTGAGGATGCCGATCTCGTCGGTGGAGTCGACCTCGAGCTTTTCGCTGAAGTCACCGCTTGCCACGCGCTCGGCGCCCTCGGTCAGCTTTTCGATGGGATTGATCATCGTTTTGCTCAGCAGGAAGCTCAGCAGCACGGAGATCAGAAGACCCACGAGCAGAGCCTGCAGAATGATGATGAGCAGCTCGCTGTTGAGGCTGGAGACCGTGCTGCGGTTGTCGCGGATGTAGATGATATAGCTGTTGTCGCCGCCAGAGATGGGGATGGCAACGTCCATGTAGCCGGCCGCGATGTCGCTCTCGTCGCCGACCTGTCCGTTGCGGGCGGTGAGGAGATTCGCGGTCTGCTCGAGCTTTTCGCCGCCGAGCTCGTCGCTCGCGGCGAGGCATTCGCCGCTCGCGGCGTCGAGAATGTAGTAGTTGCGGCTGCGCGAGTCGATGCCGAGCGTACCGGAATAGGTCTCGAGCATGGACTGCATGACCGCCACGCCGCCCTCCTGCGCGGCCTCGGCGCGCAGGGAGTTGACGAAGTCGGCGTTGCTCTCGCCGAAGGTCTCGCCCATCTGCGAGTAGAAGTCGTCAATGTAGAAGTTGGTCACGCTGGTCATCAGGAACGCGCCCACCACCGCCATGAGCGAGGTGATGAGCAGCAGCATGATGAGCACTAATTTCATGTGCAGCGAGCGGAACACGGCAAAGCCTCCCTTCTGTCCGGATGGGGAGAGATCACAGCGTGGAATAATAGTAGCCCACGCCGCGGCGGGTGAGGATGTAGCGGGGCGAGGCGGGATCGTCCTCGATCTTCTCGCGCAGGCGGCGGACGGTGACGTCTACCGTGCGCACATCGTCGCCGACATAGCCGTAGTTCCACACCTGCTCCATCAGATCCACACGGGAAAAGACCTTGTCGGGGTGGCTGGCGAGGAAGGTCAAAAGCTCGTACTCGCGCTGCGTCAGCTCGATGGGCTTACCGTTCTTGAAGACCTGAAAGCTGTCCGTATTGATCGTCAGCGCGCCGCCGGCGCTCATGCCGCTCTCGGCGGCTGTGCCGGAGACCATCGCCGTGCGGCGGATGTTCGCCTTCACGCGGGCCATCAGCTCGCGCATGGAAAAGGGCTTGGTGATGTAGTCGTCCGCGCCGATCTCCAGGCCGAGGATCTTGTCCTCCTCCTCCTCGCGGGCGGTGAGGATGATGACAGGCACATTGTCGCCCTCGGCGCGCAGGGCGCGGCAGACGTCAAAGCCCATCATCTTCGGCATCATCACGTCGAGCAGGATGAGGTCGGGCTTCTTCTCGCGCGCGAGCGCGAGACCTGCCTCGCCGTCGTAGGCCTCGAGCGTGGCGTAGCCCTCGCGCTGGAGGTTGAAGCGGACGATGTCCACGATGTTCACCTCGTCCTCGACGATGAGGACGGTTTTTTTCGGCTCCATGCTCATTTCTCCTCCTTTTTGCGTGTGCGCAGGGCGTAGACCTTCAGCACGCCCGCGACCGTCTTGCCGTCGCGGAGGTCGCCGGAGAGGCAGCGGTCGAGCAGCGCATCGAAGGGGACGCGCTCGAAGTTGATGAACTCGTCCTCATCCGGGTGCTGGGAGCCGAAGGTCAGGCCCGTGGCCATGTAAAGGTGCAGTACCTCCGTGAAGCCGCCGGGGGAGGCGAGGATCTCGCCGAGGGGGGTGAGCGTCTCGCAGCTCGCGCCCGTTTCCTCGCTCAGCTCGCGCCGCGCGGCGGCGGCGGGGTCCTCCCCGCGCTCGAGCTTGCCGGCGGGGAGCTCCTCGAGCACGGTCTGGAACGCATAGCGGTACTGCTTCACGGCCAGCACGTTGTCGTTCTCGTCGATGGCGACGACGGCGACGCCGCCGGGATGGTCGATCACCTCGCGCGTGGTGAGATGGCCGTTGGGCAGACGCACGGTGTCCACGCGCAGGTCGACGATGCGTCCGTGGAAAATTTCCTGACGGCTGACAAATTCTTCATAGAGCTTCATTATTTCGCCTTCTTTCGATTGCATACCATGTCATAATAAGTATAGCATAAGGCGCGGCGGATTGCTACCTCTATTTTGTCACATTACATTTTGGTTACAGCTCTTGTGCAGCGTGGAAAATCATGCTATACTGTCATTCAGCTCCGGCGGAGAGGAGGTGCTGTGCCGTGGAGAAAAAGGGAATCAAGATCGCGGCGCAGAACCGCAAGGCATATCACGATTACTTCGTGGAGGACCGTCTCGAGGCCGGTATCGAGCTGAAGGGGACGGAGGTCAAGTCCATCCGTGCGGGAACGCTCAACCTCAAGGACAGCTACTGCGTCGTAAAAAACGGCGAGGCCATGGTCTACTCCATGCACATCTCGCCCTACGACAAGGGCAACATCTTCAACCACGATCCCGACCGCCCCAAGAGGCTGCTGCTGCACAAGCGTGAGATCAACAAGCTCCACGCGCTCGTCAAGCAGGACGGCTACGCCCTCATCCCGCTCTCGGTCTATTTCAAGGACGCGCGCGTGAAGGTCGAGCTGGGCGTGTGCAAGGGCAAGAAGAACTACGACAAGCGCGAGGCATCCGCGCAGCGCGACGCGAAGCGCGAGATCGACCGCCACATGAAAAACTACCGCTGAAAAAGGAGAAGCGAAGCGATGAACGAAGAGAGAGAAAACGGCCGCTTTGACCCCGCCGATTTTATTCCAGCGGACGCGCAGCCGAAGGCTGCCGTGTCCTGCGAGCTCGAGGAGCCGCCGCGCGGCAGCGCCCTGACCGGCATCCTCGGCGCGCTGTTCGGCGCGCTCGTGGGCGTGGTCCCCTGGTTCCTGGCGAGCACCTTTGCCGACTTCTTCGTCGGCTGGCTGGGCTTCCTGGTGGGCGTCGCAGCCTGCTGGGGCTACCGCCTGTTCAAGGGCCGCCGCTCCACACGCTTTGCCATGGCGACGGTGATCGTCTGCTCGCTCCTCGCGCTCTTTGCCGCGGAGATCGCCTCGTGGATGTACGTCCTCTGCTCCGATCCCGAATGGCAGGCGGACGCTGCGTGGTACGGCATCCCGGTCGCGCAGCTGGCGTGGGAATCCATTCTCATGCCGGAGAACTGGGGCATCATGGCGCCGTCCATGCTCATGGGCATGGTCATCGGCGTGCTGGGCGTGGTGTGCGTGAAGCAGAAGGTCCTCGCCTACACCGACCCGGAGCGCGCGGCGCAGATGGCCGCGCACACCGCGCAGAACGGGCTGGCTTCCTCCGCCGCGCAGACGGCGCAGGCGAACGCCGCGGCGGGCTTTGCCGTGCCGCAGAGCTTCACCGTGCGGGATAAGAAGTGGGTCAGGGTGACGGTGCGTATCGTGGGTGTGCTGATCGCCGTTTTCTTTACCGCCCTGCTTGCCGGTGTGATCGGCAGCTCGATCGACGAGCCAGAGGGCTGGTCGCTTGCCGAGACGGTGGGCTTTTCCGCTTTCGCGCTCGTTTTTGCGGTGTTCGGCGTGTTCCTAATCTTTCATGTCCGGCGCAGGCTGGTGGTCGAGGGCGGCGTGTTCAGCTACCTGCCGACCTTCGGCAGGTCCCGCGCCTTCCGCCTGGCGGACATTGCGGGCATGACCATCGGGACGAACGGCCGCAGGCTGGTCGGACAGGATGGCCGGACGCTTGCCCGCTTTGAGGACAATCAGGAAAACAGCGCCATCCTATTGCAGTATCTCAGCGAGCACGGCGTCGGCCTGCTCGTGAAATAAAAAACCGAACGCGCCGCGGCGCGAGACAAGGAGAACGAATATGTCCAATCCCGTTGTGACCATCGAGATGGAGAGCGGCGCGGTGATGACCGGCGAGCTCTATCCCGAGCTGGCCCCCAACACCGTCAACAACTTCATCGCGCTGGCAAATTCTGGCTTTTATGACGGCCTCATTCTCCACCGCGTCATCCCCGGCTTCATGATCCAGGGCGGCTGCCCGCAGGGCAACGGCATGGGCGGCCCGGGCTATGAGATCGACGGCGAATTTTCCGCCAACGGTCACAAGAACGACCTCAAGCATACGCTGGGCGTGCTGTCCATGGCGCGCACGATGGCGCCCAACAGCGCCGGCAGCCAGTTCTTCATCATGGTCGCGGACGCGCCGCACCTCGACGGGCAGTATGCCGCGTTCGGCAAGATCACGGACAACGCGCAGGCCGCGGTGGACATCTCCCGCGTCAACCGTGATATGTTCACGGATAAGCCGAAGAAGCCGCAGACCATCAAGTCCATTCGCGTGGACACGCAGGGCGTGGAGTATCCCGCGCCGGAGAAGCACTAAGACATTTTTCATTTGCTTTCGCAGACCTAAAGAAGCAAGCATTCCGTTCGCGGTGTGAAGGGAACGCCGTTCACACCGCTCACACGGGGGCGTACCGGTTTCGACGGGGGTGTGGAGGCAGGATAAGCGGGCGGAGGCGCCTGGCCTCCATAAAACGGGCAACTTATAAATTAAAGAACAACAACACTGTTGCTGTCGCTGCCTAATTAAGGCAGCCGTCTGAACCGGAGCGGCCGCGGGCCGGGGAAGGCGTCGTGAACGCGGCGTCCGTGAGGCGGGAAAGAGTTGACCCGCCCACGCATCATGACTCTACTGAAACGTAAGGTCTGTCAGGTGTCCTTACGCGGAGGGAATGCTTAGATCCTGACTGCGCCCGGAGAAAGTCCTGTTCAAGCGCTTTCGGACGCGGGTTCGACTCCCGCCGCCTCCACCATATGGAATGCCTACAGTAAATTGGACAGTCCTTTTCGGACTGGTCAATGCTGTAGGCATTTTCTTTTATCCTGATGCCGTGCGATAGAATTCCATTTCCACTTGATTTGGCGTCAAAAAACCGAGTCGCTGATGGGGGCGATAGTCATTATAGAATTCGATATATTTTGCTACTGCTGTGCGGAATTCATTTTCGGTCTTATAATAGTTGCGGCGGAAATCTTCTTTTTTGATCGTGGCGAAAAATGACTCGGCAACGGCATTATCGTGAGGAGAACCAGGTGCGGAAAACGACTGAACAACGCCGTAATTCCGCAAGGCATTGCGAAATTCAAAAGCGGTATATTGGGATCCTTGATCGCTATGAAAAGTAAGATTGATTGGTTTTTGACGAGCGAGATAAGACTGATGAAAGGCAGAAAGCGCAAGGTCGGCATCTATATTTTCAGAGATACTGTGTCCAATCACTTTCCGGGAGTAAAGGTCGATCACGACACAGAGATAGAGAAAGTCCATGCCGACTTTGGCGTATGTAATATCGCTGACCCATACTTTGTTTGGAGAGTCTGTCAGAAAATTTCGCTTAAGCTTGTTGGGATAGTACTGATACTGTCGGTCATTAGCAGAGTTCAGGCGCGGTTTTGTACCTGTTGCGGATAGTCCAAGCTCTTTCATCAATCGCAGGATGCGACGCTCGCTGGCGATATGCCCCTGTTCCGCAAGCTTGACCCGTATCTTGCGTGCACCAAACCGGCCACAGCTCTTTTCGAAAATCGCCCCAATTAATGGCTTTAACTTGTCATCTTGTAATTGAATCTGCTTTTTCTCCGGTGAACGAAGCGCATAGTGGTAGTAGGTCGAGCGATTGACATTCAAAACACGGCATAATGCATGAGTGCTGAACTTGTCTTTGTGTCCGTGTATTGCAGAAAGTTTCTCTGAAAGCGATGAAGAAGGAGAGCAGTTACAGGTCTTGAAGATCGTATTTTCCATTCGGAGGCGATCCAGCTCTTTTTTCAGCAAGTATTGCTCTCGCGGTATTTGCCCGATTTTATCAGTAGTGTATTGCTTTTTCCACAAGAAAAGAGTGCTGCGTGCAATACCATATTCTGCGCAAACCTCTTTTGCAGATTGACCGTTAATAAACTTTGTTACTGCTGCTTTTCTTAAATTCTCTGGATACCTATTCTCCATCTATTCGCTCCTTCCTAAAGCGCAAATCAACTTGCGATTCTCACAAGAAAAAAGTATAGCACAATATAAAGTACAGTTTACAAGGGACTACACAGGGTAACGGTCTGACGGGAGGTGTGCCGCCCGTCAGATTTTCCATGTGATGTTCAAGCTGTCACTTGTAGCGGCAACGGTGGTAATCATCAAATCCACCACACGCCGCTTGTCATCAAAGGATACATTGTCCCATGTGTCGAGGTAGCCGGAAATCTGGCTGACCTGTTCCGGGCTGATGGCTTCCACCGTCAACTCCGCTATCCTCGCCAGAAGTTCCTGCTTGCGTCCGTCCAGTTCCGCTATCTTCACATTCACATAGGAGAGCAGAACATTGTTTGCACCCGTCAGACTGTCCACCAGCTTTTCAATCTCGCTGTCCACATGGAGAAGTTCCA
>ERZ773260.659-NODE-659-length-49174-cov-49.870844_pt1 | contig 49174 bp, 44 predicted proteins | sample MGYA00511387_ERZ773260 | MGnify/ENA primary metagenome ERZ773260 (study PRJEB29015, sample SAMEA2737745) | human gut metagenome | biome: human gut; feature: human-associated habitat; material: faeces | place: China | collected 2012 ...
GCGATACGCCAGCTGCCGGGCGGTGCCGGGACTTGCGTACAGGGGAATGTGGTGGTGCTTGATCAGCGTGGCCAGGCCGGAGATATGGTCCGTGTGCTCGTGGGTAATGAGAATGCCGTCCAGCTCATCCATGGACAGCTTCAGCTGGGCCAGATCCGCCTTGATGCGGCGGGTAGAAATCCCGGCGTCCACCAGGATATGGGTGCCGCCGTCGGACAGCAGCAGGCAGTTGCCCTGGGAGCCGCTGGACAGGGTATGTAGGGTCATCAAAATGCGCTTACCTCACAGAAAAATTCGGCATCCGCCGCGGATGGCGGCGGACGCCGTGAAAATGCCGTATCAGCCGATGTGGGCCTCGGCCTCCTGGGCCTCGGGGATCTCCTCCACGCGGATATCCGCCCCCACAGAGCGGAGCTTGCCCACCAGGTCCTCATAGCCCCGCTCGATGAACTGCACCTGGGTCAGCTCGGTGACGCCCCGGGCCGCCAGACCCGCGATCACCAGGGCCGCACCGGCCCGCAGGTCGCAGGCCTGAACCGGCGCGCCGGTGAGGTACTCCACGCCCTCGATCACGGCCACCCGACCGTCCACCTGAACCTGTCCGCCCATGCGGCGCAGCTCGTCCATATACTTGAAGCGGTTGGCCCCGTATACGCCCTCGGTGACCAGACTGGTACCCTGGGCCAGGGACAGCACCACCGCGATCTGGGGCTGCATATCCGTGGGGAAGCCGGGATAGGGCTGGGTCTTGACGTTGGTGCGCTGCAGAGGCCCGGACCGGGACACCAGCAGGGTGTCGTCCTCCTCCTCCACGGTGACGCCCATCTCCGTCAGCTTGGCGGAGATGCAGTCCATGTGCTTGGGGATCACGTTGCGGATCAGCAGCCGTCCGCCTGCGGCGGCCACGGCGGCCATATAGGTACCGGCCTCGATCTGGTCGGGAATGATGCAGTAGGTGCCGCCGTTGAGCTTCTCCACGCCCCGGATGCGGATGGAATCGGTGCCTGCGCCCTTGATGTCTGCGCCCATGGAGTTCAGGAAGTTGGCCAGGTCCACGATGTGCGGCTCCTTGGCGGCGTTTTCGATGGTGGTGGTGCCCTCGGCCAGAGCCGCGGCCATCATGATGTTCATGGTAGCGCCCACGCTGACCATGTCCAGATACACGGCAGCGCCGGTCAGGCGGCCGCCCTTGGCCACGGCCTGGACCAGGTTGCCCTCGGTGACCTCCGCGCCCATGGCCCGGAAGCCCTTGACGTGCTGGTCGATGGGCCGGACGCCGAAATTGCAGCCGCCAGGCATGGCCACAGTAGCCTTGCCGAAGCGGCCCAGCAGCGCGCCCAGCAGGTAATAGCTGGCCCGGATCCGGCGCACCATCTCGAAGGACGGCTGGGTGGAGTGCACATGGCGGCTGTCGATCTCCACCGTGTGTCGGTTCAGCACCCGGACGCGGGCCCCCAGCTCCTCCAGAATGGAGAACAGCAGCGTCACGTCGCTGATCTGGGGGATGTTTTCAATGCGGCAGACCCCGTCCACCAGCAGGGCGGCGGGGATGATGGCAACGGCGGCATTTTTTGCGCCGCTGATGGTGACCTCGCCCATCAGCGGACGGCCGCCATGAATGATATACTTATTCAAAACAGGCACCCTCTCTTAGGTAGTGTAGAAATATGTCCGTGAGTCTATCATGCCCACGGGTGGAAAACTTCATACGGCAATCCGCAGGAAGTATCAATTCGCACACTCATTCAGTATATCATATTTTTCAAAAATAGCAAGCAAAGACGGCAATTCTTTTTGAATTATTTGCGTAGCTTAGCAGCTGCACCTGCGGAAGCCCCGCCATCCCAAACGTTTCGCACAGCACATCAGGCGGGCCTGCTTTCTCTCCGGCAGCATGAAATGCGGTCCACAGAACCGCAAATTCGCCCATCGTGCTTGACAGGATTTTAGGCGGAGCATATAATTAAATTGGTATTTTGTGCCGTAAAATGGTGCAGAATGTGAAGGAGAGAGGGCATGAATTATCCGTTGGTCATTAAGGTCCTGGGCTATACCCTGTGGGTGGAGGCCGGGTGCATGGTGCTGCCGCTGCTGTCTCTGGCACTGCTGCCACGGTCCTCCGGGGCAGGTGCGGTATGTCCGATGCGGGCAGAGCAGCCGGGCCCCATCAAAAATAAGCGGGTGGTGGCCTCTGCGGGGGCCTATCTGGTGGCGTATCTGCTGCTGCTTCTGGTGGGGGCGGCGGTGGTGGCCTGGGGCAGAACGACTTTGCCGAGGCCTTTACCATCTCGCTGGCCTGCCTCAGCAACATCGGCCCCGCCATGGGCAGCATCGGCCCGGTGGGCGATTTCAGCAGCCTGACGGAGGTCAGCAAGCTGATGATGATCCTGTGGATGCTGCTGGGCCGCCTGGAGCTGATGCCCATCCTGGTGATGCTGTCGCCGGGGACCTGGAAGGAACGATAAGATAAGGGGGAAATGCCCATGAAAATCGGCTGCATCGTTATGGCGGCGGGAAACGCCCGCCGCTTCGGCAGCAACAAGCTGGACGCCCGGGTGGAGGGAAAGACCCTGCTGCGCCGTGCCCTGGAGGTTGTGCCCGCGTCGTGCTTTACCCGGGTGGCGGTGGTGACCCAGTACCCCCAAGGCATGGAGCTGGCCCGGGAGATGGGCTTTCTGCCGGTGGAGAATTCCCGGCCCGACCTGGGGCTCAGCCACACCATCGCCCTGGGTATGGCCCATATGCAGGACATGGACGGAGTGATGTTCCAGGTGTCGGACCAGCCGCTTCTACGGCGGGACAGCGTGGAGCGGCTGGTGGAGGCGTTCCGCCGCCACCCGGACCGGCTGGCGGCCCTGGCCCATGACGGCGTCCGGGGAAATCCCTGCCTGTTTCCGGCCAGCCTGTTTCCGGAGCTGACGGCTCTGGAGGGGGACCACGGCGGCAGCGCCGTGATCCGCCGTCATCCGGACCTGTTGCTGCTGGTGGAGGCCCCGCCCCAGGAGCTTACCGACGTGGACACCCCCCAGGCGCTGGAGGTCCTCACCGGAGAAAAATGCCGATAATTTTTGCCCCGTCCGGCCCGGACGGGGCAAAATCGTATATTTTATGAACAAACATAAGATGCTTTGTGAACATTAGCACTCGACGCTTGACAGTGCTAAAATTTGTGCTATGATACAGTTGTTCCTTGAGAGAGGGACCGCGAGAGGCCCCCCAGAGGAACTGAAAAACGTTGTATGTAACGGTAACAAAAGTTCGGCGGTGCGGCCCATAGGCCGCCCGGAAATTGAATGGAGGTATGACTTATGTTGCCTAGCATTTTTGGTGAGAACCTGTTTGATGATTTCTTTACGGATCCCTTCGGTATGATGGTAATGCCCCAGCGTCACGATCCGCTGTATGGCAAGCACAGCAAGAACCTGATGAAGACCGACGTGCGGGAGACGGAGGACAGCTATGAGCTGGACGTGGACCTGCCGGGCTTCAAGAAGGACGAGGTCAATGTGGAGCTGAAGAACGGTTATCTGACCATCCAGGCGGCCAAGGGCCTGGACAAGGACGAAACCGACAAGAAGGGCAAGTATATCCGTCAGGAGCGCTACGCCGGGTCCTGCAGCCGCAGCTTCTATGTGGGCGAGGATGTGGAGGCCGGCGAGGTAGCCGCCAGGTTTGAAAACGGCATCCTGCAGCTGTCCATCCCCAAGAAGGAGCACAAGCAGCTGCCCAAGAACTCCACCATCCAGATCCAGTGACCCTCCGACGCCCCGGTAACGTGCCGGGACTCGTAAATAAGTCGGCCCCCCGGCGGGAAATCCCGCCGGGGGGCTTTTTGCGTTGCCGCGATAAAGAATTGTCAGCGCGCGAAAAAAATAATCTTCCGAGGTATTGTCTTTTTTTTCACTTTCGATTATAATGAGTTTGAAAAAAAGCTGTTGCCCCAACGACAACGGTTCTTAACAGATTCTGAACGAGGATAAAGGGAACAAAAGACATGAGAAACTTACAGTGCACCATCACCGACATGCGCAAAAAGGTGTTCGCCGAGGTGGCGAAGCTGGCCTATGAGGGCGGAGACTATTACACCCGCATGGAAAAGCTGCCCTATGAGCTGATGCCCGGCGAGGTGGGCACCGTCCGGGAGTCCATCTTCCTGGAGCGGGCCATTGTGGGCGAGCGGATCCGCCTGGCCATGGGCCTTCCCCTGCGGGATGTGTCCGAGCATACGCTGCTGTCCGACGGCGTGGAGGAAAGCGCCATTGCCGAGAAATACTACGATCCCCCGCTGATCAACATCATCAAATACGCCTGCCACGCCTGTCCCGACACCCACTATGAGGTCACCAACGCCTGCCAGGGCTGCCTGGCCCGGCACTGCTCCCATGCCTGTCCCAAGGGGGCCATCCACTTTGAGCACGGCCAGGCCCAGATCGACCAGACCAAGTGCATCAAGTGCGGCAAGTGCAAGGCGGCCTGCTCCTATCAGGCCATCATCAAGTTCTTCCGCCCCTGCCAGGAGGCCTGCGGCATGGACGCCATCGGCAAGGACGACCACGGCCGGGCCCAGATCAACCATGACAAGTGCGTCAACTGCGGCATGTGCCTGGTGAACTGCCCCTTCGGCGCCATTGTGGACAAGGGCCAGCTGTTTCAGCTGATCCACGCCATCCGGGGCGGAGCAAAGGTCATCGCCATCATCGCCCCGGCCTTCTGGGGCCAGTTCGGCGAAAAGGTCACCCCCGGCCAGATCAAGGCCGCCATGAAGGAGCTGGGCTTTGCGGGCCTGGAGGAGGTGGCCGTGGGCGCGGATCTGTGCGCCATCGAGGAAGCGGAGGAGTTTTTGCGGGTGGTGCCGGAGAAGCAGCCCTTTATGGCCACGTCCTGCTGCCCGGCCTGGTCCGTGATGGCCAAGAAGGAGTTCCCGGGCTTTGCGCCGTATATCTCCATGACCATGACGCCCATGGTGCTGACGGCCCGGCTCCAGAAGCGCCGGAACCCCGACTGCAAGATTGCTTTCATCGGCCCCTGCGCCGCCAAGAAGCTGGAGGCCAGCCGCCGCAGCGTCCGCAGCGATGTGGACTTTGTCCTGACCTTTGAGGAGCTGCGGGGCATGTTCGAGGCCAAGAACATCGACTTCTCCCAGATCCCCGACGAGCAGGCCCAGTACGAGGCCTCCGCCCCCGGCGTGGGCTTTGCCGCCAGCGGCGGCGTGGCCAAGGCGGTGGAGAAGGTCATCGAGAAGCTGGAGCCGGATCGCCAGGTCAAGACCGTGTATGCCGAGGGCCTGCGGGAGTGCCGCCAGATGCTGCGCATGGCCCGCACCAGGAAATACGACGGCTATCTGCTGGAGGGCATGGCCTGCCCCGGCGGCTGCATCGCCGGCGCCGGCACCGTCCAGCCGCCGGAGAAGTCCCGCCGTCTGCTGGAGCAGTACAAGGCCCAGGCCCCCAAGAGCAACCCCGTGGAGTCGGATTATACCGAGTATCTGCAGATCATCCGCGAGGATGAGGAGAACTGGGACCCCGTGGCCCATCACTGAGCACCGAATTTCACAAAAAGCCATTCCGCTGCGGCGGAATGGCTTTTTCGTTGCCCGCAGCAGGCTTGACAGGCAGAAATTTCTACCATAAACTGAGCATATGGATATCGACAAAGCGAAGGAGAATGGCCATGCTCTATATCCAGCGATATCGCTCTCCCCTGGGGGAGATTCTCATGGCGGCAGATGACGCGGGCCTGGTAGGTCTGTGGTTCGCGGGACAGAAGCACTTTGCCCCGGGACTGACCCAGGCCCGGGAACAGGAGACCCCGGTGCTGGCGGCAGCGGGCCGCTGGCTGGACCTGTATTTTGCCGGACGGCGGCCTCATTTTATCCCGCCGCTGCACCTGACGGGCACGGAATTTCGCATGGCGGTGTGGTCCCTGCTGCAGGAGATCCCCTATGGAGAAACGATCACCTACGGGGAACTGGCCCGGCAGCTGGCTCAGCGGCTGGAGGTGCCCCATATGTCCGCCCAGGCGGTGGGCGGCGCGGTGGGACACAACCCCATTTCCCTGATCGTGCCCTGCCACCGTGTGATAGGCACAGACGGCAGCCTCACCGGCTATGCCGGAGGGGTGGACAAAAAGCGCCGTCTGCTGGCCTTGGAGGGGCTGGACGTGTCCCGATTTGCCTGACCATCCCCGCTGATCCGTCAGCGCTCCGGGAAAACTTCCTGTTGCATCCGGGGAAGAATCGTGCTACAATGTCGTAAAATGATGTACGGTATATTCGGAACATTCTGGCATTCTATTGGGAGGAATCATTTATGGCAGAAAGCGCAGTGAAACGAATCGGCGTGCTGACCAGCGGCGGCGACGCGCCGGGCATGAACGCGGCGGTGCGGTCCGTGGTGCGCTCGGCTCTGGATCGGGGCATCGAGTGCATCGGCATCCGCCGGGGCTGGTCCGGCCTCATCAACGGGGATTTTTACCGCATGGATTCCAGCAGCGTCAGCCGCATCATCAATCGCGGCGGCACCATTCTCTATACCGCCCGCAGCGAGGAGTTCCGCACGGCGGAGGGCCAAGCCAAGGCCGCCGGCGTGTGCAAGCTGCTGGGGCTGGACGGCATCGTGGCCATCGGCGGCGACGGCACCTTCCGGGGCGCCCAGGAGCTCAGCAAATGCGGCGTATCCGTGGTGGGCATCCCCGGCACCATCGACAACGACATCGTCTGCACCGAGTACACCATCGGCTTCGACACCGCCGCCAACACGGCGGTGGAGTGCATCGACAAGCTGCGGGACACCATGCAGTCCCATGAGCGCTGCGCCGTGGTGGAGGTCATGGGCCGCCACGCCGGATATCTGGCCCTGTATGTGGGCGTAGCCGTGGGGGCCACGGCGGTGCTGGTGCCGGAGCGCCCCTATGATTTCCATTCCCAGGTGGCCGAAAAGATCCGCCACGCCCGCCTGAACGGCAAGACCAACTTCATGATCGTGGTGGCCGAGGGCGCGGCCAGCGCCGTGGACGTGGGCCGCCAGATCCAGGAGGAGCTGGCCCTGGATCCCCGGGTCACCATCCTGGGCCACATCCAGCGGGGCGGCAGCCCCACCGCCAAGGACCGGGTCATGGCCACCCGCATGGGCTATGAGGCCGTCCGGATCCTGGCCGAGGGCAAGACCAACCGGGTCATCTGCACCAAGGACGATCAGATCATCGACCTGGATATTGACGAGGGTCTGGCCATGAAAAAGACCCTGAACTCCGAGGAGTTCAAGGTCATGACCGTTATGACGGGTATGTAAATAGAGAACAATCCCTCCGGCTAATGCCGGAGGGATTGCTTTTTCAGAATTCCGGGTATCCGTCCTTCAGGGACTCATCGTACACGGCGCGCTCGCCGCCGATGAACTTGGGCCGCACCCGGGCCGCCAGCAGAATGGCGCTTCCGATGTGGTCCTGCTCCAGCCGCACCGGCACCGCCACCTTCTTCAGGTGCATGCCGATCAGCGTGCCGCCTACGTCCAGACCGGCGTCGGCCCGGATCTCCTCCACCGCCACCGGGTGGCGGAAGGTGTGATAGGCGGCGGTGGCGAAGGAGCTGCCCGCCTTGGGCTGGGGCACCACGTTGACGATGTCCAGCTGGGGCACCGCCTCGTGCTCCACGATCAGCGCCCGGTTCAGGTGCTCGCAGCACTGGGCGGCGATATACACACCCATGGGGCCGAACACGCTGTGCAGCCCGTCGAAAATGGCCTGGCCCACCTCCGGCGTGGACCAGCTGCCCACCCGGTGGCCCACCACCTCGCTGGTGCTGCAGCCCACCACCACGATCTGCCCCTTGTGCAGACGGGCGGCCTCCGCCAGCTGCCGGGCGGCGGCGGCGGACTCCTGCCGCACCTGGGCCAGCAGATCGGTATTTTCTACCTCATGAACGATTCCTGCCATGATAAAACTTCCTTTCTGCGGGAATCCTCCCGTTTGAAGCTATTTTACCACTGAATGTTCAGCTTGTCCAGAGCCTTGCTGCGCTTGAGCAGCACGAACAGCACCAGGCCGATGACCAGGCCCATGGCCCCCTGCACCAGGTTGCCGGGGATGCTGGCCGCCGCGCCGATGCCCTTGCCCAGCAGCAGGCAGGCATAGCCGAAATAGCCCGCCACCATGATCAGCTCGCCCACGACGCCGCCCACCACATAGGCGTAGGGCTTGCGGCCCAGGGCCTTCACGATCAGCGCCGCTGCGATGGCGTCCAGAGCCTTGATGACCAGGGTGCCGGGGGCGTAGTGGGCATAGCCGTTGAGCAGGTCCGTCAGCATAGAGCCGATACCGGCGGCAGCGCCGCCCCACCAGGGCCCCAGGATCCAGCCGGACAGCAGCACGCAGCAGTCGCCCAGATTCACATACCCCTGCATGGGGGAAGGAATCTGCACCACCATGGTTGCCACATACGTCAGTGCCGCCATCAGAGCGGCCAGTACCATTTTTCTGATTTTCATGTCTCTCATAGGAAAAATCTCCTTGCGTTTTGATTCTGTCTGTATTATAGTAAGAACTGGTATTATTGAAATAACCATATTGATATTATTTGATAATACCAGATAGGAGATTTTTCATGCTGACCTATGCGCTGGAGAAAAACGGAAGCAGCAGCCTGTATACCCAGCTGTACGGTTGCATCCGCCGGGACATTCTGTCCGGCGCCCTGCCGCCCCGGCAGAAGCTGCCCTCCAAGCGGGCTCTGGCCCAGCATCTGGAGGTCAGCGTCATCACGGTGAAGAACGCCTATGAGCAGCTGGCGGCGGAGGGGTACATCTACACCGTGGAGAAAAAGGGGTATTATGTCAGCCTCGTGGAGCGGCCCCTGCCTCCGGCGGACCCGCCGCCGCTGACTCCGGAAAAACCGGCGGAGCCGGTGTTTCTGGACCTGGCCACCGGGTCTCTGGACCGCTCCTACTTCCCCTTCACCGTGTGGTCCCGGCTTATGCGCCAGACCATCCTGGAGGAGGACACGGAGCTTCTCCGGGCCGCCCCCTCCAACGGGGCCCCGGCCCTGCGCCGGGCCATCGCCGCCCACCTGCGCCAGTTCCGGGGCATGGACGTGGACCCGGAGCAGATCATCATCGGCGCGGGAACGGAGCTGTTATACACCCTGATCATCCAGCTGCTGGGCCGGGAGAAGCGCTACGCCGTGGAGGACCCGGGCTATGGCAAGATCGCCAGGATTTACCAGGCCCACCAGGTCCCCCTGTGCCGGGTGGGGCTGGACGGCGGCGGCCTGGACGTGGCCCAGCTGCGCCGCCAGCCGGCGGACGTGGTCCACATCTCCCCGTCTCACCACTACCCCACCGGCATCGTCATGCCCATTGCCCGGCGGCAGGAGCTGCTGCGCTGGGCGGCGGAGGAGCCGGAGCGGTATATTTTGGAGGACGACTACGACAGCGAGTTCCGCTTTGTGGGCCGTCCCATCCCCACCCTGTTCTCCGTCAGCGAGAACCAGCGGGTCATCTATCTGAACACCTTTTCCAAGACCATCGCCCCGTCCATCCGCATCAGCTATATGATCCTGCCGCCCCGCCTGCTGGCCCGCTACCGGGAGAAGCTGGGCTTTTACGCCTGCACCGTGTCCAGCTTCGAGCAGTACACCCTGGCCCGGTTTCTGGAGCAGGGCCGGTATGAGCAGCATCTCAACCGCATGAAAACCCGCTATCGTCAGAAGCGGGACGCCGTGATTGACGCCATCCGCCGCAGTCCCCTGTCGGACCGGGCAGAGATATTGGAGCAGGACGCGGGGCTGCACTTTCTTATGGTGCTGCTCACGGACCTGGACGACCGTTCCCTCCGCCGCCGGGCGGAGGCCATGGGCCTGCGGCTGGCCCTGCTGTCGGATTACTACAGTCAGCCCGCCGCCGCGCCCCAGCACATATTAGTTGTCAACTATGCCGGCATCGACATGGACCGCTTGCCGGAGGGACTGCGCCGCCTGGCGCAGCTATGGGAGGAACCATCATGTATGACGAATTGACCAGACAGGACATCCAGAAAATGCAGGAGGAGATCGACTACCGGGTCCAGACTCTGCGCCCCAAGCTCATCGAGGACGTGCAGACCGCCCGGGCCTTCGGCGATCTCAGCGAAAACTTCGAGTACAAGTGCGCCAAGCAGGAGAAAAACCGCAACGACAGCCGCATCCGCTATCTCCAGCGGATGATCAAAACCGCCCGGGTCATTGAGGACCACTCCCGGGCCGACACGGCGGGCCTGTACGACACCGTGGAAATCCTCATGGAGAACACCGGCAAGACCAGGAAAATCCAGCTGGTGACCACCCTGCGGCAGGACGCCCTGAAGGGCCTCATCAGCAAGGAGTCCCCGGTGGGGAAGGCTGTGCTGGGCAGGCGCAGCGGCGACCGGGTCCAGGTGGACATGGGCGGCGGCCGGGGCTACTGGCTGCAAATTCTTTCCATCGAAAAGGGCAGCGACGACGGCTCCATCCCCATCGGCAGCTTCTGAAAAAAGCCTCGCAGAGTTTGCCGCCCGCAGGCGGCAAATAAATTGCAATCCGTTTTTTGCAGCGGCGTGTACGTCGCAAAAAACACTTCTCAGTCTGCAAGTGTGGAATTTGTTCGCTTTCAGCGAACAAATTATGCGCGCAGCAGACTGCAAGCCTTTTGTCCAAAAAGGGCGCTGCCCTTTTTGGACAGTCTCAAAAGAAACCTCCGCCAGCGGCGGAGGTCCTTTTGTTATAACAGCTCCTCAAAGCTGCGGATGACCCGGTGACACACCTGCTGCATCTCCGGCCAGGAAACGTGGAAAAAGGCGTCATACACCCCCACCACCTGCATTCCGGCCTCCCGGGCCGCCCGGCAGGCGGCCACGGAGTCGTCATACATGGTGCAGTACTCCGGCGTCACGCCCATCAGCGCCGCCGCGTGGCGGAAGGTCTCCGGGTCCTTCTTGTCCATGCCCAGGTCGTGAGCAAAGAGGATGCGCTCGAAATACTCCGTCAGCCCCAGCCGTCCCAAGGCGGCCCGGCAGTGCTCCGGCACGCTGGAGGTCAGCACGATCATCCTCTCCCCTGCCGTCCGGCACCGGTCCAGATATTCCCGGACCCCGGGCTTGATGGGCACCCGCACGGCGTAGGCGTCCCCGGCCATCTGCATCCACTCGGCCATGATCTCTTCCTCGGACTCCTCCAGATGGCAATAGGCTTTGGTGAATTTCGCGGCCATGGGAAAAATGGTGTGGGCCACGCCCTCGTAATACTCCCGGGTATACGGATACCCCCGCTTGGCCAGGAACGCCTCGTCCACCTGCCGCCAGATCCCGTTGGAATCAATGAGGGTGCCGTCCATGTCAAAAATCAGCATCGCTGTGCCTCCCCTTGGTTTTTTGCGTTATTATACCAAAAATGCAAAGTCCTTGCAATACCGGGGAAAAGCTGATAAAATAGAGCCATCCCACAAAAGGAGACGCCGCCATGAAAAAGCCCGTATACTATGTGATCCTCGCCCTGCTTGTGGGCGTGTTCCTGTTTGCCGCCTACAAGGTGGGCAGCTACTATCTGGAAAAATACCGCAGCGATAAGGTCATTTCCGAGGCCAACCGCTTTGTGACCCTTCCCGGCGACAGCGATAACAACGACCCGACCCAGGACCCCAGCGGCGACCCGGAGTGCCCCACGGTGCAGTTTGACGAGCTGCTGAAAACCAACGGCGACGTCATCGCTTGGATCTACGGGGCCAATACCCATATCAATTACCCGGTGGTCCAGGGCAGCGACAACGACTACTACCTGCGCCACCTGCTGGACGGCACCTGGAACGACAACGGCAGCATCTTCATGGACTGCGCCAACAGCGCCGACTTCTCCGACCAGAACAGCCTGATCTACGGCCACAATATGACGTCCGGGGCCATGTTCTCCAACCTGGTGAAGTACAAGCAGCAGGCCTACTATGACCAGCATCCCTACCTCTATATGCTGACCCCCCAGCAGAGCTACAAGCTGCACCTGTTTGCCGGGGTCATTGTGGACGCCTCGGGCTATATCCTCGACGGCAATGGCCAGGTGGCCTATTCCGACTGCAGCGTCTATCAGTTCCAGCTGACCCAGGAGTTCCTGCAGCAGATGGTAAACCACTCCACCTTCCGCTCCACCATCGGCGTCCCCTCGGCGGACAGTCATATCGTCACCCTGTCCACCTGCACCTATGAGTTCAAGAACGTCCGCTATGTGGTCCTGGGCGTTCTGGAGCCTATCCAGTAACCGGCTATATTCAAGCACCCGCTGCGGCATTACGCCGCAGCGGGTGTTCTTATGTATGTATTCCCTTTACCGCTTGTTGGACCGCAGCCAGATGCCCTGCTTTTCGGCGTTGGCGATCAGCTCGTCCCGGAACTTGGGGTGGGCGATGGAGATGAGCTTCTCCGCCCGCTCCCAGGTGCTGCAGCCCACCAGGTTCACGCCGCCGTATTCGGTGACGATGTAGTAGGCCAGACTCCGGGGATCGGTGACGATATCGCCGGGAGTCAGCAGCGGGTTGATGCGGGACACCATCTCCCCCTCCTTGTTGGTAAAGGAGGATGTGAGACAGATGAACGCCTTACCGCCCTTGGACACGGCGGCGCTCTCCAGGAAGTCCAGCTGGCCGCCGGTGCCGCTGATCTGCCGGGTGCCGGCGCTTTCGGCGCATATCTGGCCGTACAGGTCCACGGAGATGCAGTTGTTGATGGACACGAAGTTGTCGATCTTCCCCACGATAGAGGGATCGTTGCAGTAGCTGATGGGATAGGTCACCACACCGGGGTTCTCCCGGATCCAGTCGTACAGGTCCGGCGAACCAATGGCAAAGCCGAACACGCTCTTATAGCGGTCCAGGGTCTTTCTCTTGTTGTTGATCTTTCCGGCCTTGTACATATCCAGGTACGAGTCGCACAGCATCTCCGTGTGGATGCCCAGGTCCCGCAGATCGGAGCGGGCGATCATCTGGCCCACGGCGTTGGGCAGGGAGCCGATGCCCAGCTGCAGGGTGGAGCCGTCCACCATGTTCTGCACCACATACTCGGCGATCTTCATCTCCGTCTCGCTGGCGGCGGGAGTCTTGATGCCCGGCAGGGGGCCGTGGGGGCCCTCCACGATCATATCCACATCGTCGATGTGGATGCACTCGTCCAGCCCGCCATAGACCCAGGGCAGATTCTCGTTGACCTCCAGGATCACCACGTCGGCCTTATCCAGCACCGCCCGGGCGGAGGCGTTGGACACGGAGAAGTTGAAGTATCCGTGCTCGTTCATGGGGGTCACGCAGGTGATAGCCACGTTTACCGTGAGGAAATGGTCATAGTAGGCCCCCAGATTCCGGAACACCATAGGGTTGAAGTTGCACAGGCCCCGGTCGCAGAGCTTGCGCTCATAGCCGGACATGTGCCAGCTGTTATAGATAAAGTGCTCCCGGCTGGGGTCGCACTCCACCATCTGAATGGGCTGCTGGATCAGATAGCCCCGGATCTTCACGCCCCGCAGCTCGTCCTTCCGCTTGGCAATGGCCTCGTCCATCAGGGACGGGAAAGCCCCGCCCATGGAGATATCCAGCCAGTCGCCGCTTTTGACCACCCGCGCAGCCTCCTCCGGAGTGCGCAGCTTGCGTTTGTATTCCGACGTATAGTCAAACGGTATCGCCATAGCCTGTCCGCCTCTTTCTCTGTTTTGATATTGTTAATTAAATCACCTTTTCCATAGTTTGTCAATAGATTAACAGAGCTTCCCGAAAAAAGTCGGCTTCCGCCTCGCTGCGGGCATAAAAGGGGCCCGCCAGGCGATCTCCGCCGGCGGGCCCATATGGTGTGCGCGAGCAAGTCTGTAAGCCGGGTTCTGTATTTGACAGTCATCTATCTAAGCGCGCCGTTGCCGGTGCGCTTCAGCCACCTCGGGAGCGGACGGGCCGCCCTATTGCTCCCATACCGGTGTTGCTCCGGATAGAGTTTACAGCATCGGACACTCTCGAGCCGATGGGTGAGCTCTTACCTCGCCTTTCCACCCTTACCTCCAACGGAGGCGGTATATCTCTGTTGCACTTTTCCTGAAGTCGCCTTCGGCGGGCGTTACCCGTTATCCTTGCCCTGTGGAGCCCGGACTTTCCTCATGAACAGGCTTTCGCCTTGTCCCCGCGACTGTCTGGCTTACTCGCACAAATATTGTACCCGACCCGCTTCGGAAAGTCAACCGATTTTTGCGGAAATTGATTGAACCCCGCCCCGGAATGCGGTATAATAACCGGGTCAGATACGATAAGGAGGTTCATCCTATGACTTTGCAGGAATATATCGCCTCTCTGCGAGGCAAGACCGTGGCCGTTATCGGCATCGGCGTCAGCAACACGCCGCTGCTGCGCCTGCTGCTGCGGGAGGGCATCGCCGTCACCGCCTGCGACCGCAGCGGCCGGGCGAAGCTGGGCGCTCTGGCGGAGGAGCTGGAGGCCGCCGGGGCCGTGCTGCGGCTGGGCGACGGGTATCTTCAGGGCCTGGACCAGGACGTGATTTTCCGCACCCCGGGCCTGCGGCCCGACGCGCCGGAGCTGGAGGCCGCCCGGGCCAGGGGCAGCGTCATCACCTCCGAGATGGAGGTCTTTTTCCAGGTCTGCCCCTGCCCCATCATCGCCGTCACCGGCTCCGACGGCAAGACCACCACCACCACCATTATTGCCGAGCTTCTGCGGGCGGCGGGACACACCGTCCATGTGGGCGGCAACATCGGCCACCCACTGCTGGCCGAGGCCGGGTCCATCCGGCCCACCGACTGGGCGGTGCTGGAGCTGTCCAGCTTCCAGCTGATGACCATGACCCGCAGCCCCCACATCGCGGTGCTGACCAACCTGGCTCCCAACCACCTGGACGTCCACAAGAGCATGGAGGAATATGTCTGGGCCAAGGAGAACATTTTCCGCCACCAGCAGCCCGGCGACATCGCCGTGTTCAACCTGGACAACGCCATCACCCGGGAGCTGTCCGCCCATGCCCCGGGCCGTGCCCTGTATTTCAGCCGCCGGGAGGAGCCGGAAAACGGCGTATTCCTGCGGGGTGACGCCGTGATCTCCCGCCGGGACGGTCATGAACGCCAGATCATGACCACGGAGGACATCCGCCTGCCCGGCGTCCACAATGTGGAAAACTACATGGCCGCCATTGCGGCGGTAGACGGCCTGGTGCCCGACGAGACCATCCGCACCTTTGCCCGGGCCTTCAACGGCGTGGAGCACCGCATCGAGCTGGTGCGCACCTGGCGCGGCGTCCGGTTCTACAACGACTCCATCGCCTCCAGCCCCTCCCGCACCATCGCAGGCCTGCGCTCCTTCAAGGAGAAGGTGATCCTCATCGCCGGGGGCTATGACAAGCACATTCCCTTCGATGTGCTGGGTCCCGAGGTGGTGGAGCATGTGAAGCTGCTGATTCTGTGCGGCGCCACGGCAGACAAGATCCGTGCCGCTGTGGAGCAGGCCCCCGGCTACCGGCCGGGCCATCCGGAAATACTGGATGTGACGCCGTTCCAGCGGGCCGTGGAGACCGCCCGGGACCGGGCCGTCCCCGGGGACGTGGTGACCCTCTCCCCTGCCTGCGCCGCTTTTGACCAGTTCAAGAATTTCATGGAGCGGGGCAAGACCTTCAAGGCCATCGTCAACTCCTGGCAGGAGTAACGGCCGCTCCCCCTGCGGCATATATTGACCCATAGGGGGTGTGTGCCGTGAGAAGAATGCGTTATCTGCGTCTCACCGGGCGGCAGCGGAGGCTGACCTGGCTGGTGCTGGCGGTCCTGCTGACGGCGGGCCTGGGCTGCGCGGCGGTGCTGCATATGCGGCCCATCATCGTCAGCCTGGCCACCGCGCGGGTGTCCAACGCCGTCAACCGCATCGTGGTGGACGCCGTCCGGGACGCCATCGACAGCGGCCAGGTGGACTATAACGTGCTGATTCACCTGGAAAAGGACGAAACCGGCCGGGTGGCGGCTCTGGAGAGCAACATGGCGGCCTTTAACCGTCTGCGGTCCCAGATCGCCGACGAGATTCTCCGGCGGCTGTCGGAGGTATCCACCAGTGAGCTGTCCATCCCCGTGGGAACCCTCACCGGCTCCACCCTGCTGGCGGGCCGGGGACCCTGCATCCGGGTGCGGATGCAGGCGGTGGGCTCCACCGACGCCAGCCTGCGCAACGCCTTTTCCGCCGCCGGTATCAACCAGACCCGGCACCAGATTCTGCTGAGCGTGGACGTGTACACCAGCATTCTCCTGCCGGGCTTCACCGCCTCCACCAAGGTCAGCAACGAGATCGCCGTGGCAGAGACCGTCATCGTCGGCTCCGTGCCGGAGACGTACACCTATTTCAGCACCACGCCCGATGAGCTGGAGGATACCGCCCGGGACAACATTATGAACAAAGGATAAGTGAAACATGGACTATAAAACCGAAATGAGGGAGCTGCGGGACACCCTCAACGCCCACGGCTACCGCTATTATGTGCTGGACGCCCCCACCATCAGCGACTATGAGTACGACCATATGCTCCGCCGCCTGGAGGACCTGGAGCGGGAGTACCCGGAGGAGGTGACCCCGGACTCCCCCACCCAGCGGGTAGGCGGCCCGGCCCTGTCCCAATTTGAACAGGTCCGCCACGACGTACCTCTGGAGAGCCTTCAGGACGTCTTTGACGGCGAGGAGGTCCGGGATTTCCTGCTGCGGGTGGCGGAGACCATGCCCCAGGCGGAATACAGCGTGGAGCCCAAGGTGGACGGCCTGTCCGTGGCCCTGGAATACCAGGACGGCGTGTTCGTCCGGGGGGCCACCCGGGGCGACGGCCAGGTGGGCGAGGACGTGACGGAAAATCTGCGCACCATCCGCTCCATCCCCATGACCCTGCCGGAGAAGCTGCCCCGTCTCATCGTCCGGGGTGAGGTGTATATGTCCCGCAGTGTGTTTGAAAAGCTCAACGCCCGCCGGGAGATCGAGGGCAAGCCCCTGTTGGCCAATCCCCGCAATGCGGCGGCAGGCTCTCTGCGGCAGCTGGACCCCAAGATCGCCGCCCAGCGGCAGCTGGATATCGCCGTGTTCAACCTCCAGCTGGCCCAAGGCCGCAGCTTCACTACCCACACGGAGACCCTGGATTATCTCCGCTCCCAGCACTTCAAGGTCATCCCCTATCGCCTGTTGCGTACTCATGCCGATATCATGGCGGAAATCGACCGCCTTAACGACACCCGGATGGAGCGTCCCTTCGACATGGACGGCGCGGTGGTGAAGCTCAACGACCTGGCAGACCGGGAGACTCTGGGCAGCACCGCCAAGTTCCCCCGCTGGGCCATCGCCTATAAATATCCCCCGGAGCGCAAGACCTCCCGCATTCTGGACATCGTGGTCCAGGTGGGCCGCACCGGGGTGCTGACGCCCAAGGCCCAGCTGGAGCCGGTGCGCCTGGCCGGGACCACCGTCACCTTCGCCACCCTCCACAACCAGGACTATATCACCCAGAAGGACATCCGCATCGGCGACACCGTGGTGGTACAGAAGGCGGGAGAGATCATTCCCGAGATCGTGGAGGTGGCGCCGGAGCACCGCCCCGCCGGAGCGGTCCCCTACTACCTCCCTCAGACCTGTCCCGTGTGCGGCGCACCGGTGGAGCGGGACCCGGACGGCGCGGCCCTGCGCTGCACCGGCGCGGAATGCCCGGCCCAGCGCCTGCGGAATCTCACCCATTTCGCCAGCCGGAACGCCATGGATATTGACGGCCTGGGCCCGGCGGTGCTGAATCAGCTCATCGAAAGCGGCCTGGTGAAAACCGCCGCCGACCTGTACGACCTGACCGCCGCCGACATCGCCCCCCTGGAGCGCATGGGCGAGAAGTCCGCCGCCAACGCCGTGGCCGCCATCTATAAAAGCCGGGACAACGACCTGTGGCGTCTGATCTTCGCCCTGGGCATCCGGCAGGTGGGCGAAAAGGCCGCTAAGGTCCTGGCCCGCCGCTTCGGCACCATGCAGGCCCTGTCCCAGGCCACGGAGGAGGAGCTGACCTCCATCGACGATGTGGGCCCCATCACCGCCGCCTACATCCGCCAGTGGATGGAAAGCCCCCAATCCCGGGACCTGCTGCGGCGTCTGGAGGACGCCGGGGTCAATATGAGCTGTAAAGAGAAATTGGTTGACAATCGTTTTGCCGGAATGACTTTCGTCCTCACCGGAAGCCTGGAGCGCTTCACCCGGGAGGAGGCCGGTCAGATGATCGAGCAGCGGGGCGGCAAGTCCGCCTCCTCGGTGTCCAAAAAGACCAGCTATGTGGTGGCCGGGCCCGGCGCGGGGTCCAAGCTGCGCCGCGCCCAGGAGCTGAACATCCCCGTCCTGACGGAGGACAAGTTCCTGGAGCTGCTGAAATAAATAATTCTCACCAATATAATAATTTTTATGTAAAAGTCATGGAGCCAGTTACCGGCTCCATGGCTTTTTGTTTCTTTCCACGACTCCCGATTAGATTTTACGGAAAAATTCAATGAAATCATTTGTTAAATCATTGACATCTCAATTCAAAGTGCTAAAATGAAAAATGTATGTATAGGTCGGACGGCGGTCTGTGTGGGGCCGCCGCAAAAATGTGTGAGGAGGAACCTATATGAGCAAGCTCCTGAAAATCTGTGACGGCAACGAAGCCGCCGCCTATGTTGCCTATGCCTTTTCCGAGGTAGCGGGCATCTATCCCATCACCCCGTCGTCCCCCATGGCGGAGAAAACCGACGAATGGGCCGCCAACGGAAGAAAGAACATCTTCGGCCAGACCGTCCGCCTGGTGGAGATGCAGTCCGAGGCCGGCGCCTGCGGCGCATGTCACGGCGCACTGGAGGCCGGTGCTCTGGCCACCAGCTTCACCGCCTCCCAGGGCCTGATGCTGATGATCCCCACCATGCACCGCATCTCCGGCGAGCGTCTGCCCGGCGTGCTGCATGTGGCGTCCCGCACCGTGGGCACCCACGCCTTCTCCATCTTCGGCGACCACAGCGACGTGATGAACTGCCGCCAGACGGGCTTTGCCATGCTCTCCAGCGGCAGCGTCCAGCAGGCCGCAGACCTGGCCGCCGTGGCCCATCTGTCCGCCATCCGGGCCCGGATCCCCTTCCTGCACTTCTTCGACGGCTTCCGTACCAGCCACGAGATCCAGAAGATCGATGTGCTGAGCTATGACGAATACGCCAAGCTGGTGGATTACGAGGCCCTGGCCAGATTCCGCGCCAACGCCCTGAACCCCGAGGATCCCCGGATGCGCTCCCTGGTGGATAACCCCGATATCTACTTCCAGCTGCGGGAGTCCAACAACACCGACTATGCCAACCTCCCCGACGTGGTGGAGGACTACATGGCCCAGATCAGCCGCCTGACGGGCCGGGAATATCACCTGTTCAACTATTACGGCGCGCCTGACGCAGAGCGCGTCATCGTGGCCATGGGCAGCGTGTCCGGCTGCGCCCAGGAGGTCGTCAATTATCTGAACGCCAAGGGTGAGAAGGTGGGCTTCCTGCAGGTGCACCTGTTCCGCCCCTTCTCCCGCAAGCACCTGATGGCCGCCATGCCCAAGACCGTGAAGCGCATCGCTGTGCTGGACCGTGTGAAGGAAGCCGGTTCCATCGGCGAGCCCCTGTATGAGGACATCTGCGCCGCCTATATCAACGAGGCGGACCGCCCCCTGATCTTCGCCGGACGCTATGGCCTGTCCAGCAAGGACACCACCCCCGCCCAGTTGAAGGCTGTGTTCGACAATCTGCTGCTGGATAAGCCCAAGAACCACTTCACCATCGGCATTGAGGACGACGTGACCCACCTGTCCCTGCCTGTGGGCGCTCCCCTGCTCACCGAGCCCGAGGGCACCATCAGCTGCAAGTTCTGGGGCCTGGGCTCCGACGGCACCGTGGGCGCCAACAAGAACTCCATCAAGATCATCGGCGAAACCACGGATATGTACTGTCAGGCGTACTTTGAGTACGACACCAAGAAGTCCTTCGGCATCACCAAGAGCCACCTGCGCTTCGGCAAGCACCCCATCAGCTCCACCTACTATGTCAGCCGTGCCGACTTTGTGGCCTGCCACAACCAGACCTATCTGACCAAGTACGACATCATCTCCGAGCTGAAGCCCCACGGCAGCTTCCTGCTGAACTGCGAGTGGACCGAGGACCAGCTGGAGCAGCACATCCCCGGCGACATCCTGCGCTATATCGCGGAAAACGACATTCATTTCTACATCATCGACGCCAATAAGGAATCCCAGGCCCTGGGTCTGGGCAACCGGTCCAACATGGTGCTGCAGGCGGCGTTCTTCAAGCTGGCTAATGTCATCCCCGTGGAGGACGCCGTGGAGCACATGAAGGCCGCCGTGAAAAAGACCTACGGCCTCAAGGGTGAAAAGGTGGTCAACATGAACATCGCCGCCGTGGACGCCGGCATCAACGCCCTGGTGCAGGTGCAGGTGAAGCCCGAGTGGAAGAACCTGTCCGGCGCCGCCATCCAGCCGCCCCGCGCCGATGTGCCCGACGTCATCAAAAATATCCTGGTGCCCATCAACGCCCAGAAGGGCGACGATCTGCCGGTTTCCGCCTTCCGGGGCATGGAGGACGGCACCATGCCTCTGGGCACCTCCCAGTATGAAAAGCGCGGCATCGCCACCCATCTGCCGGTGTGGGACAAGGACGAGTGCATCCAGTGCAACCGCTGCTCCTTCGTGTGTCCCCACGCGGTGATCCGTCCGTATCTGCTGAACGAGGACGAGGTGAAGAACGCCCCCGCCGGTCTGGAGCTCACCGACGCCAAGGGTCCCCAACTGGCCGGCCTGCGGTACACCATGGGCGTGTCCACCCTGGACTGCACCAGCTGCGGCAGCTGCGTGGCCTCCTGCCCCAAGAGCGGCAAGGCCCTGCGCATGGTCCCGGCCCACGAGGTATCCCTGGACCAGACCAACTGGAACTACCTGCAGACCATCCCCGAGAAGAACGACCGCTTCGACAAGTTCACCCTGAAGGGCAGCCAGTTCCGCCAGCCCCTGGTGGAGTTCAACGGCGCCTGCGCCGGCTGCGGCGAGACGCCGTATGTGAAGCTGCTGACCCAGCTGTTCGGCGACAAGATGTTCCTGGCCAACGCCACCGGCTGCACCCAGGCTTGGGGCGCTGCCATGCCCTGCGTGCCCTACTGCAAGAATAAGGAGGGCAAGGGTCCCGCCTGGTCCAACTCCCTGTTTGAAAACAACGCCGAGTTCTCCTATGGTATGTGCCTGGCGGTGAAGCAGCTGCGCGCCGCCGTCACGGACTACGTCCATCAGCTGGATGACATGACCGAAAACGCCGCCGTCAAGGCCGCCATCGCCAAGTGGCTGGAGACCTATGACGACCTGGACGCCTCCACCCCCGCCACCCGGGAGCTGCTGCACCTGCTGGAGAGCGAGACCTTCTCCGCTCAGGAGCAGGCCGTGGTGGACGAGATCCTCAAGCGCCGCAAGGATATGTCCAAAAAGACCATGTGGATGTACGGCGGCGACGGCTGGGCCTACGACATCGGCTACGGCGGTCTGGACCATGTGTTCGCCATGGGCGAGGACGTCAACGTCCTGCTGGTGGACACCGAGGTGTACTCCAACACCGGCGGACAGTCCTCCAAGGCCACTCCCGTGGGCGCCGTGGCCCAGTTCCAGGCCAGCGGCAAGAAGACCAAGAAGAAGGACCTGGGCATGCTGATGATGACCTATGACAACGTCTATGTGGCCCAGTGCTCCATGGGCGCCGACCCGGCCCAGCTCATCAAGGCCATCCGGGAGGCCGAGGCCCACAAGGGTCCCTCCATCGTCATCTGCTATGCGCCCTGCATCAACCACGGCATCAAGAAGGGCATGGGCTGCGTCCAGCAGGAGATGAAGGACGCCGTGGCCTCCGGCTACTGGAACCTGTACCGCTACAGCCCCGAGACTCACAAGTTCACCCTGGACAGCAAGGAGCCCAGCATGGCCCTGTACGACTTCATGAAGGGCGAGGTGCGCTACTCCTCCCTGGAGCTGAGCTTCCCGGAGAACGCCAAGGTCCTGTTCGCCGAGGCGGAGGACGCCGCCAAGGCCAAGTACGAGTCCTATAAGCGCCGGGCCGAGGATCAATAAGGCCGGGCACAATGCAGCCAGATAATCACAACGCCGGATAATTAAAAAGCGATAAGAACCTTTCGTTTTCAGAGAGCGGCACGGCTTCGGTCGCGCCGTTCTCTTTTGCGGCATTTATCCCGACAGAGGCTCCGTTCCCCGGGCATAACGGCCAAAAAACACGTGTGTTTTTTGGCATATACCACAATCTTTCCAAAAATACAAAAAGTCCGTTGCAAAACGGCTGCAACGGTGTTGTATATAGTAGGGGTGAGAGCTTCCCACCGCCATATAAGAGGAAAGAGAGAAAACATATGAAACCGTTCCGACACTTCGCCATCGCGTTCTGCGTGTGTTCCTTGCTTTGTATGCTGACGGCCTGCATGTCTTCAGTTACCGTTTGGCCTTCATTCGTTGATTTATCAAAAAAGGATGTCATCCTGCGGGTAGATGGAACGGAAACTGCCCTACTGTATTGGTACGATGCACCAAACGGCAATTACGAATGGAATGTTTTTCAGGCCCTCGACAATGGACAGGTCGCTCCCGTTCCTGTGCGTTACACCGATAAAGTGGCACAAATAGAGGACAACTTGTGCCACATAACAGAGTGCTTCGTTCCGGACTATGGAGACCACTATATTCACCTTACTTACATGTCGACAGATCAGGATCCGCTCCCATCCGTGTCAGACTCCGCATTTTCTACATTTTACTCCTACGAAATTGAAAATGGGGTGGCTCGAATGTATTGCTTTTTTGCCTACATTCCCGAATTCTCTGAAGGTTACACCGTGTATATCAACCAGGATGCTGTTGTGATAAACTGAACCAAGAAGGGAAAAAGTCGGCCAGGTTTCCATTCCGAGCTTTGATGGCCATCCTTTTTGCGTGATCGGGCTATGGCCGAACCATCACGGCAATCCAGGCTCGGGAATTTATATCAAAAGCGGGAATCCGGCAAGTCGGATTCCCGCTTCAACACATTTATCTTCCGCCCAGGTCCACCGCGTGGCGGACAAAGCTCATAGGCGGCACCGGATGGGGCAGCTGCATGGTAAACACCATCTGCGGCGTTTTCGGCTCCGTCAGCGGCAACCCCTGGCTGTCGGTCATCATGGGGGCCGTCATGGTAAAGGGCTTGGTGTCCGGCCCCACCACCTCCACCTGATCCCCGCAGGCAAACTTGTTGCGCAGGCTCAGGGTGGCCAGGCCCTCCGGCGTGCAGTCCGTCACCACGGCGCAGATCTGCCAGTCCCGGATGTACCGAGCGTCCTCATAGAACTGCCCCGGCTGGCCATAGAAAAAGCCCGTGGAATAGTGCCGGTGGCTGACATGCTCCACCTCGTCCCGCCACACCGGGTCCACCGGCCGCCCGGCGGCCACGTCGTCCAGCACATGGCGATAGGCCCCGGTGACAATGGCGGCGTAATAGGCGGACTTGGCCCGCCCCTCGATCTTCAGGCAGTCCACTCCGGCGTCCATCAGGTCGTCCAGGTGGTCGATCATGCACATATCCCGGGAGTTCATGATGTAGGTGCCCTTCTCGTCCTCGAACACCGGGAAATATTCCCCGGGCCGCTTCTCCTCCATCAGTGCGTACTGATAGCGGCAGGGCTGGGCGCAGGCGCCCCGGTTGGAGTCCCGCCCGGTCATATAGTTGGACAGCAGGCACCGCCCGGAATAGGACACGCACATGGCCCCGTGGCAGAAGGTTTCCAGCTCCAGGGCCGGGTCCACCCGGCGGCGGATCTCCCGTATCTCGTCCATCCCCAGCTCCCGGGCCAGCACCACTCGCTGGGCCCCCAGGTCAAACCACGCCTGGGCGCAGGCATAGTTGGCGATAGACTGCTGGGTGCTGATGTGCCGCTGGCACCGGGGGGCATATTTCCCGGCCAGGGTAAAGGCCCCCAGGTCCGCCAGAATCAGGGCGTCCACCCCGGCGTCGTTGAGCTTTTCCAGGTGCTCCGGCAGCCGGTCCACCTCGCCGCTGCGGGGCATGGTGTTCACGGTGGCGTGGACCTTCACCCCGTGCCGGTGGGCAAAGTCCACCGCCCGGGGCAGCTCCTCATCGCTGAAATTCCCCGCAAAGGACCGCATGCCGAAGGACGTCCCCGCCAGATACACGGCGTCCGCCCCGTACAGCACGGCCATCTGCAGCTTTTCCCAGTCCCCTGCCGGAGCCAGCAGCTCCGGTTTTTTTCGCTCCGCCGTCATCCGAACTTCCGCAGATTGGCGTTGTGCTCGGACAGGGTGCGGCTGAACACATGCCGCTGGGTATCGGGATTGAGCACATAGAAATAGTAGTTGGTATCGTCCGGCTGCAGGGCGGCCTGGATGGAGGCCTTACCGGCGTTGGCGATGGCCGTGGGGGGCAGTCCCTGGTGGGTATACAGGTTATAGGGGCTGTCCAGGGTCTGATAGTCGTCCTCGGTGATCTCCCGCCCGGCAGCATACACCAGAGAGGCGTCGATCTGCAGCAGGTGGGCCGTCTCGCCCACGTTCTCCAGGCGGTTGTGGATCACGGAGGAGATCAGCGTGCGGTCGGTGCCGTCGGTCTCCTTCTCGATCAGGGAGGCCATGATGACGATCTCCTTCAGGCTGTAGGAGGAGTTGGCGATCAGCGGCGCCAGGTCCGGATCGTCCACAATACGGTCCTGGAAGTTGGCCAGCAGGCGGCTCAGGGCCGAGTCGGCATTTTCCTTCACATAGAACTCATAGGTATCCGGGAACAGATAGCCCTCCAGGCGGCTGATGCTGCCCAGATTCTCGTTGTCCACGAAGTCGAACTTGTCGAACACATGGTTCTTGGCGGACTCCTCCAGGGCGGCGGCGTCGGACACATCGTTCTCCGCCAGCAGCTGGATGATCTGCTCCACGGTGTAGCCCTCGGGGATGGTGACGGTAACGGTGGCCGCCACGCCGCCGGTGGGCTGCATGGACTTGATGAGACAGTTGAAGTCCATGTCGGTGTTCAGCTCATACACGCCGGGCTGAATATAGCGGCTGGCGTGGAACACGGGGCTGGTGATCATGAACAGCAGCTTGGAGTTGATGAGCCCCGCCTTCTTCAGCTTGGTGGCCACCGTCCCCACGGAGTCGCCGCTCTCCACCTCGACGGTGGCGGTCAGAGGAGCCTTATTCAGGGCGCACACATCGTTGACGGCCAGCCAGCCGATACCGGCCAGCAGGAACGAGGCCACGATGACCCCCGCCAGATAGCCCAGCCACCCCAGGCGGCGCTTTTTCTTGGGCTTCGGTCCCTGGCCGGAAGCCTGCTTACGGACCTCCTGGGCATCCCATTTGGCCGTATCGGAGTTCTGATAATCGGACATATGATCGGTTCCTTTCTCTATTTTTTCCGCCGGGCACACCCGGACAAGATACGCCGGAGCCATCTCCGGCATAGAATAGCCCATACAGGAAACAAGTGAGGTGAATCGCATGTGCTTTGACAACAACAATTGCTCCTGCATCTGGCTGATCGTGATCTTACTGCTGGTGTTCTGCTGCTGCGGCAGCGGAACCGGATCCCGCTGCGGCTGCGGCAACGGAGGCGACGGCTGCTGCTCCTGCTGAGGGCCGTACATACCTTCGCCCGGAGGGGACGCGCAGGCGTTCCCTCCCTATTTTATGCCCTCCAGCAGGTCACGGAGCCGCTCCATGACCTCCCGGTGGATGTCGTCCACGGAGCGGACCTGTCCGTCCCGGGCGCAGTCAATGCGGGTCCACCCGCCGTAGTCCACCACCATGGCGGCGCTCTCCCGGCAGGACCGCAGGTATGCCTCGTCCCGCTCGTGGATGTCGGCGGTGGTGTGGGTCAGCTGCTCCCGGCGGCGCATCATCTGCTCCGACAGCTCCGTGGGCACGTCCAGATACAGCACCCGGTCCGGCTCCGGCAGCCCCAGCTTCCGGTATTCAAAGTCAAACAGCCAATCCAGAAACGCCTGCCGCTCCTGAGCCGGCAGCTTGGAGGTCTGGTGCACGGCGTTGCTGGTGGTGTACCGGTCGGCGATGACCAGTCCCCCCTGCCGGTACCAGCCGCCCCAGTCCTGCTTGAAGGAGGCATAGCGGTCCACGGAGAAAAACGTGGCGGCGGCATAGGCATTGACGTCCGCCGGGTCGGTGCCGAAGGCCCCGCTGAGATACAGCCGCAGCAGCGCCGAGGACTCCTCCTTGTACCGGGGAAACTCCAGCTTGCGGAAGGGCACGCCCCGGCTCTCCAGCTCCCGGCACAGAAGCGCCGTCTGGGTGGCCTTTCCGGAGCCGTCGGTGCCCTCGAATACGATCAGTTTTCCGCTCATCCTATGTTTCCTCCCCCGGCTCGACATATGCATTCAGGTTATTCTACCACGGCCCGGCCCTTTTGTCCATGAAAAAGTTTTCCACCCCGTCCGGAGGCCTCATCTATACATTTTCATTTACCTGTACAGAATCCGTAAAAATCAGGTGACAAATCCGGACAAAGGCAGTATAATATAGACAAATCATCACCATTGACGGGGTGCAGAAAGGATGTTTTCGCATGAAAAAGCAGATTCTTATCACCATTGGCCGCGAATACGGCAGCGGCGGGCATGACCTGGCGGTCCTGCTGAGCCAGCGGCTGGGCATCCGGATGCTGGACCGGGAGCTTATTGACGAGCTCTGGAAAAATGACCCGGAAATGCAGCGGCTGGCCCAGGAGTACGACGAGCGGCCGGTGAACCGCATTCTCAGCCGCAAGATCAACGAATTTGACAACTCCATCCCCCACAACGTGGCCCAGCGGCAGTTCGACATGATCCGCCAGATCGCCGACAGCGGCGAATCCGCCATTTTCGTGGGCCGCTGCGCCGACTACGCCCTGGCCGGGCGGCCGGGCCTGCTGCGGATCTTCTGCCGGGCGGACCTGACCCAGCGGATCAAGCGCATCCGGCAGCGGCACAATCTCTCCCCGGAAAAGGCCGCGCTGCTGGTGGCCAAAACCGACCGGCATCGCCGGGTCTACTACCACCACCACACCGGCAAGTTCTGGGGCCACAGCTCCTGCTATGACCTGACGGTGAACACCAGCGTCCTGGGGGTGGAGAAAACCGCCGAAGCCCTGGAGGCGTATATCCGGGCATTTCAGGAGCAGGACTGACCGCCGCACATATTTTGATACAAAAAAGCACCGCCCGCAGGCGGTGCTTTTCATATGGTTCTTTTACTCGGCGGGGTAAACAGAAACCTGCTTACGATCCTTGCCCAGACGCTCGAAGCGGACAACACCGTCGGCCTTGGCAAACAGCGTATCATCGCTGCCGATGCCAACGTTGGTGCCGGCGTGGATGTGGGTGCCGCGCTGGCGGACCAGGATGTTGCCGGCCAGAACGAACTGACCATCAGCGCGCTTGGGGCCAAGGCGCTTGGACTCGGAATCACGGCCGTTCTTGGTGGAGCCCATACCTTTTTTATGGGCAAAGAACTGCAGACCAATGTTCAGCATAATGCAGTACCATCCTTTCTATGAGATGATTGCGGGGGGAACAGGAGGGTTTCATGCCTCCATCACTTCAATGTTTTCCGGATACTCGTCGTGAAGCTGGGCCAGATGCACCATCAGCCCCGTCAGAAGATTCTGGCAGGTGTTCTCCGTCATGGGAGCCAGGCCCCCGGGCAGACGAAAGGAGATGGCGGCGTCCTGCTCCCGGACTTTCACCGCGGCACACAGACCCATCACGTCATTGACGGTGGCTTCTACCAGACGCACAGCGCTGGTAACGGCGGCGCAGACGATGTCCTCACCCTCTGCGGCGAAGCCGCTGTGTCCCTGTGCATCGAAACCGACGATGCGGGCTTCCTCTGTCAGGAATGTAACGGTCGTCATGCTGTCACTCAGAAGGAGATCTTGCCGATTTCCACCTTGGTGTAGGGCTGACGATGACCCTGCCGTTTGCGATAACCCTTCTTGGGGGTATACTTGAAGATACGGATCTTCTTGCCCTTGCCGTTCTTGACGACGGTGGCGTCCACCTTAGCGCCCTCCACCACGGGAGTGCCGAACTTGGTGTTTTCGCCGTCGACGATGGCCAGGACCTGGTCGAACACCACGGAATCACCCGCGTTGACGTCCAGCTTCTCGATAAACAGAGTGTCACCCTCGGAGACGTTGTACTGCTTACCACCGGTCACGATAATAGCCTGCATACTTGTTGCACCTGCCTTTCCTTTATTACGGACTCGCTGTCGGGGGCGTCCGGCAAGGCCGGAACTTTTGACCCATTCAAAGCGGCTTATAGAGTATAACAGAGAAATTCACCTTTGTCAATCACTTTTCGCCGTTTTCCAAAGCAAATTTGCCCGCCTGCCGCGAAAGCGGCAGGCGGGCGCTTATCGTCTTATGCCCCGGGCTGTTACACGGTGCCCGTTACCGTCAGGACGCTCTGTCCCGGGGTGACGGTCCAGGAGCCGTCGGCGTTCTGGGTGAACGCGGCCTCCGGCACCGTCAGCTTACCGGCCACCGTGGCAAAGGCGCCGGTGGCGGCGTCATAGGTGTAGTCCTCCGGCGACGTCCAGGCCGTGCCGTTGAAGGTGACGCCGGTGATGTTCAGGATGGGGTCGAAGGTGTCGGTGATCACGGCCCCCTCCTGGCCGGTCAGGGCGGTGTTGCCGGTGTTGCGGATAGTAAAGGTATAGGTCAGAGGCCCGTTGCCGGTGACCACGGCGGGAGACAGGGCCTTGCTGATGGTCAGCTCCGGCTCCAGCCGGGCCGCCGTGGCAGCCGTGGCCGTCAGCGGCGTGGCCAGACCGCCGCCGCTGGCGGTGACGGTGTTCCGGATCTCACCCTCCACCCCCGGCGCGGCAAACTCCGTGACCCGGGCCTGATACACCAGGGTGGCGTTGCCCCCGGCGGGCACCGTAACGCCGGTGACGGTCATAGGCGGCCCCGCCGTCACCGTGGGGGCGGGCTGGGCCGTGCCGCCGTTATAATAGAGGACGCTGCCCGGCACATAGGCCAGGGGATACACGGTGCCGGCGGCCGCGGTGCTGCCGCCCAGGTCGTCGGTCAGGGTCAGCCCGGTCAGCGCCGTGCCGGTATTGGTCAGGGTCACCACATACGTTACCGTGTCCCCGGGCCGGTAGCTGCCGGACACCGCCGTCTTGGTAACGGTCAGGGCGTCCCGCAGCTCGCCGGTGACCACGTTGGAATTGATCTGGCTGCCGTTATAGGATAACGTTGCCATATTGGTAAAGGAAGCCATAGAACTCCTCCCGGAAAACGGATGGATTTTCCCGCGCTGCCGCGGGAGCCGTTTCCGCATTCCAGTGTATGCGCCATGGCCTGCCGCCGTCAGCCCTGCTTGTTCAGGGAGGCCTGCACAAAGCCCACGAACAGCGGATGGGGCCGGTTGGGACGGCTCTTGAACTCCGGGTGGAACTGCACCCCCACAAACCAGGTATTGGCGGGTTCCTCCACGATCTCCACCAGATGCCCGTCCGGGGACAGCCCCGCCAGCCGCAGTCCGGCGTCCTGCAGCTCCCGGCGGAACTGGTTGTTGAACTCATACCGGTGCCGGTGCCGCTCGGAGATGTCGGCGGCGCCGTAGGCGGCCCGGGCCAGGGTACCCTCCGCCAGCACGCAGGGGTACTTGCCCAGCCGCATGGTGCCGCCCTTGGCGGTAATGCCCACCTGATCCGGCATCAGAGCGATCACCGGATGGGCAGTCAGGCCGGAGAACTCCGCGCTGTGGGCGTCGGCCCACCCGGCCACGTGCCGGGCATATTCGATGACGGCGATCTGCATCCCCAGGCAGATGCCGAAATACGGCACATCCTTCTCCCGGGCGTATCGCGCCGCCAGGACCATCCCCTCGATGCCCCGGTCGCCGAAGCCGCCGGGCACCAGAACGCCGGAGCAATCTCCCAGCACCCGGCCAACGTTTTCCGCCGTCAGGCCCTCGGAGTCCACCCATTTGATATTCACCTTGGCGTCGCAGGCCGTCCCCGCATGGAACAGGGACTCGACCACGCTGAGATACGCGTCATGCAGGCCGGTATATTTGCCCACCAGGGCGATCTGCACGGTTTTATGCACCCCGTTGATGCGCTGCACCAGGGCCGTCCACTCGGCCAGGTCCGGCTCCCGCTGGGGCAGTCCCAGCTTCCGGCAGGCCACCCGGCACAGGCCCTCCCGCTCCAGCAGCAAGGGCACCTCATACAGGGTGGAGGCCGTCAGATTCTGGATAACGCAGTCCTCCTCCATGTTGCAGAACAGGGCGATCTTCCGCCGCAGGTCCTCCGGCAGGGGACTGTCCGTCCGGCACACCAGAATATCCGGCTGAATGCCCACGGACAGCAGCTCCTTCACGGAGTGCTGGGTGGGCTTGCTTTTCAGCTCCCCGGTGCCGGGGATGGACACCACCAGGGGCACATGGATATACAGCACGTTTTCCCGGCCCTTCTCCGCCGCCACCTGGCGGATGGCCTCCAGATAGGGCTGGCTCTCGATGTCGCCCACGGTGCCGCCTACCTCGGTGATGATGATGTCCGTTTCGCCGTCGTCCATGGCGTAAATGCGCCGCTTGATCTCGTCGGTAACATGGGGGATGATCTGCACGGTGCCGCCCAGATAGCCTCCCTGCCGCTCCCGGTTCAGCACGTTCCAGAACACCTTGCCCGAGGACACGGAGGCGTTCCCCGTCAGGGACTCGTCCACAAACCGCTCATAGTGCCCCAGGTCCAGGTCCGTCTCCGCGCCGTCATCGGTGACGAACACCTCGCCGTGCTGAAAGGGGCTCATGGTGCCGGGGTCCACATTGAAATAGGGGTCGAACTTCTGGTTTTTCACCCGGAAGCCCCGCTGCTTCAGCAGCCGCCCCAGGGACGCCGCGCAGATGCCCTTTCCCAGCCCGGACACCACGCCGCCGGTAACAAAAATATGCTTCATCGTGACCACTCCTTACCCGCAGAATACCATATCAAAAATACTTTCAAATTCTACTGCCGCCGCCCTCCCCCGTCAAGACGGAATATTTATCAAAATAAAGAATCCCCTCCGGTGCTTCCCTGCACAATCAGCCGAAATTGCGGAATTTGCGAAACTTTTCCTTGCAATCCGCCTACCGGCGTGGTATGGTAGATTTGAACCCGCCCTATCCGGCGCCCTCTCCCCTACCGCAGCCCGGGAATGCGCCTGCGCAGCACCGGGCACAGCAGGGCCGTCACGGCGATTTTTGCGGCGTCCCCCGGCAGATAGATCAGCATCCCCGACCAGAGCAGGGCCGGTGCGCTGATGCCCTTGCCCAGATAGCCGTTGAGGATCAGCGCCATATAGGGCACCCCCACGGCATAGAGAACCGCCAGCCCCGCCCCGCAGGCCAGGGCCAGCCTCACCGGCGAGCTGCTGCGGCGGCTCAGAGCGCCGATAACGGCGGCGGCGGGAATCAGCCCCAGCAGGAACCCGAAAGAGGGCTGAAGCACATAGCCGAAGCCGCCTCCGGCGGTGAAGATCGGCAGCCCCACAAGCCCCAGAGCCACATAGACCCCCTGGCTCAGGGCTCCGCCGCCCGGCCCCAGCAGCACCCCCGCCATGGCGGTGAACAGGAACTGCAGGGTGATAACGGAAATCCCTATCGGAATACGAATAAACGCGCCCACCGCCGTCAACGCGGCCAGCAGCGCGGTATATACCAGCTTTCGTGCGGACATGGCCCCCTCCTGATTTGGAATAGATTGGGGCCATGATACCATAGCGGCCCCTAGTTGTCAACGAATTGACAACCAGGGGCCGTTTTTCATTCTGCCTCCGCCTGGGGATAGACCAGGCTTTCCGGCGTCCAATTGCGGATCCGGTCTGCGTACCAGGCGCAGCAGTCCCGGGCCAGGGCCGTGTCCAGATTGCGGAAGTTGCCGCACTCTGCGGCGCTTTTGCCGGGCATGGGACCGTCATAGACCGCCCCGGCGGCGAACACCCGCTGCACCAGGCGGATGGCCGCCTCATCCGTCAGCCGGCGGCTGTCGAACAGGAAGTAAAACCCCGTCTGGCAGCCCATGGGGCCGAAGTAGATCACGGCGTCCTTTTCCGGGCTGTTGCGCAGAAGGGTGGCGATGATGTGCTCCACCGAGTGCATCTGGGCATTGGTCAGCAGGTCGCCGGTGTTGGGCTTTTTGAAGCGCAGGTCGAAGGTGGTGACGTCTCCGTCCCGGCGGGACAGGTACAGGCCGGGAACCAGCACGTCGTGGTTCACCGTGAAGCTGGCGATCCGTTCCATGTCACGCCTCCAGCTGGTCCACAAAGGCCATGACCACCCGGTTCAGGTCCCGCATGGCCGTGGGAAAATTGAAAACGAAGTCGTGGTGCTCAAACAGGCAGTCGGACACGGACTTGACGGACATGAAGGGCACGTTGTTGCGCAGGCACACCTGGGCATCGGCGCAGCCCTCCATGTCGCACAGCAGTGGGTGGAAGGTGTCGGCGATCCAGTGGGCCCGGGGGGTGTCGGTGGCAAACCAGTCGCCGGTGGCCACCCAGCCGGTGCGGTATGGAACGCCCACCCGGTCCATGGCGTCCTTGGCCCGGTCCAGGTCGCTGGTAGGGAACTGCACCCGGTTCACCGTGGACACCAGTCCCACAGGGTCGCCCAGGGCGCTGGTATCCACATCGTGCTGCAAAAAGCCCTCCGCCAGAACGATGGAGCCGATGGGCATATTCTCGAAGCACCCGGCCACACCGGCGTTGAGCACCAGGTCCGGCTGATACAGGCTGATCAGCAGCTGGGTGGCCATGGCGGCGTTGACCTTGCTGACGCCGCCGGCACAGGCGATGACGTCTGGCCGGATCTGATAAAACGGCACCCCGGCCACGGTTTGCAGCGGCTGTGCATTCTCCTGGGTCAGCAGGCTTTCAATCTCGCCGGTCATGGCGTATACAAGTCCGATCTTCATGGTTGGTTTCCTCCCGATAAATTCGATTTTCACCCTATATTGTAAGGATTCACCGGGTGGATTGTCAAGAGGATTGCAAAATTTCCCAAAATGCGGTATAATGAGCTGAGAAATGAACCAAAAGTGCATTTTTAAACAGTGTGGTGATTAATATCCTATGACCTGTACAAAATGCCGGGAAGACTGTCGCAGAATTGTAACCGGTTTGTAACTATTTGTAATTTTCTGGAAAGGGGTGATCGCATGCCCGTTTTCGGCGTGATCTGCGAATATGACCCCTTCCATCTGGGGCACCGGTGGATGCTGGAGCAGCTGCACCGGCAGGGACCGGTGGTGTGCGCCATGAGTGGCTGCTTCACCCAGCGGGGGGAATTTGCCGCCGTGAACAAGTTCGCCCGGGCGGAGATGGCCGTTCGGAACGGGGCGGACCTGGTGCTGGAGCTGCCCACGCCCTGGGCGGTGTCCGGGGCGGAGCGCTTTGCCCGGGGCGGCGTGGAGCTGCTGAAGAAAACCGGCCTGGTGACCCACCTGGCCTTCGGCAGCGAGTGCGGCGACCTGGAGGCCCTGCAACGGGTGGAAGCCTGCCTCTCCGGCGAGAGCTTTCAGGAGACCCTCCGGCGAAGATTGGAGGGCGGCGAGACCTTTGCCCGCTGCCGCCAGGCGGCGGTGGAGGAGCTGCTGGACCCCCGGGACGCGGCGCTGCTGTCCCAGCCCAACAACATCCTGGCCATCGAGTATCTGAAGGCCCTGCGCCGGGCGGATTTTTCCATGGAACCGATAACGTTCCCGCGCCGGGGCGGACCCCACGACGGCGGCGCGGCGGATGGGATCGCCTCCGCGTCCCACATCCGCAGGCTTCTGCGGGCGGGGCACACGGAGGAGGCCATGGCCTTCCTGCCCCGGGAATCGGCGGAGGTGCTGCGGCGGGAAATGGCCGCAGGCCGGGGGCCGGTGGATATGCACACCTGCCAGCGGGCCATTCTGGCCCGGCTGCGGACCATGTCCCAGGAGGACTTTCTCCCCTATGACGGCGGCGGCGAGGGGCTGTACCGCCGGTTTTACCGGGCGGTGCGGCGGGCCGCGGACATAGACGGCCTGCTGGAGGCCGCCAAGACCCGGCGCTATCCCCTGGCCCGGCTGCGGCGGATGCTGCTGGCGGCGTATCTGGAGCTGCCGGAGCCGGAGCACATTCCCTATCTGCGGCTGCTGGCCGCCAGCTCCCGGGGCTGCACCCTGTTGCGGCAGATGCGCGGAGCACCGGTGCTGACCAAGCCCGCCGACGTATCCCGCCTGGGGCAGACGGCCCAGGACCTGTTCACCCGGGAGGCCGGTTGGACCGATTTATATACTCTGGCGTATCCCGACCTGTCTCAGAGCGCCTGCGGCGCGGACTGGCGGGCCACCCCATGGATCATGTAAGGAAATGCCTATGAAGAAACTGTACATCATTCTGATAGCGGCCCTGCTGCTGACGCTGGCGGCGTGCCTGACAGCCTGCAGCGCCAAGCCCGTGTCCCTGCGGGGCACCGAAGCGCCCAATCTGCCCGGCCCGACTAATGACGCGCTGAAGGTCACGGACGAGGGCCAGGACTGGAACATCACCCTGGAGCAGGTAGATAAGGAGAACTTCGCCGAGGACGACCGGCTGCTGGCCAAGGGCAGCTATCAGGTGTTCCAGCTGAACCAGGAGGGTTCAGGGGACACGCTGACCGCCACCGCCGCTGCCGCCGAGGGCATCAACGCGTATTTTGAGCAGTGGCGCAAGGACCAGCTGCAATTTCTGGGAGACGTGACCAACCTGGCCCGGGATGCTTACGCCGGTGTCAACGGGGAGGACTCCCGCTGGGAGCAGCCGGAGTATGTGTACTCCGATACCGTTACCACCGACTATTGGGTGGGGCCGGAGCTCCTGTGCGTGGAGATGCACTACAGCTCCTATTCCGGCGGGGCACACCCCAACTCCTGGCGCGTGGCGGTGAGCTTCGACCTGAACACCGGCGAGGCCGTCAAGCTCATGGAGCTGGCCGAGGACAGCGAAGGCCTGCGGGCCGCCGTCAAGGAGAATCTGCTGTACCAGATCCGAGAGAGCGACATCTGGACGGAATACGGAGCCGAGGCCTTCTTCGAGGACTATGAGGACACCGTGGGCAACTGGGCGGATCAGTGCCTGGTATTCGGCGACAACGGCCTGACCGTGGTGTTCAACCCCTATACCATCGCCCCCTATGCCGTGGGAGAGCTGTCGTACCTGATCCCCTATAGCCTGCTGCAGCCCTATCTGAATGGCCGGGCCATGCAGCTGCTGGGTCTGAACTGAGTCAATTCTTTGGATAAATAAAGGGCTTCCACCCGACCGGTGGAAGCCCTTTATTATGTCGTTGTTACAGGATGGACTTGGCGTCCACATAAAGCTCCCGGACCGCCGGTGCATCGTCGCTGACGGGCTCCGGCTGATGGTCCCGCTTCTCGATGAACTTGGGGGCCACCTGGGGGAACAGGGCCAGGCTCAGCACGTCCTCGTCGGACTTGGCAAGGCCCCGGAACTCCTGGCGGTACTTCTCCAGCTCCGGCTCCAGCAGGTCGGCCGGGCGGCAGGTGACCACGTCCTCGGGAGCGATGCCCGCCTTGGCCCGGACCTCCGGGTTCACCTGGCCGGGGAGCTGGCCGTACTCGCCCTTGAGCATGGCCTTGGACTCCTTGGGGAACACCTTGTACCGCTCCCCCATGATGATGTTCATCACCGCCTGGGTGCCCACGATCTGGCTGGAGGGGGTCACCAGGGGAGGATAGCCGAAGTCCTTGCGGACCCGGGGAATTTCCGCCAGCACGTCGTAGTATTTGTCCTCCTTCCCGGCCTGCTTCAGCTGGGAAATGAGGTTAGAGAGCATACCGCCGGGGACCTGATACAGCAGGGTGTTGGTGTCCACCCGCAGGACCTTGGGGTCCAGAATGCCCGCGTCCTGAAGCCGCTGGGCCACCTGGCGGAAATGGACAGCGGCATCGGACATCTTGCCCAGGTCCAGGCCGGTGTCGCGGACGGTTCCCTTCAACGTGGCCACCAGGGACTCGGTGGCGGGCTGGCTGGTGCCGTTGGCCATGGGCGACAGGGCGGTGTCCACGATGTCCACCCCGGCATAGGCCGCCATCAGCAGCGTCATATCGCCGGTGCCGGAGGTGTTGTGGGTGTGCAGGTGGATGGGGACGCTGACGGTCTCCTTCAGAGCCTTCACCAGGGAATAGGCGTCCATAGGCAGCAGGAGGTTGGCCATGTCCTTGATGCAGATCATGTCCGCGCCCATCTCCTCCAGCTCCTTGGCCAGCTTCACGAAGTAGGCCTCGTTGTGGATGGGGGACATGGTATAGCTGAGGGTGGCCTCCACCTGTCCGCCGTATTTCTTGGTGGACTTGATGGCCTGCTCCAGATTGCGCACGTCGTTGAGAGCGTCGAAAATGCGGATGATGTCGATGCCGTTTTCGATGGACTTGGCGCAGAAGGCGTCCACCACGTCGTCGGCGTAGTGCTTATAGCCCAGGATGTTCTGGCCCCGGAACAGCATCTGAAGTTTGGTGTTCTTCACGTGCTTGCGGATGGTGCGCAGACGCTCCCAGGGGTCCTCCCCCAGAAAGCGCATACACGCATCAAAGGTTGCGCCGCCCCAGCACTCCAGGGAGTAGTACCCGATGGAGTCCAGGGTTTCCAGGGCGGGCAGCATATCCTCGATGGTCATGCGGGTGGCCGCCTGGGACTGGTGGGCGTCCCGGAGGATGGTATCAGTAATCAGCAGGGGCTTATTCGATAAAAATTCCATAATTTACCTCCTATCAGCCGAACAGGGAGATCAGCACGCCTGCGGCGATGGCGGAGCCGATGACGCCCGCCACATTGGGGCCCATGGCGTGCATCAGCAGGAAGTTGCCGGGATTGGCCTCCTGGCCCACCTTCTGGCTGACCCGGGCCGCCATAGGCACGGCGGACACGCCGGCGGAGCCGATGAGGGGATTGATCTTCTCCTTCAGGAACAGGTTCATGAACTTGGCCAGCAGCACGCCGCCTGCGGTGCCGAAGCCGAAGGCCACCACGCCCATGCCCATAATGGCCAGGGTCTTGGGGCTGAGGAAGGTGGTGCCGGTGGCGGTAGCGCCCACGCTGATGCCCAGGAAGATGGTGACGATGTTCATCAGCTCGTTCTGCATGGTCTTGCTGAGCCGATCCAGCACGCCGCACTCCTTGGCCAGGTTGCCGAACATCAGGCAGGCGATCAGCGGCGCGGCGGAGGGCACCAGCAGGGCCACAAACACCGTGACCACAACGGGGAACAGGATCTTCTCCCGCTTGCTGACCTCCCGCAGGGGCTTCATGACGATCTGCCGCTCCTTCTCAGTGGTCAGGGCCTTCATGATGGGCGGCTGGATGACGGGCACCAGGGCCATGTAGGAGTAGGCCGACACGGCGATGGGACCCAGCAGTGCCGGGGCCAGCATGGCGGTGACGAAGATGGCCGTGGGGCCGTCCGCGCCGCCGATGATGCCCACGGAGGAGGACTCCGCGCCGGTAAAGCCCAGCAGACGGCAGCCCAGATAGGTCAGGAAAATGCCCAGCTGAGCGGCAGCGCCCAGCAGCAGGCTCTTGGGGTTGGCGATCAGGGGGCCGAAGTCGGTCATGGCGCCCACGCCCATGAAGATCAGGCAGGGATAGATGCCCAGCTTGATGCCCAGATACAGCACATCCACCAGGCCCACGGAAACGGTGACATTGCTCATGGTCAGACCGCTGGCGGCAGCGAACTGCTCTGCGCTGGCCAGGGTCTGGATCTGTACGGCGATGGAATTCACAGCGTCGCCGGTGGCGGCGGCCACCTGAGCGGCCACCTGACTCAGTGCATCCGCGCCAAACATGCTCTGGGCGGCGGTCCACAGGGAGTCCGCATAAGGCTGTAGCACATTGGCGGATACGCCGCTGTTCAGCATTTCAGACAGAAAGCTGGCCGTGATGGGCTGGCCGCCGAACAGCTCCCAGTGGACGTGGCCCCCGGCAAAGAGGATCTCGTGGAACATCCCCGCCCCGGGCAGATTGGTCACCAGCATGCCGATGGCGATGGGCACCAGCAGCAGAGGCTCAAACTTCTTCACTATGCCCAGAAACAGCAGGACACAGGCAATCACCAGCATAATGGCGCTTTTCCAGTTCTCCCCCTGGAAGAACTGATAGAAGCCGGTACTGGTCAGGAAATTGGCAATTGCTTCCATATGCGGCCCTCCGGGGTCAACCGATGGTGCACAGCAGGGTGCCGGACTCCACGGCGGCCCCCTTGGTGACGGACACGGAGGTGACGGTGCCGTCGCAGGGCGCCATGATCTCGTTTTCCATCTTCATGGCCTCCAGGATCATCAGCACGTCGCCCTTCTTCACGGCGCTGCCGCTCGTCACATTGACGGCCAGAATGGTGCCTGGCATGGGGGCGGTGATCTTTTCGCCTCCGGCGGGGGCGGCAGGTGCAGCGGGGGCAGGGGCAACCGCAGGAGCGGCGGGCGCACCGGTCATTTCCTCGATCTCCACCTCGAACACGGTGCCGTTGACGTTGACTCTGTACTTTTTCATGGTGCGTTCCTCCTTACACTTTCTTCATGGATACGATACGGATGGCGGAGACGTCGGTCCCCAGGTCCTCGGCGATGGCAGCAGCCACAGCCGCGATCATGGCGGGGCTTACGGCCTCCGCAGCCGCCGGGGCGGCGGGAACCGCAGCCTTGGGCGGCGTCTGAGCGCCGGCAGTGCGCGTGCACACCCAGCTCATCAGCGAAACCAGCAGAATGATGCACAGAAGTCCCGCAAACACCGTTCCCAGGCCCATCAGCACGACAAATAAGTTGGAATAGTCCATTTGTTCCTCCCTCATACTCTCTTTGCGCAGACGGTGCATATCCCGGAAGATTTGTCCTTTGTCTGTTGTCTGCGCGGACAAGACGTGGACAAATTTCTTTGATATGTTGTTCCATTATACACACAGATGGTGAATCTGTCAACAGTAATCCGTCACAATTCTAACAATTTGTGCAGAATGACAAATGTGCCCGACGGCACGCTTATATAAAACCACAGGAAAAGCGCACCTCCCACAGGGGAGATGCGCCGATCCGTTATCTGTTATACATAGCCGTACAGGCCCCGCACGGAGACCTCGCCGCAGCGCAGCGTGTCCACCGTGCCGTCCCGGCGGCGCACCACAAGGCCGTACTGCCGGTCGATGTCCAGGGCCGTCACCGTCTCCCCGGTATCCGGGATGCGCAGCGTCTGTCCCAGGTTCAGGCACAGGCGGCGATAATCGGCGGCGTAGACCTCCGGGGTGTGCAAGTGTCCGAAGGCCTGGCACAGAGCCTCTGCCAGGGCCGTTTCCAGGGCGGCCCGGTCCGCGGGATAGCCCTGGGCCTCCAGGGACGTGGCGATCTGGGCCACCTCCGGCGAAAAGTCATCGGGCCGCTGCCGCAGGTTGACGCCGATGCCGATGACCACATAGTCCACTCCCCTGCCGGACAGCGACGCCTCCGTCAGGATGCCCGCCAGCTTCCGCCCCTCCAGCACCAGGTCGTTGGGCCATTTGATCCGCACCGGTGCGCCGGTGACGCGTCGGATGGCCATGGCGGCGGAGACCGCCGCCATGGGGGTCAGGGGCAGCAGGTCCTCCGGCGTCCCCTCCGGCCGCCACAGCACCGAGAGGTACAGGCCCAGCCCCTCCGGCGATTCGAAGCTCCGGCCCATGCGGCCCCGGCCCGCCGTCTGCCGCCGGGCGATCACCGCCGTGCCGCTGGGCGCGCCCTGGGCCGCCAGGCTCTTGCATACGGTGTTGGTGGAGTCCACCGTGTCATAGCGGAAAATCTTTGGCTGCTCCATCCGTACTGACTCCCTTCGTTTTTCCCATGGTAACATGGATTTCCCCGGACGTAAAGAGTCCGATTGCCCAAAGAGGGGCAACATCATGTGCAGCCCCCTGCTTTCCGAAAGTGAAAGCAGGGGGCTGCCTGATTCGATTACACAAACCACTCGTTTTCCGCCCGGCGGGTATAGACGTCCTCCAGCTCATGCTGGTGGAACAGGTATCCCGGGTCATCAAAGTACTTGGCCCCGGAGGGACATTTTTTGACGCAGGCGCAGCACTTGATGCAGATGCCCCTGACCTGGGACACGTCCGCCGGGTCGATGGAGCCCATGGGGCACAGCTCCGCGCACAGGCCGCAGCCGCCGCACCTGTCCGGGTCCGTTTTAGGCTTCACCTTCAGGATGTTGATGGGGTTTCCATGGCGGTCCCGGGGGGTGTAATAGGGGCGGATGGGTGTTTCCCCCCGGACGGCAACAGGCGTATTCTCCGTCCCGGCTTGTCCCGCCAATTTCTCGCAGATTTCCCGGGCAAAAGCGGCTTGTCCCGCCATGTCCCCATCGTCCGGGCGGCCCGCCCCCAGGGTGCGGGAAAAGCTGTGCTCCCCCACGAAGGCTCCGGCCGCCACGCAGCGGAAGCCGTCCTGCTGGAGGATGTCCCGCAGCTCTATGAGGGCGTCGTCATAGTTCCGGTTGCCGAACAGCACCACCGGCACCGCCAGCGCTCCCCCGCCCCGGACCTTTTCCCGCAGGAACGGCAGCAGCACATTGGGCACCCGCCCGGCGTATACCGGCGTTCCCAGCACCACCAGGTCCGATTGGCAGAAATCCAGCTCCTGCTGCCGGACCTGGGGCCGGGTGAAGTCCAGACTGCGGCAGGGCGCCGCCAGCAGCCGGGCAAGCTCCCCGGCGATGTGCGTTACCGTGCGCTCCGTGGTTCCGGTGCCGCTGAAATACACGGCCCAAACGGTTGTCATGATATTTCCCCTCTTTTGTGTATTTTTGTGGGTTTTATAGACTGAAATCTTCCTCTTTCAGCCCGTCAGTGGAAAGCTGGGCCGGACGGGGCGGCACCCGCTTCAGGGGGTCATACCGGAAACGGAAGCAGTGATTCTCCGCCGACACGATGCCCTTTTTCACGCAGGCCACCTGGGTCTCGTTGATGCGGACCCCCTGGGCGCAGTAGGCGCACCGGGGCTCGATATCCTTGCGAAACAGCATGAAACCGCCCTCCTTACAGCGTATCCAGCCGCACCTTACCGTCCTCTGCCGTGGCCCGCAGCTGGGTGATGGGATGCTCGAAGCTGTCGATGATCTGAACCGCCATGGGGTCCTCCAGCTCCTTCTGGATGCAGCGGCGCAGATTCCTGGCCCCGTAGGCGGCGGAATAGGAGGAGTGCACCAGGTAGGAAACCAGCGCGTCGTCATAGGTGAAGGTATACCCCTTCTCCCGCAGGGAATCCCGCAGCTCATCCAGCATGATCCGGGCGATGGCGGCGAAGTTCTCCTCCGTCAGCTGGTGGAAATAGACGATCTCGTCCACCCGGTTGATAAACTCCGGGCGCAGGAACTCCCGCAGGGCCTTCATGGTGCGCTCCCGGCCCTGGTCATCGGCGCTGCGGCCAAAGCCCACGGACCCGGCGGCCTTGTCGGACCCGGCGTTGGAGGTCATGACGATGACGGTGTTCTCAAAGTTCACCTTGCGGCCATGGGCATCGGTGACCTCGCCGTCGTCCAGAATTTGCAGCAGAATGTTCAGCACATCCGGGTGGGCCTTTTCGATCTCGTCAAACAGGATGACGGAATAGGGCTTGCGGCGGATCTTTTCCGTCAGCTGCCCCGCCTCGTCATAGCCCACATAGCCCGGAGGGGAGCCCACCAGGCGGGAAACAGAGTGCTTCTCCATAAACTCCGACATATCCAGGCGGATCAGGGCGTCCGGGGTGTTGAACAGGTCGGCGGCCAGCTGCTTCACCAGCTCCGTCTTTCCAACGCCGGTGCTGCCCACGAAAATGAAGCTGACGGGCTTATGCTTGGGGGAAATACCCACGCGGCTGCGGCGGATGGCGGCGGACACGGCGGAAACCGCCTCGTCCTGGCCCACAATGTGCTGCTTCAGCCGGTCCTCCAGCTGGGACAGGCGCTTGAACTCCTCTTCCTTGATCTTGCTGGCGGGAATCTTGGTCCACATCTCGATGACCCGGGCGATGTTGTCCATGGTCAGCTGGGGCATACCCTTGGCCTCCAGGTCGGAAAGCTCCTGCTGCAGCCGCAGCTCCTGGCTGCGGAGCTGGGCAATGCGGGCATAGCGGGCGTCCAGCTCCTCCTGGGTGAACTCCTGACCCTCCGCCGGCTGGGCGGACATGAGGTTCTCCCGCTCGAAGGTGACGTTTTCCAGGTCCCGCTTGACCTCCATCCGGCGGTTGATATCCGGGTCGTGAAGGTTCATATCGGAGCAGGCCTCGTCGATCAGGTCGATGGCCTTGTCCGGCAGGAAGCGGTCGGTGATGTACCGCTCGGACAGCGCCACCGCCTGGCGCAGCACCCCCTGGGGGATGGAGACGCCGTGGTAATTTTCATAATAATGGGCGATGCCCTGGAGAATTTTCAGGGTATCCTCCAGGCTGGGCTCGTTGACGGTCACCGGCTGGAAGCGGCGCTCCAGGGCGGTGTCCTTTTCGATGTGCTTGCGGTATTCGTTGAAGGTGGTGGCGCCGATGACCTGAATCTCGCCCCGGGACAGGGCGGGCTTGAGGATATTGGCGGCGTTCATGCTGCCCTCGGCGTCGCCGGCGCCCACGATGTTGTGGACCTCGTCAATCACCAGGATGATGTTGCCCAGCTTGCGGATCTCCTCGATGAGGCCCTTCATGCGGCTTTCAAACTGGCCCCGGAACTGGGTGCCCGCCACCAGCGCCGTCAGGTCCAGCAGATACACCTGCTTATCCCGCAGCTTGAAGGGCACGTCCCCGGCGGCGATGCGCTGGGCCAGCCCCTCGGCAATGGCGGTTTTGCCCACGCCGGGCTCGCCGATGAGGCAGGGGTTGTTCTTCTGGCGGCGGTTCAGAATCTGCACCACCCGCTGAATCTCCTCCTCCCGGCCGATGACCGCGTCCAGCTTGCCGTCCCGGGCCCGCTGGCTGAGATTGATGCAGTAGCTGTCCAGGTACTTGTGCTTTTTATCGGCCTTGCGGCCCTTGGGGGCCTCCTCCCGGCCGGAGGGGGCGTCGGACTTCTCCGCCGGGGGATTGCTGCCGCCGAACAGGCGGTTCAGGAAGGGGAAGGTGGCGGTCTTGCCGCTTTCGCCGTCGTCCTCGTCGTCCTCATCCTGGGGGGCAGGCATGTCGCTGAGCTCCTCGGCCCCGCCGAAGGCCTGCATCATCTCGTTGTTGATGTTCTCCAGGTCCTCCGGAGAGATGCCCATTCGCTTCATCATCTCCTCCACCTGGGGCAGGCCCAGCTGGGCGGCGCATTTCAGGCACAGGCCCTCGTTGACCATCTCGCCCTTTTCATTCTGCCGGGAAATAAAGACCACGGCCACATTTTTCTTACATTTGGAACAAAGAGTCGGTTGCATGGTTTCCCTCCGTTATCTGGGTAAATTGTTCACAGCGCCGCCAGAAGGCCCAGCGGCGTCTGGGTTGCAAAGAATTTCAGCAGTGTGGTGCTGTCAATCAGTTCAGGGGTCAGAAGCCAGCCGAAGCGCTGCATGGCCCACACGGCCACAAACAGCGTAAGGCCGCCGCACACAAGGCCCAGAGCCGCGCCCCCCAGACCGTTGACGGTGCTGATCAGGGGCAGCCTGGTGACAATGGCATTCAGCGGCTTCATCAAAAGCCACAGCAGCGCCAGCAGAATCAGGAACACCACCACATACACCGCCGTGCTGGCCACGGAGCGGGCCACGCTGAGGCTCACCGCCCGGATCAGGCTCTCCCCTGTTTCCTGCACCCGCTGCGAAACGGTGTCCAGCAGCTTCTGGAGGCTGTCGCCCCGGAAGCTGAGAGCCTGGAGCATCTGGCCCGCGTCGGCGGCGTGGCTCTCCTCAATTTTCTGTTCCACCCGCTGGGTCACCCGGGGCTCGATCCACTGGGCCACAGGCTCCGTCAGGTGGTCGGCGGCCCAGGAGGCCCCCAGCAGGGCCACCACGACGATCAGCAGGCCCGCCAGACTTTTCAGCAGGCCCCGCTTGGCTCCCAGCCAGGCGGCGGCGATCAGGGCCGCCAGCACCAGAATATCGGCAAATACGGACATGGACACTCTCCTTTCGGGGTCAGGGCAGGAACACGCTGGCAGCGGCAGAGCCCGCCAGCACCGCAGAGCCGTCGCTGCGCATCAGCACATCACCGGCGCTGCTGACGCCCTGCAGGGTGGCGTATTCCTTGAGGTTTTTGTTATAGATCACCAGCCGGTCGGCAAACAGAACCGCCACATACCGGCCGCAGGCGGACATGCTCAGCACATCGCCGTCCAGGTCCAGGGACCCCAGCTCCTTGCCGTCGCTGTTCACCGTCACCAGGCGCAGCTGGCTGCCCACCTTGTAACGGCCCAGCAGCACGGCGGCATAGCCGTCGCCGCCCAGGCTGCACCGGCGCAGAACGCCGCCGTCATAGCTGTAGGACGCGGCGGCCCGGCCCTTCTGGTCGATGAAATGCAGGCTGTCCTCCGCCACGGCGCAGTAGCGCTTCCCTACCAGCCCCAGGTCATACACCGCCACGCCGGCCAGGTCGCAGGTGGCGTAGGCCTCCTGCCGGTCCAGCTTATACAGGACGATGCTGCTGGTGAAGGAACCCTGGGACTGGCCCATGGTGACGGCAGCCATCTCCTTGCCGTCCCGGGACACGGAGGAGGTCATCAGAAAGCTGTCGGCAGAATGAAAGGCAAATTCCTTTACACCATCCTCGTTGTAGACCTCCACGGCGGCCTTGTAGCCCCGCTCGTTGAGGGTCACCGCCAGGCGGCCCTCCCGGGTCAGGGTAACGGACAGAATCTCGCCGCCGCAGGTGATTTTGCGGACCAGGCCCTGGGCATTGAGGACATACACGTTGCTGCCGCCGATGTCGTAGGCGGCGGCCAGGCTGCCGGTTCCGGTCACTGTACAGGAGGTCCACTTTACAGTCTCGTTGCAGACCACCTGGCCGTCCTCCTGCATCACCAGCAGCTGGCTGTTGGTGACGATGGCCAGGCTGCCGTCCAGAGAGGCAAAGCAGCTGGTGCGGTCGGCGGCGTAGTGGTACAGCTGGGCGCAGCCGGTCTCGTCCTTTTTGGCCCGGGCATAGGTCACGCTGCGGCGCAGCCCGTCGAAGGCGGTGGTATCCGTCAGGGCGGCGATGAGCACCACCGCCAGCAGCACCACGGCCACCGCCGCAAACCATATGGGCTTCAGCTCCGGCCGCTTCCGGCGCTGCACCCGGCGGGGCGCCTCCTCCTGGGGGTTGCCCTGGTCAAATTCCATCCGGTCCATTGAGTCTTTCATCTTCATACCACACCCTTGTCAGGTACAGACCTCCCGGCGGGGCGGTGGGCCCGGCCAGAGTACGGTTGCCGCTGTCCAGGATGGCGGGGATCTCCTCCGGCGTCAGCTTCCCCTCCGCCGCATAGAGCACCGTGCCGGTAATGGCCCGTACCATATTATACAAAAAGCCGTTGGCGCAGACCTTCAATTCCAAAAGGTCCCCCTGCCGCCGGACCCGGCAGTAGTAGATGGTGCGGACGGTGCTGCGGACGTTGGTGCCCACGCTGCGCACGGCGGCAAAATCGTGGGTCCCCTCGAACATCCGGGCAGCACGGTCCATGACCTCCTCGTCCAGGCGCTTGGGGTAAAAATACGCTCTGTTCACATAAAACGGGTTCTTCACCCGGGAATTGTAGATGCGATAGGTATACTCCTTGCGGATGCAGGAGCCGATGGCGTTGAAATCCTCCGCCACCTCATAGGCCGCCTTTACCACGATGTCCTCGGGAATGTGGGTGTTGACGGCGAAGGGCAGCCGGTCCACGGGAATACGGGAATTGGTGCGGAAATTGGCCACATAGTGCTCGGCGTGGACCCCGGCGTCGGTGCGGCCGCAGCCGGTGCACTTGATGGGCTCGCCGCACACCATGGACAGACCCCGCTCCAGGGTCTGGGCCACGGTGACCTCGGTTTTCTGCACCTGCCACCCATGGTAGGCGGTGCCGTTGTACATCAGGATCAGTGCGATGTTGCGCATAGCGTACCTCTTTCAGATTCCCAGCCGCCCCAGGGCGATGACCCCCGCCGTCAGGGCCGCAAAGCCCGTCAGGACCCACAGGTCCGCCGGGCGGAAGCGCAGCACATGCAGGGCGGTGCGGCCTTCGCCGCCGTGGTAGCAGCGGCACTCCATGGCCGTGGCCAGCTCGTCGGCCCGGCGGAAGGCGCTGATGAACAGGGGCACCAGGATAGGCACCAGGGCCTTGGCCCGCTGGAAGATATTGCCGGATTCAAAGTCCGCGCCCCTGGCCTTCTGGGCGGACATGATCTTGTCCGTCTCCTCGATGAGGGTGGGGATAAAGCGCAGGGCGATGGACATCATCATGGCCAGCTCGTGGACGGGCAGACGCAGCTTCTTCAGAGGGGACAGCAGGCTCTCCAGTCCGTCCGTCAGGGAGATGGGGCTGGTGGTGTAGGTCAGCAGGAAGGTGCCCATGATGAGCATCACGATCCGCAGCACCATGAAGATGGCGGAGCGCAGACCCTCCTGGGAGATATGGCTCAGCAGCCAGCCGGCGCCCAGGGGGGTACCGCTGGTGAAGAACAGGTTCATAATGGCCGTGAAGGCCACGATGACCCAGATGGGCTTCAGGCCCCGGGTCAGGGACCGGAAGGGCACCCGGGAGACGATGATGCACAGGGCCAGCAGCGCCGTCACGATGGCGTAGGTCACCACCCCCTGGGCGTTGAACAGGGCCACAATGTACAGGATCACCGCCAGGAGCTTGGTGCGGGGGTCCAGCCGGTGGATGAAGGTATTGCCCGGGAAAAACTGGCCCAGGGTGATATCTCTCAGCATACGCCCGCCTCCCCTCTTATGGAGAGCAGGGCCTGCTCCAGCTCGTCCACGGTGTAGACCGCGGTGTCAATGTTCAGGCCCATGCGGCGCAGGGCCAGGGCGATCTTGGTGGCCTGGGGCACGTCCAGGCCCACTTCCTCCAGGTCGGAGGCCCGCCGGAATACCTGGCGGGGCGTGCCGTCCATATACACATGACTGCCCCGCAGCACCAGGATGCGGTCCACGTTGCAGGCGATCTCCTCCATGCTGTGGCTCACCAGGATAACGGTGGTGCCGCGCTTGCGGTGATAGGCCCGGATCTGGGCCAGAATGGCCTCCCGGCCCCGGGGGTCCAGCCCCGCCGTGGGCTCGTCCAGGATCAGGACCTTGGGCTCCATGGCGATGACGCCGGCGATGGCCACCCGGCGCTTCTGGCCGCCGGACAGGTCAAAGGGCGACTTGTCCAGCTGGTCCTCCGTCAAACCCACCAGGGCGGCGGATTCCCGGACCCGGCGGTCGATTTCCTCCTTGGAAAGGCCCATGTTGCCCGGGCCGAAGGCAATATCCTTGTACACCGTTTCCTCAAACAGCTGGTACTCCGGGTACTGGAACACCAGGCCCACCTGGAAGCGGACCTGTCGGATTTTCTTGGGCTCGGCCCAGATGTCCTTCCCGTCCAGCAGGATGCGGCCCTGGGTGGGGCGCAGCAGTCCGTTGAGGTGCTGGATCAGGGTGGACTTGCCGGAGCCGGTGTGGCCAATGATGCCCAGGAACTCGCCGGGCATGATATCGAGGCTGACATCCTCCACCGCGCTGCGCTGAAACGGAGTCCCGGTGCTGTAGGTGTGGGTCAGGTGTTCTATACGAATGATCGGTTCCAACTCTGCTTACTTCCCTTCCGCGCCATGGAGCGCCTGGAATATGGCGCGGGCACACTCGTCAACCGTGATCGCCGTCAAGGGCAGATCCATGCCGTGCCGGTTCAGCCGGCGCAGCAGCTCCACCGTATCCGGGGCCGCCAGGCCCAGGGCCTGCAGCTCCTCCACCCGGGAGAAAATTTCCCGGGGCGCGCCGTCCATGGCCACCACGCCGTCGTTCATGACGATGACCCGGTCGGCGTCCTCCGCCTCGGACATATGGTGGGTGATGTGCACCACGGTGATGCCCCGCTCCCGGTTCAGCCGGTGAACGGTGTCCAGCACCTCCCGGCGGCCGGAGGGGTCCAGCATGGCCGTGGCCTCGTCCAGGACGATACACTCCGGCTCCATGGCGATGACGCCGGCGATGGCCACCCGCTGCTTCTGTCCGCCGGACAGCAGGTGCGGGGCGTGGCGGGTGAACTCCGTCATGCCCACCGCCGCCAGGGCGTCGTCCACCCGGCGGCGGATCTCCGCCGTGGGGACCCCCAGGTTTTCCGGGGCGAAGGCAACATCCTCCTCCACCACGTTGGCCACGATCTGGTTATCCGGGTTCTGGAACACCATGCCCACCCGGCGGCGGATCTCCAGCAGGAGCTCCTCCTTTTTCGTGTCCATGCCCTCCACATACACCGCGCCGCCGGAGGGCAGCAGCACGGCGTTCATATGCTTGGCCAGGGTGGATTTGCCGGAGCCGTTGTGGCCCAGCACCACCACAAAGCTGCCCTTTTCGATGGACAGGGTCACATTGTCCAGGGCGGTGGTCCGGCGCTGGCCCTCCTCCACCGGGTAGGAGAAGGAGAGGGCGTCGGTCTGAATCATTGGCTGCATTGCTTTGTCTCTTTTCTGCGAAATTTTATTTGCTCATCCAACGGCCGGTGGCGCCGCAGGGCAGCGCCATGCCGGAATCCGTGCACGGCAGGCCCAGCTCGTCCCAGGTGACGTGTCCGCCGAAGCGGCGGCCCACCAGCATTTGCAGGATATAGCCCAGCACCGACGGGGCCAGGCCCGTGGTATAGGAGTTCAGGATCACGAACAGGGGCTTGTCCGACAGCACCCGGGCGCACAGCTTCACGAAGGGATAGAGATTCTCCTCCAGCTTCCACACCTCGCCGCCGGGACCCCGGCCATAGCTGGGGGGGTCCATGATGATGGCGTCATAGGTCTTGCCCCGGCGAATCTCACGCTCCACGAACTTGGCGCAGTCGTCCACGATCCAGCGGATGGGAGCGTCCTGGAGTCCGGAGACCCGGGCGTTTTCCTTGGCCCAGGCCACCATGCCCTTGGCGGCGTCCACATGGCAGACGCTGGCCCCGGCGGCGGCGCAGGCCACCGTGGCC
>ERZ773260.660-NODE-660-length-49141-cov-9.983641_pt1 | contig 49141 bp, 45 predicted proteins | sample MGYA00511387_ERZ773260 | MGnify/ENA primary metagenome ERZ773260 (study PRJEB29015, sample SAMEA2737745) | human gut metagenome | biome: human gut; feature: human-associated habitat; material: faeces | place: China | collected 2012 ...
AGCGAGAAGAACCAGACTTGTTTGAGGAGAAAAGCTCTTTCACTTTGGGTAAAATTGGAGTGAATCAGCAAAACGAGATTGCATAGATGCGGTTTTATGTGCTATATTAAGCTATACGATAAGTCGAGGAGGAAACCACATGAGTTGTAAAATGTCGCTGGAAGAAATTTGTAGCATGGTGGAATCTTCCGTATTTGACCGAAAAAGTGCAAAAATTGATGCGAAAAGTCTTGCTGTTCACCTGATTGCGTTTGCCAATGCAGACGGCGGAACATTGGCTATTGGCGTAGAAGATGACGGGAAAATTACCGGAATAGATGGGTATGCCGAAAACATCAATGAATTGCTGCGAGCGCCGTTTGATTTCTGCAAGCCGTCTGTACAGGTTGTAACAGAAAGAATATCCTGTGAAAATGCGAAGGGTTTGTCCGATCACATTCTCTTAATTGAAGTTTTGCAGAGCAACGATATTCATGCAAATCAGGCAGACGAGGTTTTCTTCCGAATTGGCGATAAATCTAAAAAGCTGAATTTCGATGAACGATTGCAGCTCATGTATTCTAAGGGAACGCGCTATTTTGAAGATGCGCCTGTACCCGATGCGACAATGGACGATATTGACTTGGATTTTGTACGGGAATATACGGCAAAACTCGGATATCGGAAAAGTGCGCAGGAGTATCTGCTGGAGAATAAAGAGTTTATCAAGGAAAAGAATGGCAGGCAAGAGGTTAGCGCGGCTGCTGTTTTGCTCTTTGGAAAAAATCCGAAGCACTTTTTCCCACGTGCACGTATTCGCTTTATTCGCTATGAAGGAACAGAAGCCAGAGTCGGCGCGGCAATGAATGTCATCAAAGATGTGTCGTTTGAAGGGCGGATTCTTCAAGTGACGGAAAAAGCGCTGGAGTTTGTACGCAGCCAGATTAAAGAGAGAACGTATTTGGGCGCGGATGCGCGTTTTGTTACGGAATCGGAATATCCAGAATTTGCATGGAAAGAGTTAATTGTCAATGCGGTTGCACATAGATTATGTAAAGCTTTACATAATCGGTGTTATGCGAAGTTAATAGTTATGCAAAGAAAGTTCTTGTTTTATCGTAAACAAGGGCTTTTTTCTTTCTTTAACTTAGCATAAAATCATGATACCTTCAAGAGGCAACCACTTATGAGCGGTTGTAATAAACTCAAGGAGGTTTTCGTGATGAAAACAAAAGATTTACCAGAGATAGCTGCTGCTTTATACGAAAAGTTAAAAGCAGACGGTTACAGCGCCACCGTTCTTGACAACACCCGTTGGATACTGGGGCATTTTGGGAATTACTGTCTCAGGAATGGAATCCCTGAGATCACACCCTCCGTGGCAGCTGTTTTTGTACAGGATTGTTTTGGCTTTGACTATTACAATCTTACGGCACGGATGCAGTCGGTACTGCGCCGTCCACTTATGATCCTGATCGAATTCGAGGAGTCCGGGAACTACCTTAAAACACATCAGAAAGATTCTACAACGGAGATTCCTCTCATTTACAAGGATCTTTTTCTGGAATATCGAGATGTGATCAATGCCACTTCCTTAAGCCAGAATTCTAAGGAACGGAAGCTGTGGATATTTGTGAAATATTTCGGATATCTTGAACAAAAGGGGATTTTGAAAACAACGGATATCCCCTTTCAGGCCGCCCACGAATATATCAACAGCCTTACTTCTTTTGCACCTGCAACGCTCCGGTGTATCAAAACAGTGCTCCGCGAAATCTATGACTGGATGTTTTCACGCAACTATACGCCTTACTCCGGCAGACAGATCTTTCCAATGATTCGGAAAGATCCCCGGAATAAACTTTTATCTTATTATTCAAAAGAGGAAATCGGACAGATGCTTTCCTGCCTTGATACGGAAACGCCCTCCGGCAAATGTGCTTACAGCATGATCTGTCTCTTGGCTTACCTGGGGATGAGGGCCGGGGACGTGATCAGGCTGAAATTTTCTGACATTAACTGGGAAACAGGAGTAATCCATTATCAACAGCAGAAAACATGTAATCCTTTGTGCCTCCCCCTGACCGATGAAGTGAAATACCCGTTGCTTGATTATATCAAAAACGGACGCCATGAGAGCTCCGATCCGGAATACATTTTTGTTACCATGTATGCGCCATATACAAAATTTAACAGCACAACTTCTCTATACCGTCTCGTTGAAAAATGCATGAAAACCGCAGGAATTAACTATGAAGGAAGGCATCATGGACCCCATGCCCTCCGACACAGTCTGGCAACAAACATGATGTCGGAAAATGTGCCGATCAGCGCAATTGCGAACATACTGGGACATTCCAGTACAAGGACAACCGAAATTTATCTTACAGTGGATGAAACCCACTTAAAAGAAATTTCACTGGAGGTGCCCCATGTCTAAACCAATGAAAAAAGCAAATGAGCTGCCACAGTTTACAGGACCATTTCAGGAGCTGATTCCAAAATATATCTCTTATAAAAGAGCACAGGGCTATAAGATTGGGAATCCGATTGTTTACAGACTGAGGGAGATGGATCTGTTCTTTAAAGACAGAGGCATTATGGATATACAGATAACACGTGAAATGTACGAGAAATGGACTTCCCATAAACCATCTGAAAAAGAGCAGAACATTCAGAAACGGCGTTCCGTCATACGTGGTTTTGCCCAGTACCTTGTATCCTGTGGTTATCCTGATGTTTATACTGGACGGGATGACAACCGCATCTTTAAAAAGGATTTTATCCCATATGTTTTCACAGATGAGGAAATCTGCCGGATATTCCGTGTGCTGCAAGGGGACTGCGAAAAATCGCCTGGGTATGAGAATGATGCTTTTCGGCTGGCGATGCTGTTGTATTATTGCTGCGGTTTCAGAAAATCCGAGGTGCTTGATCTCCTGATACAGGATGTCGATTTTCAGACTGGCAAAATCTGTATTCTGAATGGTAAAAATGACGTGAGCCGTATCGTTGTCGCATCCGATACGCTCCTGTTGGAACTGAGAGGTTACAGAGATAAATATCTGTCATCTGAAAAACAGGAGGACTACTTCCTGCACGGGATGAAAGGAAAACGTTATGGCGAATCCACCCTTTACAGCCGCTTCCATCAGCTTTTGTTAGACGCCAAAATCCCACCACGAAAAGACGGAGGACGGCAGCGCCTGCATGACATACGCCATACATTCTGTATCAGAGCATTGGAGCAGATGCAGGAAAAAGGATTTGACCTGTACACGTCCCTTCCGCTTCTGTCGCGTTATCTTGGACATAAGCACATCACAGAAACGGAGTATTACCTCCGGCTGCTGGAAGAACACTTTGGCAGGATACTGGAACAGTCGAATTCCTGCCATCCGGGGATATTTCCGAAAGAGAAAGGCGGTGGCATGGATGGATAAGAACTTCTTTTCTTACCACCTGACGAAATATTTTGCGGAATATCTTCCCAAACAGACAGCGGCATCTCCCAATACGATCCGCTCTTATCGTGACACATTTGTACAGCTCATGGAATTCTATAAGACAGAATACCGGCTGCCTCCCGAAAAGCTGGAATACAAAGAATTCAATGCCGAACGGATTGAAAGCTTTCTTGTCTATCTGGAAGAAGTCCGCAAAGTCAGTATCAGCACACGAAACCAGCGTCTGGCAGCAATCCATGCTTTCTTCCGATACCTCCAGTACCGTGACCCTGCCGGATTTGAACAGTGTGCGCAGATACTTGCTGTTCCGCTTAAGAAATCTCCTGTTAAACCGATGAATTACATGAGCGCCGAAGAAGTGCGACTGCTTTTTTCGATTCCTGACCAGAAGAAAGATGACCAGCTGCGGGATCTTGCGATCCTGGTATTACTTTATGAAACCGGGGCCAGGGTGCAGGAACTGATTGATCTTATCCCTTCAAGCATCCGCTTTTCATCAACGGTTACAGCGGAACTTCATGGAAAGGGAAATAAAACAAGGCTCGTGCCTGTCAATGCGGATGCCGCCGCAATTGTCCGGAATTACATCCGCCGGTGCCGCCGGATAAATGTAGACGAGCCATTGTTTGTAAACCGCCGAGGAGAGAAACTCACCCGTGCAGGAATACAGTACATCATAGATAAGTATGTGTCAACTGCCCGAAGGTTGAGACCGGATATGTTCAGAAACAGGGTAACTAACCATTGCTTTCGTCACAGCAAGGCAATGCATTTATTAGAAGCTGGCGTGAATCTGATATACATTCGTGATCTGCTGGGCCATACATCAGTAGTTACAACGGAGATCTATGCGAAAACGAATCCAAAGATTAAGGAAGAACAGCTGAAAAAGCATAGCGCCTCCGTGGAAACAGTTCCTAAATACAATAAAAAGCAGAAAGAGGATCTGATTGACTGGTTGAAAAACAATCTGTAAAATGCTAAAATTTATGCAAAGTAAAAACTGCCGGATTTCCTGTAAAACCAGTGAATTCGGCAGTAACTTTGCATAACTATTAACTTCGCATAACATCGAGATTACAGCATCAAGGGGACGGATATTCAGATCAAGATGTTTGATAATCGTCTGACTGTGGAGAGTCCGGGAACGTTGCCCGGAATTGTGCGACTGAATAATATGCGCCATGTCCATTTTTCGAGAAATCCGAAGATTGCTCAGTTTTTGCATGAATACGAGTATGTTCAGGAGTTTGGTGAGGGCGTAGACCGTCTTTATGAGGTCATGGAATCAGAAGGGCTGCCGCAGCCGGAATACAGAACACAAGCGTTTATGTTGAGTGCAACGATTCGAAATACAAAGACGGATGGTAACTTGTGGGCTACTCCCCAAGCTACTTCCCAAGCTACTCCCCAAGCTACTCCCCAAGCTGAGCAAATTCTTACATTCTGCGTGACAGCTAGAACAAGAAATGAAATTGCGGAGCATTTTGGCGTAAAAGACCCAAAATTCTTTGCGAAGAAGCATATTAAACCTTTACTTGAAAGTGGCGCACTTCGTATGACTATACCTAATAAGCCGACTAGTCCTGCGCAAAAATATGTTACGGTGGAAAGGCATGGATAAAGCGTAGTTATAGCTATTCCGATCTTAGAGGGATGAACCAAATTGAACCGAAAAGAACCTTTATAAACCCAAATCTGAGCGTTAAACTATAATCAGAAAACGAATGGAAACAAGAGAGCGCTGAGAAATCGGTGCTCTCTTTGTTATATACTTTTGCAACCACCTCTGCGGACGGGGTCAACTGTTCAGCAAGCTGGGGACAGACCTTAAATGCTCCCGCTGCAAGCCCACGCCCCGCTGGATGTCCTCAAAGTGGTTCCGTTATGGCTTTTTGATCTTTTTCCTGATGATGTTCGGCAACATGGTGTTCCAGACATATCCTCATTATGCTCGACCCAAGAATGTTCAGATTACCTGAAGAATATTGGATTGCTGGGGTTCCATCGTTTTGATATAATGTCAAAAGGGCCCATAGGTTTGCAAACATACGGAAGGAGCATTTCAAATGACGAAAGAACATTTTTGTATTTTGCCCGATTCTCTAAATAAAATGGACAACGCTGAAGTAAGGGAGCATTTTTTGCTGGAGGATTTATTCCAACCGGGAAAGTGCGTTTCTCATTATGTGCAGGAGGATCGTCTCCTGATCTTCGGTCTCATGCCCGCTGCAAATGAAGCGATGACTTTTGAATCCGCCTGGTTTCAAAGCAGCGCCGCTATGCTGGAACGCCGTGAAATGGGCATTGTCAATCTTGGAGAACAGGCGGAAGTAACCGTAGATGGTAAAGCTTGGACGTTGGAACATAAGGATTGCATGTACGTTGGCATGGGCAAAAAGAATGTAACCGTTCGCAATGCCAATGGCGGACAGGCAAAGCTGTATGCTGTATCTTGTCCGGCGCATCATGCTTATTCTGATGGGATCGTGAAATACGAGCAGGCCGTCAAAACGCCTCTGGGCTGCCGTGAACAGTCCAATGAACGCACGATCGTCAAATACATTGTTCCAGAAACCATTCCTACTTGCCAGCTTTTGATGGGCATTACCACATTGAAAACAGGCAGCGTTTGGAACACGATGCCCCCTCATACCCACATCAGGCGTCAGGAAGTATATCTTTACTGCGATGCTGAGGATGAGGCCGTTTTCCATTTTATGGGCCAGCCCCAGGATGTGCGCACGGTCGTCATGCACAACGAACAGGCCATTATTTCTCCCAGCTGGTCCGTTCATTTTGCAGCGGGAACAGCGGCTTATTCGTTTGTTTGGGCGATGACTGGTGAAAATCAGGATTTCAACGATGTGGAAAACTGGGGCAAGCTCAGTCTGCGCTAATGCTGTATAGGAAGGGAAGGAGACGCGAAGATGGTTAGTCTTTTGGTTGTAGACGATGAGACGATTATTCGCCGCGGCCTCTTGACCACCTTAGGCAAACAGGAAGAACTCATGGTTGTCGGTGCCGCGGAAAGCGGCACCGACGCATTGCGCATGGTAGAACAACTGCAGCCGGATCTCGTTATAACGGACATCAATATGCCCAATATGGATGGGCTGCAATTATTAGAGCAGCTTCGAGCCATCGATGAAGACCTGACATTTATTGTATTGACAGGTTACGATCATTTTTCTTATGCCCAACGGGCGCTGCGAGCTGGTGCTGCAGACTATCTTTTGAAACCATGCGCTCCGTCGCAGCTGATTGAGGTCGTAAAGCGCGAAGCTCAGAAAATCGAACGGCGCAAAGAAAGACAGAGACATACCGATTGGCTGGAACAGCAGCTTGCCGTTCAAAAGCAGCGGGAAAAGGGAATGGATGTTTCCCAACAGATGATGAACCTGATCCATCAGAAATGGAACGATCCGTGTCTTACGATGGATCTCGTTGCCGAAGCATTAGGTATGAATCCAAATTATCTGCGAGATGTATTTCGGACTGTGAACCGAATGAGTTTTGTAAAGTATATTCGCTGCGTGCGGCTTCAAAAGGCAAAGGACCTGCTTCAAAACTCTGATTTGCAGATACAGATGATTGCAAAATCTGTTGGTTATACCGATTCCGCCTATTTTGCCAGTTGCTTCAGAGACGCTTTTGGTGTAAGCCCCAGCGAATTTCGTGAAAAAAAGCATGAGTAAGAAAAGAGGAAGTCATATGTTTGTACCGAGAAATGAAATACAACCTGAGAAGCTAGATGAGCTAAGCGAACGCAGGATCATGGCTTATGATTCCGAATTGATGCTTGTAGAAGTAAGCCTGAAGAAAAATGGAGTCGGAGCAACACATACTCATCCGCATCATCAGGTGGATTATCTTGTGAGCGGACGTGTCGAATTTAATTTGAACGGTGAAAAAAGGATCCTGCTTCCGGGCGACAGCGTCGTTATTCCGCCCAATCTTCCCCACGGTGCATTTGCCTTAGAGGACAGCGTTTTGCTGGATATATTCTCTCCGATGCGGGAGGACTTTGTGAAGGCTGAGCGTTCGTAAATGGGAAGGGGCGAAAGGTATGAAGCATTTCAAAGAAGGACATGCCAGAAGATCTATTCGTTTACGAACGAAGATCTTATTGGTCTGCATGAGCCTTGTCATACTTTGCGCCACACTTTGGGCCGTATTGGAAAGGGGCGTTGAGGCTCAAATTGAAGAGATCTATTACAACAAGACGCACGCACTTTTGCGGTCGGAATGTGCCAGGCTTCTGATGCAAGTGGATGAGATCAGCAATAGTTTAACCAGTTTGTGCCTCAACGAAGGTTTCAATCAAATTATGGAGGAATACCTGCGCGGAAAGAATGATTCTCCGAGTGTTGGACAGCTTTCGGCTGTGACGACGCTGCTGGAAGAGTGGCTTGGGAAAAATTCGCTGATCCAGGCCAGTTTCATTCATACATCCAAAGGCGATTTTTTTCAGCTTTCCAGGGGTATCCGCAAAGACTTTGTGTTTGAAAACACCTCCGTTTACCGGCTGATGCAGGAAAAGCCAAAGCAGTCGCTGCTGTTTGGAGACTGCGGTGCAAATGAGTTTTACAACATCCCCGGAACGGTTATTCCAATGGTGCTGCGGTACCGACAGTACGATACCCAGGAGACCATTGTTCTGGTAACGCTTTTAGACGAAGCGATGCTGTACAAATCCATCAATACTCAATATGGAGGCCGGGGCCGAACCGTTATTCTTGATACGTCAGGAAAAATGATGGTTCACCCGCGAAATGAAAAGATCGATGAGTTGCTTTTGGATAAAGCGGCATTTGGCAATGTTTTGTCTGAAAAGAACTATCGGCATGTAGCCTATCAGGGCGAATCGTATGTGGTCGTATCAAATAGTGTGGGAGGCATTTTGCCTTGGACGATGGTGAGCTTTTATCACTATGAGGATATGTTTGACGCCATTTTGCCCATACAGCGCATGGCATGGCTGCTGTTGGCGGGAATGCTGGTCGTCAGCTTTGTTGTTTCAGTCATTATTTCTCATACGATTACCAAGCCATTGGAAGCGTTGAGTCTCAAAATGGAGGCGTTTGCCACTGGCAATGACAGAAGCCCTTACTTTGAATACGGGTATCATGACGAGTTAGGAGTCCTTGGCGACCACTTCAACCGAATGGTGCAGAGAATAGAGCAGCTTTTAGCTCAGCTTCGCCAGGAAAAGGAAACGGTAAAAATAGAACAGCTTTTGAAAAGACGGGCGGAATTGAAAGCGCTTCAAGCTCAAATCAACCCGCATTTCCTATATAATACCCTTGACTCGATTAGCTGGATGGCAATCGAAGCGGACGTTCCTCAGATCAGCGATATGTCGGTGGCCCTGGCGCAGCTGTTCCGTTCTGGACTGAATCAGGGAAATGATATCGTTCCTTTGGAATCCGAATTTTTACATGCTCAAAACTATTTGAAAATTCAAAAAATGCGGTATGAGGAGCGCTTTGATTATGAGATCTTTTTGCCTGAGGAACTAAAAGGGCTTTATACTGTCAAACTGATCTTGCAGCCTCTGGTGGAAAACGCTATCTATCACGGGATCAAAGAAGCCGGACGCAGGGGAAAAATTGCTGTCAGCGCGAAACAGAGCGGCGAAAAACGCATAGAGCTAATCGTCAGTGACGACGGCAAGGGTTTCGCAGCGGGTGAAATGAAAAAAATCAATGAAAATCTTCGCCAACGTCTGATCGTGGATAAAAAGGGGTACGGCATCTTTAACGTAAACGAGCGCATCAAGCTCTACTTTGGGAATGATTTTGGTCTGCGATATGAACGAACAGACGGCATCACCTATGCGCGAGTTTTTTTGCCCCGCGTCAGCGTAGACGAGGTAAGTAATTATGTGGAATATTTTGATCGCAGATGATGAGCGCCACATACGTGAAGGGTTGGCGCATCTGGTCGAGCGTTTGGACGGTTACCATGTCTGCGCACAGGCCGCAGACGGAATGGAAGCGTTGGCGCAGGTCTGGAAAGAAGATCCGGACATTATCCTGACGGATATTCAAATGCCCCGACTGAATGGGCTTGCCTTTGTTGAAAGGCTGAAAGCCGCCCGGCCGGAAAGCGTCATCATTATCATCAGCGGCTATGACGACTTTTCTTATGTAAGACAGGCGCTTCGGCTGGGCGTGAAGGATTATTTGCTGAAGCCCGTAGATAGAAAAGCGCTGATTCGTCTCCTGGATGAGGTTACTTGCGAGTTGACCCAACAGCATGAAAAGAGAAAAGCGGAAAATCCGGTATCAGAAGAGAAAAAAGAGGTGAGACAGCCGCTTGCCGAAAAGAAAAAAGAAAATGACCTCGCCCGTCTCTGCGTGGAAGAAATCGAACGGAATTACAGCGATCCTGCTCTTAACGTGGACACTTTGGCTCAAAAGCTCTATGTCAGTCCGAATTATCTGCGTACCCTGTTTAAGGAATACACAGGTTCTTCCTTTGTAAAATACCTGACGGCGTTCCGAATGAAGCAGGCTGCAGAATTGCTGATTACCACACAGGAGCAAGTGCAGGAAGTGGCCAAAACCGTTTCTTACGAGGACGCACGATATTTTTCAATGTGCTTTAAGCAGCAATTTGGCGTTATCCCAAGTCAGTATCGAGAGCTTCATCAAAAAGAAAAATCGTTATTTTTTCGACATTGATTCTGAAGTTTTTCCCTGTGAGGCAAGTCGTGAAGCTCTTATAATGGAAACACAAGAAAGGCCGTCCCAAAGATGGCCGTAGATAAAAGGAGGAAATCCAAGTGACTCGGAAAATGGTTTCTCTTTTTCTCGCACTCGTAATGCTCCTCTCCATGGTGAGCATCAGCGCAGTGGCCGAAGAAAAAACGCAGGTGCTGGTCTGGACGAACGCTCGTCACGACTATGACTTCTTCGTTGATCTGATCAACCGTTATAATGCGGAAAATGACAAGAACATCGAAATCACGATGGAAGTTTACACCGACAACTATGCTCAGGCGCTGGAACTGGCTTTCGATACCGGCAAGGGTCCCGACCTGTTCACCGTCACCGCCGGTGCCTGGACGCTGGTGCAGAACGGTCAGGGCGAACCGCTCAACGACTACCTGACCCCCGAACAGTATGAATACTTCGGCGGCGACAAGAGCTTCGTGGAGAGCGTGAACAAGTTTGACGGCAAGATCCTTTCCCTGCCCTTCCAAACCTCCACTCCCCGTCTGGTGTACAATAAGGATCTTCTGGATCGCGCCGGCGTAGAAAAAGTGCCCGAGACCTTTGAAGAAGTGGTGGCCGCTGCCAAGCAGGTGACCGATCAGCTCAAGGGCGAAGGCATCTACGGCTTTGCCATCAACCTGAAGTCTCCCGGTTCCGCTCTGGGCCGTACGCTGGACTACATGATGCAGCTGAACGAAGGCATTCGTGAAGGCTACAACTTCCAAACCGGCAAGTATGAATTTGAGCGTCTTGAGAAGATCAGCAGCTATCTGAAGCAGATGTTTGACGACGGTTCTGCTTTCCCCGGCTGCGATCAGCTGGATATCGATCCCCTGCGTTCTCAGTTCGCGGCTGGCCGTATCGCCATGTATTACTCCTACACCGCTGCGGAACCCGGCGTATATGCCAATCAGTTTCCCACGGATGCCAACTGGGACTTTGGTCCTCTGAGCTCCTATGACGGCACTCCTGCTTACACCCAGGGCGTAGACGCCGGTAAATACTGGGCGATCAGCAAGGATTCCAAGGATAAGCAGGCTGCGTTTGACGTACTGTCTTTCTTCGAGAGCGAAGAAGTGCTGTCCGCCCACTATGCCAAGGGTCTGTCCATCAGCATGATCGATTCTGTCATCGCTGGTACCGAAACACCTGAGCAGATCCAGAAGCATCCTCTGATGGCCATGCAGCCCACCGATGCCATCTGGCCCAGCGCTCCCGCCGGTCTGACCGTGGAAGGCGAATCCTATTACAATGTCATCGCCGGTTACATTCTGGGCATCCCCGGCTATGAAGACTTCGCGGCTCTGGCCGAGGATCTGAATACCCGCTACAATGCCGCGCTGGAAAAGGGCAAGGCCGATGGTACCGTAACGGCTTACGTCTTCCCCAACTTTGATCCTGCCCATCCCGGCGAAACCATGAACTAAGTTATGACCTTCTACGGGGGGTGGGGCTGACGGCCTCACCCCTCTATTATCCCTCTATTCCATACAAAAAGGAGCATGGGCACATGACAAAGGGTTTGACTATGACCGGCAAGAAGAAAAAGGGGCTCTGCCGGCAAATCTGGGAGAAACGCCAGATCTACGGTATGTTGCTCCCCAATATCATTATGTTTGCTGCCTTGTCGATCTATCCGATTCTATGGGTAATGAAGTTCATGTTCTATCAGTATGATAAGATTCATGACCCCATCTTTATTGGATTGGACAATTTTGTTCGGATCTTCACCAGAGACGCTTATTTCTGGAAAACCGTTACAAACACGTTTGTATATGTAGCCGGCAAGCTGGTCATCACACTTCCGGTAGCATTGCTTCTGGCTATTCTGCTGAACAAGAAATTCCGCGGCTCGCGCCTGATGCAGACCTTTATTTTTATGCCGACCATCATGAGCGCAGCTGTTATGGCCTTGATTTTCTATCTGCTTTTGAACCCGTACAGCGGCGACTTGAATCGGATACTGATGAAGCTGAAGCTGATTGGTCAGCCCATAAACTGGCTTAGCTACCAGAACGCCATGGGTTCCGTCATTATGGTGGGCGTTTGGGGCGCTATTGGTAACTATATGGTGTATTTCATGGCGGGGCTTCAATCTGTCCCTGAAGAGATCTATGAAAGCGCCGAGCTGGACGGTATTACGCCGATCAAAAAATTCTTCTATATCACGCTGCCCATGCTGGCGCCGATCATGAAGATCGTCATCATGCTCGCCATTACCGGCTCCTTCCAGGATATGCAGTCGATCATGGTTCTGACGGAAGGCGGCCCCAACGGAGCAACGGAGGTTATGTTCCTGTATGTCTACAGAATGTTCTTCCCTGTAACAGCGTCTACCTATTCCAACATGCAGTTTGGTTATGGCGCGGCCCTGAGCGTCGTATGTGCCGGAATTGTTGGTTTGATCACCTGCCTGTATCTCCGTTTGACGCGGAAACTGGACGATATCTATTGAAAGGAATGGGCAAACATTGATTCAAAAAATTCTCAAAAAGGGAATTGGGGGCCTTTTGGCTGGCGCATTCCTGCTCATTATCCTGGTTTTCACCTTGTATCCCGTGGTATATGCACTGCTGGGCTCTTTTAAGACCAACATGGAGCTGGTGCTGGGAGAAAACTTTTTCCCTAAAGAGTGGCACTTTGAGAACTATACGTATGCGTTTGGCAAACTGAACTTCTTTCGCTATTTCTTTAACAGCATAGAACTGTGCCTGATCTGCACCGTTTTGGCGATCTTCGTTTCTTCAATGGCGGGCTATTGTATGGAACGATATGAGTTTCCGGGTAAAAAAGTATTGAACTTTTTGTATCTGGCGCTTATGTTTGTGGCTTTGGGCACAGTGACCGTTTACCCGACCTACAAATTGATGGATCGCATTGGCTTGACGGGAAATCTGGTTGGTCTGGCCTTGGTGCTCACCGGCGGACAGGCCTCCAACATTTTCCTGGTGCGTGGGTTTGTACGCAGCGTACCGAAAGAGTTGGATGAATCGGCCGTGTTGGATGGCTGCGGGCCTTTCCGTCTGTATTGGAGCATTATCCTCCCTCTGATTCGGCCTGTAATCGCCGTGGTTGGTCTGTTTGCTTTCCGAAATGCCTGGAACGATTACATTACCTCCATGGTATTTACCATCGGCCAGGCGGAGCTGCAGCCCTTGACGGCTGCGGTCGTTGCCCTCAGATATTCGCCAAACGCCGCGGCAGAGTGGCACATTATGACCGCTGGTGCAACCATTGCGTTGCTGCCGATACTGATCGTTTATTTCATTACCAACAAGCAATTTATCAGCGGTTTGACGGTTGGAGCCGTCAAGGGCTAAAGGTGGGAAAAACATGATTCAGTTTTCTGAAGAAAGAATTCTTCAACTGCGTAAGCGCGTTTTACAGAATACGAAGGCTCTGGAAACGCTGAAATCCAAATGTGACTTTTTCTTCAAATATGGCGTGAAGGTGCCTCCCAAAACACTTTCCACATGGATTATGGACTTTATTTGCCCGGTGGATTCCTCCAAGCTGATCTACGATTATTCAAACAGCGAGAGCTTCACCTGCCCTGTCTGTGGCCGTAAATACTCCGGAAATCCTTATCTTGGGTCTTGGTGGCGTTATACGGTCGAAAACGTTGTAAACGGCGGTTATTGCGCGGCTCTTGTCTGGATGCTGACGGAAGATGCCAGTTATCTGGAAATGGCCAAAAAGGTTGTCTGTGATTTTGCCAGATATTATCCGAATTATGAATTACATGGCAACATTCTTTATAACAATCCCGGTCGCATTAACAGTCAGACGCTATGTGAGGCTCTCACGATCCGGGAACTGGCCAGAACCTATGATATTATCCGGGATGAAATGACGGCCGAAGAATGTGAACGGGCCGAAAAAGATCTTTTTGCTCCCAGCGCCCAGGTGCTGATGGATCAACGGATGCATCAGATCCACAATCATGAGGTCGTGATCAACACGGGTCTGGCGATCGTAGGCCGCGTTCTCAATCGTGAAGATATGATCCGTTTCGCGGTAGAGGACAAATACGGCTTGCGCTATCAGCTTGAGCATGGCGTTCTGGATGACGGACTGTGGTTTGAAGGAACGGTTCATTACCACTATTTCACGCTTTGGGCCTGTATGCTTTTTGAAAAAATGTTTATGGGAACAAAGTACAGTCTGTTGGAGGAACCTTATTACAAGAAGATGCTTCATATGCCGTTGCAGCTGATGCAGAGCGATTATCATATGCCCTGTTTGGGTGACGTGAATGGTGAAGGCATGTTTGAAGAACTGGCCGAGCACTATGAGTTCCCCTACAGCGTTTATCCCGAAGAAGAATATGCACGGCTGCTGAACACAGTCTATTCAGTGATTCCTCGGGATGGTGTGGAAGCGCTTCTTTATGGCGTGGATCATATTCCTGAAGTTGGCAAGATTGAGCTGAAGGACTATCACGATAAAGAATCTTCCGGCTTAACGGTATTGAGAGGCGACGAAGGAAGGTACCTGCTCTTCAAGCATGGCCGTTATGGCGGAGAGCACGACCACTATGACCGGCTCGGCATCCATTTCCTGATGAACGGTCATGACGTCGTAGACGATCTGGGTACGGTTGGTTATGGAGCGGCCCATCATTATCAGTATTTTAAGAATACCTTTACCCATAATACAGTCTGTATGAATACGCACAATCAACCGCCAGCCGATGGAACGACGACTCGCTACGAGAAATACGCCGACGGTACGACACTGGTAGAAGGTCATGTGGACTGGCTGGGCAAAGGGCCAGAGCTGGATTCTCTGACCGTCTGTCAATGGGATGAAAAAGCCTATGAAGGCGTCTCCATGGATCGTGTGATCCTGTTTGCCAATACTTATTTTGTGGAGGCTTTCCGTGTACGTGGAGGAAAAAATCGTACGGTCGACTGGATCGTGCATCCGCAGGGAAAAGCAAAACTTTACCCGGCGCAGTATCATACGCTGAACCTGGGCGACGGCGCACCAATTCAGTTTATGCATGATGTAAGAGCGTTTGAATCCCCGGAATGCGGTCATACCCAGTGGCGTACTCCTTACAGCCTTTTTACGCTCTACTCTCACTGCGATCATCCTTCCACTGCGATTTATGCAGACGGGCCTAACAATCCTGCTAACGAAACGCTTACCTACTTTATCAATCGTGTCACTGATCAGGACGACATTTTGTTTGTCAATGTATTTGAGGCACAGAAAGATATTTCCCATATTCAGGATGTGCGCTTCGAAACCAATGGCGGCAGCGTACAGGTATGGTTAAAAGTGGACGGCAATGAACATCACCATCAATTTACCGTAGGAGAGGAAAAAAGGTGACGATGGAAGATAAACAGCTATTTGAGGTCATGCGCAAGGAATTATATACCCCAGTCGTGGGTGACATTCTGGATACGCTGGGTTATGTGCATCAGTTTCTGCCGCAGCCTATCGGCCCGATCAAGGAGGGAATGATCGTAGCCGGACGAGCTATGCCCGTTTTGATGATCGACGTATATGGCGTGCAAAAGAAGCCCTTCGGCTATCTTACCGAGGCCCTTGATCAGATTCAGGAGGATGAAGTTTATCTTTGCAGCGGCGGAGAAATGCGCTGCGCCTATTGGGGGGAACTGCTGACTGCTACCATCCGTACCAGAAAGGCTGCGGGCGCAGTCGTGAATGGTTATCATCGGGATACTCCCCAGGTGCTCAGCCAGAATTTCCCCGTATTCAGTCGCGGATGTTACGCTCAGGATTCCTCTGTGCGCACACAGGTCGTCGATTACCGCTGCCCCATCGAAGTTGGACAGGTTAGCGTAAATCCGGGCGATATTGTCTTTGGCGATGTGGACGGTGTGCTGATCATTCCCAAGGCTGTCGAAAAAGAAGTGATCGAGAAAGCGCTTGAGAAGGCACGGGGCGAAAAAAAGGTACGGCGCGCGATTGAAGAAGGAATGAGCAGTACCGAGGCTTTCCGGGTTTTTGGGATTCTGTAAGAAAAGAGGAGAAAGAGAACCATGAATAATCTTTTTGATTTGACGGGAAAGGTAGCTCTGGTCACTGGCGGCTCTACTGGAATCGGCTTTTCGATCGGCGTTGGCTTGGCGAAAGCAGGAGCCAAGATCGTATTCAACAATATGAACGAGGAATTCGTTCAGGCCGGAATTCAAAACTATGCCGAGCAGGGGATCAAGGCCGAAGGTTTTGTTTGTGATGTGACCGATGAAGCAATGGTTCAGAAAATGGTTGAACAAATTGGCACTGTAGACATTCTTGTCAACAATGCCGGCATTATCCGCCGCGTCCCCATGCATGAGATGGATGCAGCGGAGTTTCGGCGCGTCATTGACGTTGATCTGAACGCTCCGTTTATCGTTTCCAAAGCGGTTATTCCCGGCATGATGAAAAAAGGACATGGCAAAATCATCAACATCTGCTCCATGATGAGTGAACTGGGACGTGAAACGGTCAGTGCCTATGCCTCTGCCAAGGGCGGTCTGAAAATGCTGACGAAGAATATTGCTTCGGAATATGGCATGTACAATATCCAATGCAACGGCATTGGACCCGGATATATCGAAACGAATGCGACGGCACCCTTGCGTGTGGAAGGACATCCTTTCGATAAATTTATTCGTACCCGCACGCCTGCCGGCCGTTGGGGAACGACGGATGATCTGGTCGGACCTGCTGTATTTCTGGCCAGCGATGCAAGCAATTTTGTAAATGGACACATTCTTTATGTGGACGGAGGCATTCTGGCTTATATCGGGAGGCAGCCCTGATGTCTGGCGATATTACGACTCTGAAGAACGAAGAACCTGGTTTTCATGTGCTGTTAAGCCATGAAAATTGGCGAGTTGCGGTTTCAAATCTTGTTGAAGATGAAATACCGCCAAGTTTAGAAAAACACTTGAAAACAGACGAGGTTTTTGTCCTTCTGAAGGGAGAAGGATTCCTGCTGGAAGCCGGAACAGACAAGTTGCCCAAAGCAATAAAAAAAGTAAAAATGGAGTTGAATGGCGTTTATAATGTTCCTAAAGGTGTGTGGCATGCGCATCAGATGAAAGCAGGTTCTCAGCTTTTGATCGTTGAAAACGCTGATACGGGCGATCAAAATTCCCAGAAAGTCCCTCTGGTAGGATAATACATGCAGAAACTTTTGAGTAGGAGTGCTTTTCTACTCAAAAGTTTTTTGTTCTTTACTTTTGTAGAGTATTTTGAAGGTCAAACAATGCCAACCATCGCCGTGATGGGATATACTTAAAAATTATAAAATCTCCGCGAGTTTTAAAAAGACCTGAACAATCAGTGTCGGGACATTGGCATAGGTTGCAAACTGTGCTTCGCCGTTGACCGACACGGCGCAATACGAAGTGTTTATCGGTAAAAATTCCAGAATATCCGTTTCACCGTCGCGCAAGTTAAACGTCAATGTGATCATCGGTTGAGCCTGCGGCGAAGCATCGTCGGTCAATTCACCGGCAATAGGAATGGCGGTCAGCAGATTATAAAAATGCTGCGTATCCGTCGCGCCAAACGAGTGCCCGCAAAAGACGGAAGACAGCGTATCGGCAGAACCGGAAAACTCGATGGAATACGTCTGGTTTTCCACAGTCAATGTGATGCGGGAAACCTGAGAAACACTTCGGCGATAAAGACTGCTGCCCAGCAGATCGTTGTAAGCGACATCCAGAAAGACCGTTTTTTCCGAATCGATGCTGTATATATTGCCACTTTCGTCAGTCGCGCAATAGATGACGCCGTCATGGCCCTGTGCGAAACGGCAGACCCATGTTTGACTGCCATCGGAGAGCGAAAGCGTGCAGAGCGGTTCGTCGGCATAATCGGAAAGGGAAGCGTCGGCGGCGATAAAGTGATCGGGTACCAGTTCTTTCAGCGGAAGAAGCACTTTCTCGTTGACAGCGGCCCAATCCGGCGTGCAGGATACAGGGAAGATCATTTCAAACAGACCGCTTGCAGAATTCTGGTTTTGAACGAGGGTGAACGAACCGGACGCATTGGTCAGCGTCAGTTGTGACAAATCCAGATCCGGCGGAAACAGCTCCATTTGACGCAGATCTTCGGGAGAGTGCAGCAGAAGCTCGGCGTTTTCTGCGGAGATCAGATATACTGCGTCCTCATTTTCTTTGCGCATATAGACCTGCTCGGAAACGGAGCAGGTATCGCCGAAGAACAGGCGAATAGGATCGCCCTCCGGCAAAAGCAGCGTGATTTTTGCGCGTGGTGCATCCAGCCCATAGGCGGAAAGAGGTTCAGGGTCACTTAAACGGCGATCGGCGCGGAGGTGGCAGGCGGTATAAACCAGCGCGGCGAGTTTGGAAGAATCGAAAACAATATCCTCGTGACCGATGACTTCAAAGGAAGTGCCGGAAGGAATCAGCCCCACTGCGTCTTCGCCCATGCGGAGCGTTACACCGCTGATTTGTGAAACGGGCAGATTGGTTATGATCGGCGCTTCTGCGGGTACATCGGCTGCGTTTGCTGCTTGACGCGGAATATGGACAGCAGCAAACAGACCGACGGCGATCAACGCAAAAGCAGCTGCCAGACAAAACCATGCGGATCGTGCTTTCACAGATGGCGCCTCCTCAGATAGACGGTCAGGCCGACGAGCAGATAGAGTGCGGGGAGACCAACGATAAACAACCCGGCAAAGAGATAGAGCTGACCGGCAGTTATGGCGATGGGCGTGCTGCTCAGGCTGCGCGCGGGAATGCCCAGCGTATCGTTTCGTTCGGTGCTCCAGCCGATGGCCTGTGCGAGCAGCATGGAATTGGCAAAGGCGGCGTTGTCAAGCAGATTGTCAGCGTACAGGCCGCTGCTGCCGCAGACAAAGAGGCGCGAAGATTCGCCGATATTCTTCCGTTCTGCCGTCATGGCGAGTACAAAGGGAGCAGCCAGCGTATCCGAACCGTCGGCGGCGTAGGCCTTATCGGTGGAATAAAGCACTTTGGCGGTGGACGTCGTTCCGTTTTGCGTATAGAGCGAACGCAGGGCAAGCGTACTCGTCAGCACGGGATAAATGCGCAGACCGGAAAAGCGGGCGTTGATGTCGTGCGCGGCATAGATGGGAACAATGCTCAACGGGTTCGCGTCCACATACTGCAAGCGATCGCCCACAACGATATCCGTCATGCCGACGCCCCATTCCGCCAGAAAGGCGGCAAGGCGAGGCATGGCCTGCGCTTCGCTGGATAAAAAGACCATCAGCCGCCCGCCGTCATTCATAAACGCCTGAATCTTGGCGATTTCATCCGGCAGATAATCTGTTTTGGGTGCGGCGAGAATCATCAGGTCGCAGGCCGGATCGCTGACGGAGAGCGTTGTCCGACCGACGGAAAAGCCATTTTGCCGCAGCAACGTTTGAAAGCCCTCGCTGTAAGATTCATCGTGCCCCTCGATGAACTGCGCGCGGAGCGTTTCGCTGCGGCCGCCGCGGGCGATGGCGGAGGTCAACGGCTGCTCAATTTGCAGCGCCGTGACGGTTTCGCCATCCGTGATGAACAGGTCTTCCAGCTGGATGACCTCGGCGGTGAACTGCCCTTCAACGGCCAGCGTGCCCTCCGTGATGGTAAAGCCCTGATTCTGCCAGCGCTTCACTTCGGATGGATGGGTGTAGGGATCGACGTAGCGAATCGAAACCATCTGATCCGAAAGAGCCTGATAGCGCAGAAGTGTTTCATGAACCAGCGGAACAAAATCCGTTTCGTTGCTGAAAACGGTGACGGTTACCGGGGCGCTTAAATGGGATAGAACGTCTACGGTAGTATCCGAAAGCGTATACAGGCCGTCTTCCGTCATATCCAGCCGAAGCGTCAGCGCGGAAGTGAGCGATTCGGCGGCGAAAATCACGCTGAGAAACAGCAGAAACGCGATGGCAGCGGAAAGCGGCGCGGAAAGTTTTTTTCTCGATTTCATGGCTGCACCCCTCATGACTTTCTGCGCTTTTCAAAGGCGTTGATACACAAAAACAGGAACAGACAGCAAAGAGACAGGGCGTAAATCACATCCGAAAAGGTGAGAATGCCCATGGCGAAGCGGCTGTATCGGTTGAGCAGCGAAGCGGAATACAGAAACTGCCGAAGCCAATCGATGGAAACATAGGTGCTGGCATAGCCGACGAGCCAGAAAGCCAGCAGAACGCCATAAGTGACAACACAGGCGATCACCTGGTTTTCTGTGACAGCGCTCAGATACAAACCGATGGAAAGAAAAGCGGAAGCCGTCAGCAGCAGACCGATGGCGCAGCAGGCGATCAAACGCAAATCCGCGTTGCAAAAGCGAAACAACCAGAGCATGTGTGCTGCGCAGGGCAACAGGCAGACGATGAAAAAGCAGGCCGTGGCCAGCGCTTTCCCCATGACGATGGCGAAGGAAGAAACAGGGGAAGCAATGAGCAGCTGATCGGTGCGCATTTTCTTTTCCTCTGAAAAACTGCGCATGGTCAGCATCGGCAGAATCAGCATGATGACGTTAGCGACGGAAGAAAAATATCCGCGCACATCGCCGGATGCGGCAAGCAGATTCAGCGTGAAAAAATAATAGCCGGTGATGGCGGCGAACACGGCCAGACAGACATAGCCGATCATCGAATGGAACAGTTGGGAAAACTCTTTTTTGAAGACGGCGCTCATAAGTGCTCCTTGTATCGGTCATCGTGCGTGAGGGAAAGGAAAATGTCTTCCAGATTGGGAGTGAGTCGTTCCAGCCGCCGGATGGGACAGTTGGCTTTGGACAGGGTTTCAAAGAGCGGAACATGAAGATCCTGCCCGCGCGGCACGTTCAGCAGCACGCCGTTTTCATGCGGCACAATGCGCGTCAAACTGGGCAGCGCGCTGAGCAGCGTTTCCAGCGCTTCGGCGGAAGCATCGGCTTCCAGCAGCCATTGCTCGCAGGGAAAGACGCGTCGAATCAGCCCGTCAGGCGTATCATCCGCGACGAGATGGCCGCTGCTTAAAACGACCAGACGGGTGCAGCAGACGGCGATTTCTGTAAGAATATGCGAACTGAGCAGAATGGTGTGCGTCGAGGATAGCTCCGATATAATCTGACGAACTTCGATGATTTGGCTGGGGTCGAGGCCGACGGTCGGCTCATCCAGCACGAGCAGCATCGGCGCGCCGATGATTGCCTGCGCAAAGCCGACGCGCTGGCGGTAGCCTTTGGACAGATTGCGAATCAACCGTCCCCGCACTTCCTCGACGTGGAGCTGACGCAGCGCCGTGGTGATCGCGTCCTTCGCCGCTTTTCCTGTCAGGCCGCGCAGACCGGCGGCAAAGTACATCTGCTCGTTCACGGTCATTTCCGGATAGAGCGGCGGAATTTCGGGCAGATAGCCGATTTGTTTTTTCAGCTCGGCGTGGCGAAGCAGGGATTGCCCATCGATCAAAACGTCGCCGGATGTGGGCTCCAGACAGCCGGTGAGCATGCGCATGGTCGTCGTCTTGCCGGAACCGTTGTGCCCGATCAGGCCGACGATTTCACCGGGCGAGACGCTGAAGTGAATATCTTCGACGGCGGTTTGCGCGCCGTAACGCTTGCAGAGATGGACGGCTTCAATCATACGCTTTCTCCTTGGCGGATGCTTCTTTTTTCTTTTCTTTATACAGCGCTCTGTATTTTCCGGGGGAGAGCCCGAAGCGCTTGGTGAAGTTATGGTAAAATGTGCTGCTGTTCTGATAACCGGTTTCAAAGGCGATATCTAAAAGGCTCATGTCCGAGTGGATCAGCAGATTGGCGGCAAAATCCAACCGCTTGCGGGTCAGGTAACCGGCGGGACTCTCGGAAAGATATTTCTGGAAGGATCGGCAGAGGTACTCCTGAGACTTACCGGAGTATTCCAGCATAAAAGGCAGGCCGGCTGCCAGATTTTCTTTGTTTTCCAACTCCAAAAGAAGCTTTTGCAGCCAGACAGGGCCGGAGAAGGCCAGCGAGCCTGTCGAAGCGGGGATGAGCCAGCGCCACAGACAGGTGAGCACGAGAAAGCGGATGCCTGCGCGGACACGAAGGATTTCGCTTTCCGGCAAGGTGGAAAGGCGCTGTAGCTGTGTTTGCAGTGAACAGGAATCCGATTGACTGATCTGCACGAAGAGCGTGTTTTTGCGATTGAAGAGCTGCTCCCGGCATTCCTCGCCCAAGCCCAGAAAGAGAATCACTTCTTCCATGGTGCGCACAGGAAAAGCGATATTCATATAGTGACAGCCGCCCATGTCGCGTTTGGTGTGCACAAAGCCCGGCTGAATAAGCACCAGAAAACCGGGTTCGGCCAGAAAAACCTCCTGATTGACGATCAGCTGCATTTTCCCGGCGGTAATCAGAGAAAGCTCGTAGAAATCATGCACCTGAGGAAACTCATCCTCGGCTACGGAGGTGTGAAAGGCGTAGTTTGTTTCAGATTGAAGGTTGATCAGTTCGCGGGCGTTGAAAGTGTGCAGCATGATTTTTCTCCTTCAAAAAAACGATAAGGTCAGTATACAGCAAAAAATGACAAAAATCAAGAAGACACTTCAGTGCGAAATGAATATAATGCAGACAGAAACAAAACGTACATCCTTTTTGATGAGAAGGGAGTCGATCACCACGGCGGGAAAGATGAAATTGGGCATGGGACTGTATCGGGACATGCTTGATCGAGAGCATTTCAGATTTGCGCGACAGTGCGGATGCACCCATGCGATTGTGCATCTTGTTAATTATTACACGGGCTCGGATTGTAATATTGTCACAGCGACGGACGCAAATCATAACTACGGTGTGCCCAGCAGGGACGATCTGATTTGGACGGCCGAGGGCATACGTGATTTGCAGGCGCTGGCGCGAAGCGAAGGCATTGAAATATACGGCGTGGAGAATTTCAATCCGATCGATTGGTATGATATCCTGCTGGACGGGCCGAAACGGGACGAGCAAATTGACATCGTCAGGTCAGTTATCGGCAATGTTGGACGAGCGGGCATCAAGGCGATGGGCTATAATTTCAGCCTTGCCGGAGTCTGGGGCCATCAGAAAAGACGAGCTGCGAGAGGCGGTGCGATCAGCACCTGTTTTGATTCCAAACTGATTGATGTATATAGCCCGATCCCCAATGGTCTGGTCTGGAATATGGAATGTTTTGAGGGGGACGGTTCGTTCCTGCCGCCGGTGACGGAAGAGCAGTTATGGGATCGATTGAAGCGTTTTTTGGACGATGTGCTGCCTGCGGCTGAAGCGGCGGGCGTTGAGCTGGCACTGCATCCCGATGATCCGCCGATGAAGAATCTGCGCGGTCAGCCGAGGCTGGTATACCAGCCGTCGCTCTATCAAAAGGTGATCGACCTGAATCCAAGCCTGGCTAACAAGCTGGAATTCTGCATGGGCAGCGTTCAGGAGATGACCGAGGGTAGTCTGACGGAGGCTATCGAGCAGTACGGCAGTCAGAAGCGCATCAGCTACATCCATTTCCGCAACGTGCGGGGCAAGATCCCGTGCTATGACGAAGTGTTTCTGGATGAGGGCGATATCGATATGCTGGGCGCGCTGCGCCAGCTTCAGAGGCTTGAATTTGACGGCGTGCTGATTCCGGATCATACGCCGCTGATTGACGGTAAAGCGCCGTGGGAAACGGGTATGGCCTTTGCGCTGGGCTATATGCGCGCGGCGTTTCAGGCGCTTGGCATCGACTGACGGGAGGGGAAATCATGTCGGATGAATTGAAGCGAGCCTTCGGTCTGGAAGGCGAACGCGCGCTGATTACGGGCGGCGGAACGGGCCTTGGGTTCGCAATGGCGAAGTGCTTTGTGCAGGCAGGCGCTGACGTTGTGATTACCGGCCGACGCGAGGATATGCTCAAAGAAGCCGTGAAGCAGCTCGGCCCCAAAGCCGACTATCGCGTGTTCGATGTGACGGATACGGCGAACGCGGTTTCCTTTGTGGAGATGCTGACGCAGGAGATCGGCCCGGTGTCTATTCTGGTCAACAATGCGGGGCGGCACTGCAAAAAGCCCGTGCTGGATGTGACGCAGGAAGATTTGCAGAACGTGCTGGATGTGCATTTGATGGGTTCTTTTGCATTGACGAAAGCGGTTGTGCCGGGCATGCTAGAACGAAAGAAGGGAAACATTCTCTTCATTTCCTCGATGTCCGCTTATCTGGGCATGACGCAGGTAACGGCGTATTCGGCGGCTAAATCTGCCGTGCTGGGCCTGGTGAAGACGCTCTCCGGCGAGCTGGCCGACAAGGGTATCCGCGTCAATGCGATTGCGCCGGGATTTATTGATACGCCGATGTTCCGCAAGGCGGTTGAATCGGATATTCCGCGTCAGCAGAAGATCATCGGCCATACGCCGATGGGCTGCTACGGCGATCCGATGGATATCGGCTGGGCGGCGGTGTATCTGACTTCCCCGGCGGCCCGCTTTGTGACGGGCGTGTGCCTGCCGGTAGACGGCGGCTGCTGCATCGGTTTTTAAACGGTTTGGAAACCGGGAGGATGAATCCGGTTTACAAAGATAAAAAAGGAGGAAAAAACACATGAAAAAGTCTTTTGCTCTCGTTCTTGCGCTCGCCATGAGCCTGACCGGCGCGTCCGCGCTGGCCGCAGAAAAGGTCACGGTTCGCTTTGGCAATACGGCCGGCGAGGATGACATTCAGTCCATCTCCCTGCGAGACGTTGCGGGCCGTCTGGCCGAGGCGACGGATGGCAACTTTGACGCGCAGGTGTACCTCAGCTCGTCTTTGGGCGATACGGATGATTTGACCGAGCAGGCCATGCAGGGCGCGCCGATCGTGACCGTTTCCGACCCCAGCCGCCTGCAATCCTTCGTGAAGGATTACGGCATTCTGGGCATGCCGTACATGTTTGACAGCTATGAGGGACTGGATACCATCATGGCGACGGATACCTACGCCAAGTGGGCGCAGGAGTTCGCGGATCAGGGCATCTGGCTGGTGACCTCGAACTGGTTCTCCGGTGTGCGCAACTTCACCTGCGACAAGGTGGTCAAGGAGCCTGCCGATCTGAACGGCCTGCGCATCCGCACGATGGGCAACGACATCTGCACCAAGTCGGTCAACGCGATGGGCGCTGTCGCCACGCCGATGAGCTGGTCCGAGGTTTACACCTCCATTCAGCAGAAAGCGCTGGACGGCGCCGAAGTGCAGACGCCTTCCTTCTACGCGACCCGCCTGTGGGAAGTGACCAAGGTGATCAACAGGACCGAGCATTTCTATCTGATCGGCTCCGTTGTTTCCGGCACGACCTTCCGCGATTCTCTCTCCGACGATTATCAGAAGCTCTTCGCCGATACCTTCTATGCAGTCGGCAGCGAATACCAGAGCAAGTGCGCCGAACTGAGCAAGCAGTATGAAGAAGAAATGGTTGCGCAGCATGGCCTGACCATCAACGAAGATGTGGATGTGGACGCTTTCAAGGCCGCGACCGCGCCGGTTTATGATGAACTGGGCTATGCGGATATCCGCGCGCAGATCTATGCGGAAATGGGTCTGTAAACCCAACGAATAAGACAAAGAGGGCCGTTTTCGCTGAGAGGCGGCCCTCTCTTTGTTGAGGAGGAATATCGGCGTGAAAAAAGTATACAACGCATACTGCAAAGCGGAGGAGTTCCTGTTTTCCTTCCTTTTTGCGGCGATGGTGGCGCTCGTGTTCAGCTCGGCGATTGCCCGTGGAATCGGCAAGCCGCTGGCCTGGAGCCTGGATGTGGCGCAGCTGCTGCTGTGTTGGACGAGCCTTGTCGGCGCGGACGTTGCGTTCCGCCACGATAAATTCATCGGTTTGGATCTGTTTACCAGAAAAATGCCGGTGAAGGTACAGAAGGTGCTGGAGATCGTCGTGCTTGTGCTGATGCAGGTGGCGTTTTGCATCTTCATCTATTACGGCGTGATGCTTTCCATCAAGAGCTGGAAGCGCTCGTTCCAGACGCTTCCGATCAGCTATTCGTTTATTACCATCGCGCTGCCCGTCATGTCTACACTGATGACGCTGACCAATATTCTGAAAATCATCAACAAGGTGAAGAATTTCAAGAAGAACGTCGCGCTTGCCATGGAAAAGGGCAAGGCATAAGAGGGGAGGAAGAGAAGACATGGTCGTATTGCTGATTACGTTTGTCGTTCTGCTGGTGATCGGCATGCCGGTGGCGTTTGTCATTGGCCTGGCCGGCGTTGCTTTTTTCGCCAGCGCGCCGGAAATTCCGTTTTCAATCGCCGTGCAGCGCATTGTGGCGCAGACTCAGTCATATACGTTTCTGGCTGTTCCGTTTTTTATCTTTGCGGGCAACCTGATGAATGAATCCGGCATCACCAAGCGGATTCTGGATTTTGCCTCCATGCTGACCCGACGGATGTATGGCGGTCTGGCTCAGGTTTCCGTTGTGATGAGCACCATGATGGGTGGCATTTCCGGTTCCGCCACAGCGGATGCGGCGATGGAAACGCGCATGCTTGGCCCTTCGATGCTCGAAAGGGGATACAGCAAGGGCTATATCACGGCGGTCAACTGTCTGACTGGCCTCATCACGGCCACCATTCCGCCCTCTCTGGGTCTGATTATTTATGGATTTGTCGGCGAGGTTTCCATTGGTCGTCTGTTTGCGGCGGGCATCATCCCGGGCATTTTGATGATGTTCACGCTGATGCTCACGGTCAATCTGACCGCACGGCGTAAGAAATACGACGCGCCGAATCCGGATACGCCCAAGCTGACTGGCAAGGAACTGCTGACAGGTCTCAAGGAATCCGTCTGGGCGCTGATTTTCCCGGTCATCCTGATTGTCGGTATTCGCTTCGGCGTGTGTACGCCGTCTGAGGCGGGCGCGTTCGCGGTGGTTTACGCGATCCTGATCGGCGTGTTTGTCTATCGCGAGATGACGTTCAAGTCTTTCTGCGACGCGCTGCTCATGTCCATGATGGATAACGCGGCGGTCATGATGCTGGTCGCCATGTCCGGCCCGTTCAGCTATGCGGTTACGTATGTCAATCTGCCGCAGTCGCTCGCGTCCTTTATCTTCGGCATTACCACCCAGCCGCAGCTGCTGTTCATCATCATTCTGGTGTTCCTGTTTATCATGGGTCTGTTCCTGGACAGCAACGTGAACTTCCTGCTGCTGACTCCGATTTTCCTGCCGATGATGAAGAAGGTTGGCGTGGATCCGGTGCATTTTGGCGTGCTGATGGCGACGATTGTTACCATGGGCGTCATGACTCCGCCTGTCGGCTCGGCCTTGTATACGGTCTGCGGCATTCTAGAATGCCCGGTTGAGGAATATACAAAGGAGGCGCTTCCCTTCTTCCTTGCGGTTATGTTGGAAATGATCGTGCTGGTGTTCTTCCCGAATGTTGTGCTGTTCCTGCCCAATCTGATTTATGGATAAACGACAAAGGCGGAAGGCGTGCGTCCTTTCGCTTTTGTTTTTAAACTGAGCGCTTGATTTGGAGGAAGATGCTATGCTGAAGGTTTTCACAGCGTATCGAACGACGGCGGCGCTGGGGCTGTGCGTTACGGCCGCGATGACGGCGCTGTTTATCGCCATGGGCGAGGCGGCGTTTTCGATTTTCATTATCGTTTTAGGGCTGTGGATCACTTGGCTTGCGTCGCTTTATAAGGCCATGCGAGAACATCAGGCCATGCTGGATGTGCTTTATCAGGAGATGGACGCGCCGCGCTTTATCCAGCTTTACCGGACAAAACTGGAAAAAGCGAAGCCGGGCAGCGCTTTCGAGGCGGCCATGCGTGCGCATATCGGCAATGCCTATATGATGATGGGCGGATACGCCGAAGCGCTTGAGTGGTTCACGGCGGCGTGCGATGAGCCGGATGTGAAACTGCTGATGGCGGAAAATCGGGCGGCCTGCTTGCAGCGGATGGATGCGAAAGAACTGCCGGAGGCGTTAGAGACGTGGAAACGCTGCATGCAGCAGGTTAAGCCTGCTCGAAAACGCCGAAGCGAGCAGTCTCTTAGAATGGTAGAAATTCGCAGGGCGGTGGCATCGGGGCGTGCGGATGAACACATGCAGCTGGAGGTTCAGACGGCGGCCAAGGCTTCCAACAAACGCAGTTATCGCGTTTCCATGCACTTGCTGCTTGCCAAAATCTATGTGCAGCGCGGTTTTGAGGATGCGGCACGTGGAGAATTGGAGGATATTGCCGCATTGAAGGCAAATACGCAGGATATTCGCGAAGCGCGGAAAATGCTTGAAGACATGAAAAAGAGGGAGGCTTGATGTGTGATTCAAGACAACTGTAAAAACATTTTGTGTTTTGGCGATTCCAATACGTTTGGAAGCAATCCATCCGGCGGACGCTGGGATAGAACGAAGCGCTGGCCGGGCAGACTGCAACAGCTTCTTGGCGAAGATTATTACGTGATTGAAGAAGGCTGCGGCGGACGGACGACTTCGTTTGACGACACGCTCGAATTGGATAAAAACGGTCGTCGGGCTTTACCCGTCGCATTGGCCACGCATAAGCCGCTGGATTTGGTGATTATCATGCTTGGCACAAACGACATGAAGCATCGGTTTTCGGCGCTTCCGTGCGATGTGGCGTATGGCGCGGGCGAACTGGTTCAGCTTGTACAGCGTTATCCCTATGGCAACGCATATCCGATTCCGAAGGTGCTGCTGATTGCCCCGATTTGGCTTGGAGAACATATTGAAGACAGCCCGTGTACGGGCTTTTCACATGAAGCTCATGCTGTTTCCAAGCAGCTTGCGCCGTGGTTTGAAAAGCAGGCGCAGGCGCATGGCTGTCTGTTTCTGGATGCGGCGAAGATTGCCGGGCCGAGCGCAAAAGATCAACTGCATATGGAAGAAGATGGACACCGGGCGCTGGCGGAAGCGGTTGCTGCACTGATTCAACGTGAATTGCGGTGAGGGAAAAAAGCGATGAAAGCATTTATGGATGAACACTTCCTGCTTAAAAATGAGACGGCCAAGCGGCTGTATCATCAGTACGCAGAGCATATGCCGATTATCGATTATCATTGTCACCTGAGCGCCAAAGATATTTGGGAGAACCGCCCCGCGGAGAATATCACCCAGATTTGGCTGGGCGACGACCATTACAAGTGGCGGCTGATGCGGCAAAACGGCGAACCGGAAGCGTTTGTTTCCGGTCAAGGCGGCGATAAAGAGCGTTTTATGGCATTTGCCAGAACGCTGCCCTATGCGGCGGGAAATCCGGTTTTCCATTGGACGCATTTGGAGCTTCAGCGCTATTTCGGAATCCGAGAGACACTGAATGAAGTGAATGCCGAGGCAATTTGGTCGGAAACTTTGAACGCGCTGTCCGATGGAAAGCATACGCCGCAGACGTTCATCGAACAATCCAACGTGTACGCGCTCTGTACGACGGAGGATCCAGCGGATACGCTGGAATACCACGAAAAGCTGGCGAAATGGGCAGATTTTAAGACGAAGGTTCTGCCTGCCATGAGACCTGACGCGGCGCTGGCGATTGAGAAGGCCGGTTGGCGCGCGTATCTGGCGCGGCTGGGCGAGTGCGCCGGGGTTTCAATCCATTCGATAGAGACGCTCAAGCAGGCGATTCTGATCCGAATGGACGCGTTTGACGCATGCGGATGCGTGGCCAGCGACCACGGCTTTGAGTATATGCCCGATGTTCGATTGGATGACGGCGAGCTGAATGACGTGTTTGCCAAGGCTCTGCGCGGGGAGACGCTTTCTCTGCGTGAGCGCGACGGGTATAAAACGGAGCTGATGCTTTGGCTGGCGGTGCAGTATCATCGGCGGGGCTGGGCGATGGAACTGCATGTCGGCGCGCTGCGCGACGCCAATCAGCATGGCGTGAAGACGGTCGGAGAGGCCAAGGGGTACGATACGGTCGGCGACGCACCGACTGCGTTGCCGCTTTCGCATTTTCTCAATGCGCTGGAGGAGCGCGGAGAACTGCCCAAGACAATTCTGTTTAACCTGAATGAGCAGGATAATACCGTGCTTTCCGCGCTGACGGGCACATTCCACGAGGCGGGCGTGCCGGGCAAAATGCAATTCGGCACGGCATGGTGGTTCCAAGACCACAAAGACGGCATGGAAAAACAGCTGCATACGCTGGCCGACCACGGCCTGCTGGGGCGCTTCATCGGCATGCTGACAGACAGCCGGAGCTTTTTGTCGTATACGCGGCACGAATATTTCCGCCGGATCTTCTGTAATTTCTTGGGTGAACTCGTCGAAAATGGGGAATATCCGGAGGATGAAGCGATGCTGGAAAAAATGGTTTGCGGCGTTTGTTTTGAAAATGCCAGAACCTATTTCGGACTTTGAGAAACGGGGCGAAGAACATGCAGGCCAATGAGGTTTTGCGGCTTGAATCGGGCGGCGTTTTGTCGCTGTATGTCCCGCCTAAAGCGGTTCGGGGCGTGGTGCTCATTTGTCCGGGCGGTGGCTACCAGTGGGTTGCGCCGCGTGAGGGCGAACCTGTTGCCCGTGCGTTCAACGCAGGCGGCTGGGCGGCGGCTGTGCTGGAGTATACCTGCTATCAGGGAAAACCGTTGGGCAAACTTCCGCTGAAACAGGCGGGCGAGGCGATGCACGTACTGCGTCAGCGTTTTGCAGATATGCCGGCGTTGGCCTGCGGCTTTTCGGCGGGCGGCCATCTGGCGGCGGCACTGGGCGTTCATTGGAAAGAGGAAGGGCTGCCTAGACCGGATGGGCTGATTCTGTGTTATCCGGTTATCACGGCGGGAAAGTATGCGCACGCCGATTCGATTCGCCATCTGACAGGTGACAGCGATATGGGCTACTGGTCGCTTGAAAAGCACGTGACGCAGGATACCCCGCCCACGTTTATCTGGCATACGGTGACGGATGAGACTGTTCCCATGCAGAACTCGATCCTTTTCACGGAAAGTCTGGCAGAGAAGGGTGTTCCTGTGGAACTGCATCTGTATCCGAACGGCAAACATGGTTTGTCGCTCGCCACAAAAGAAGTGGAAGAATGTGAAAAGGGACGCTTCGCAGATGCGCATGTTGCGGACTGGTTCAGGCTTTGCCTGAACTGGATGGAGAGGCTTGCCTGAATCTGTTAATATACATGGAGGAACAAGAAGATGGCTGCATGGAACAACGAAAATGAAATGTTTGAACTGATGAAAGAGAAGCTCTATACGCCTGTCGTCGGCGATATTCTGGATCAAATGGGATATAAACATCAGTTTTTACCTGCGCCTGTGCGCCCGCTGGCGGCACAGGTTCCGACCGAACCGTATAAACTGCGGGGAGAGCGGCAGGATAACCGCTTGAAAGTGGCTGGATATGCCTGTACCGTGCTGGAAAATGACGTGTTTGAATACCCGGAAGAAAAGCCGTTCGGGTATATGACTGAAGCCTTGGATGATCTCAAACCCAATGAAGTATATGTTGCAACCGGAGCGCACAACAGCGCGCTTTGGGGAGAACTGCTGACGGCGTGCGCGAAAGCACGCGGTGCAGTTGGCGCGGTGCTGAATGGATATACCCGCGATACGCCGAAAGTGATCGAACAGAATTTCCCGGTGTTTTGTACGGGCACATGGGCGCAGGATTCTTCTGTGCGCACGTATGTATTCAAATGGAGATGCCCGATTGAGATTGGGCAGGTAACGATTCATAATGGAGACATTGTCTTTGGCGATATAGACGGTGTGCTGATTATTCCGAAGGAAATTGCGCCGGAAGTGATTGAAAAAGCGTTGATTAAGGCCAGTACAGAAAAAACGATGAGAAAAGCGATTGAGGACGGAATGATGGTAACCGAGGCGTTTGCAAAATTCGGCGTGCTTTAAAAACAGAAAACCAAGAAGGCGGAAAGCATGAACATGTGCTTTCCGCCTTCTTGTTGGATTTAGGCGTTGATTGAAATATCAGACTCAGATGTATCTAATGCATCAAAGTGAACGATTGGATCGCGCAGGTCTGTTTGATCAAAAGAAACCGATAGGTCAGTGACTTTGAAGTGACGGACGAAACGTGTTGTCAATACGCTTCCGGCACTCATACCATGTTGATCGTATTCGGGATAATGCTGATTGATTACAGATGGACAGCCTGGTTTTTCATTGCAGCCGCCCGGCAAAGAGAAGAAACAATGCTCGAAAGACACATGATCGATCGTTTGAACGTCGCTTTGTCCGATGACCATAATTTCGTGAATCCAACGGCTGAAGCTGAAGGGATACGCTTTTTCAAAGCGCAATTTGCGGAAAATGACACCATCGATGTGCGATGTGCGCTGAATGGAGTTCCCCTGCGGTTTCCGTCCACGACAACCTGTGACGATATAAACGGGTGCGCCGACGTCAACCATATTGATTCGCTCAAAAAGAACATTCGAAATCTGAGCGCCGTCCACGGATTCCAGAGAAATGCCGCATCGATTGACGTTTTTAATTGTACAATCACGGAAGACGGCGTCTTTTAGGCTGTAATAGGTATCCGTGCCAAATTTAATGCCGGAGGCCAGACTTTGGAGCAGCATGTCATGAACGTCAATGCGTTCGCAGCCGAACAAATCCGAGCTCTTGAAGCACAAACCATCATCACCAGCCATGACGGCGCAATCGTAGATTGTGGCATCGCACACGTCAACAGGATCGATGCCGTCACGATTAGGCGTATACATGCAATCAAGATCCAAGTGCCGAAGAAGAACATTTCGGCAGGAAAGCGGAACGAGTGTCCAATAACAACTGCGGCGCATGTGAACGCTTTCAACGGTAATATCGGAAGAATAGGTGATGTAAATGATACAGGGACGACTGAGCGCGGGACGATCACGCACGGGATCGTTTTGTTTGAAGCGGTAAAGACCGTTACCGTCAAGCAGGCCGCCGCCGGTAACGCGAACGTTATGGATGTTTTCACCATAGAGCAGACCGCGGCCGAGTTGCCGGCAGGCGCACAGACTTATCCCTGGAGTGTGCAGCGGATAGAGCGCATGATCTTGACTGCCAAACAGAACAGCGGTGCGGTCGATCCAGAACGTAATATTGGATTGCAGAGCGATTTCACCGGTCAAAAAAGTGCCGTTTTGAAGAAGTACCGTTCCGCTGACTTTGGCTGCCGCGTTGACGGCTTCTTGAATAGCAAGTGTGTCTAAAGAAACGCCATCACCGATTGCACCGTAGGATTTTACATCGAAAATCGGAGCTGGAGGAAGAACAGCACGTGAAAAATCAATGTCATCGTAAATGCGAATACGGTTAATAAGCAGAGAGCATTTTGCGTCTGCTAGGAAACCGATAGACGAAATAGAAGAAACGGGGTGAGAAAGAGAAAAGTTTTCAACTCGGCGCGCGCCGTCAACATAGAGAGAATAGACTCCTTGCCTGGGATCGACTAGCAAACGAACAAGCAGCCAGTTTCCGCAGGGATAATACAGCCAATCCGTAGGGCCGGAAATCATCCGCTTCCATTCGTTGCCGTCTGTTGCAAAAAGATTGTTATGATAAAGTGCGATGCGAAGAAGCGGTTTTCCGGCTTCATCGAGCAGAACCGGCACTTCACAATAGGCGCTTGTTTCGCAGCGAACCTTAACTTCGCATGTAAACGCACAATCCATAGCTGGAAAACGGTACTGAATGGCGGAAGATTCATCCAGCAAAAGGCTGGAATCATCTCCAAATGGAAAAGGCGTAATAGATGCCTCTCCTTTTACGAGACGAACGGAATCAGAAAGCTCGCGCATTTCGTCATTGACGGCATAGATTTCTGGATCATCGTAAAGGGAAAAACGTCGAAGGACAAAAGAGTTTTTTGTGGCCTCAAAACGGATTTGAGCAGGAATGCCGCTATTGTGCAGAGGAACGGAGGTTTGCGAAACGCGGCTGTTAAGCCAGATGTCTGCCGTTGAGGTTTCTGTGTCACAAATCAGACGGATAGCTGTGGGCGAGCTGCCGGATAATGTGAAAGGCTCAACGGTCAAAGAACAGAGAATGTCCCCTTGTTCATTCAAGAAAGATACACAAGCGGACGCGCAATTTGAGGAAGACAAAATGGCATCCAAAACAACGCGCGGCGTAGAAGGGCAGAAAGAATAAGAAAGTGAACCTGAAATTTGTATGCCGTTTTCCGGAGCAGAGGTTAGGCGGCAAGAAGAGCAATCGTACCGGGAAAGCGCGTTGGAATCCATAAAAGTTTCCTGGGTATAGTGGCAATAAACCCGATGCGGATAGACTGGAGAGGTGAAAGCGGGCCAATCGATAACGGGTAGAGGTGTCGGTTCACTGATTGCGGCAGAGCGGATCATGGGAAAGAAATGATGTCCTCGACCTTTCATGCCGGGGATAAGAACGAGAGAATTAGCAGCGTATTGACGCTCATAAATCGGCCAGCGTCCAAGCTCTGTTAAAATTGTTTGTGATGTGGGAGAAAAAAGATCCATGCTATCCGGCTTGGGTCCATCTTCATCGAGCGCGATGCCAACAATGGCGTCGCGCTCGACACGGAAACAGATTTCCTGTTTGTCATCGAAGCCTTCCGCTTCGGAATCAAACATACGAATATAATCTGCATCCAAATAGGTTTCTGGCAAAGCGAGAATTTGCGTATCCGTGTTGGAGTAGATTTTTACGCCGGGGGAAAGATGCTGCGCGGCAGCATACCATCCGGATGTATCCCATGGAGCAACGAAATTGCTGATCAGGGGAACGGATGGACGTAACGTTGGACTGGACACGGGGAAATGCACATCCTTTCTTAAAAATAAACATTTTGTTCACATATAAGGAGGGAATAAAGCACTAAAAACGCATGTATATTATAGCATTGTGAACAAAAATGAACAAGATATCAAATCAATGGACGACAGGTTGCATCAAAAAATGGGAAGAAAACAAAAGGCGCTACATGATATGATGCAATCACAAAAGAAAAGCAGAAAGTGGAAACTTTGGAAAAAGCAAAAGGTTGGGGGGCATAAGAGGGCATGGTGAAACCAAATGTAAATGCACGGCAAAATGCAATCAAGACAATTCGCCGAAATGGTTTAAGGGGGAAACTCAACTATGTAAAAAGCCACTATCTGCTTTACATGATGTTGCTGCTTCCGATTGCATATTACATCGTATTTCATTACAGACCCATGTACGGCATTGTAATTGCCTTTAAGAATTACAGCATTTTTAAGGGGATTGCCGACAGTGTGTGGTGTGGACTTCAAAACTTTAATAAGTTGTTTGCGATTAAAGAGTTTTCGCGTGCGATTGTCAATACGATTCGGCTGAACGTGCTGTGTTTGATATTCAGTTTTCCGGCACCTATTTTGTTGGCGCTGATGCTGAATGAATTGAAAAGCCGGAACTTTAAAAAAGTGACACAAACAATACTGTATTTACCGCATTTCCTTTCATGGGTTATCATTGGCGGTCTGGTTTCCACGCTGTTTGCAACGAATACAGGCTTGATTAACAATGCGCTTGCGTCGCTCGGGATGAACCGAATCCCCTGGTTATCTGAAAACAAATGGTGGATTGTGATGTATGTGCTGGTCAGCGTGTGGCAATCGATTGGATACGGCGCGATCATTTATATGTCAGCCATGTCGAGCATTGATCAGGAAATATACGAAGCAGCACGTGTAGACGGATGCAGCCGCTTTAAGATGATGTATCTGATCACATTGCCAAGCATCAAAACTACGATTGTGATTATGCTGATTCTTAAAATCGGCGGCATGATGAGCATAGGGTTTGAGCAGCCGCAGATGCTTAAAAATGCCATGGTTAATGACGTGGGAGACGTCATCAGTACGTTCATTTATCGCTATGGTATTCAAAATGCCAAGCACTCTCTGAGCACGGCTGCCGGCCTGCTTCAATCCGTCATCAACTTTGTTTTGGTGATGTCGGCAAATGCTGTCAGTCGCAAGATTTCCGATGAAAGTATCTGGTAAAAAGGGGGAGAACGAAATGAGCGAATCTTTTACGAAAAAAAATAAAATTCGCGAACCCCTTGGTGACCGAATCTTAAAAATGGTTGTTGTTTTGCTGGTCGTTTTATTGACCTTGTGCTGTATACTGCCGATTCTCAACATTGCAGCTACATCCTTTTCTTCTGCCAGAGCAATCACATCCAACGAAGTGGTTTTTCTGCCAGTAGAGTTTTCACTGGATGCTTATAAAACAGTTTTCAGCAGTGGCCCGCTGCTGAAATCCATGGCATACTCGATTTTGATTACGCTGATTCAGGTTGCGCTTTCTGTGACGATGACAGTTTTGATTGCGTATCCATTGTCGGAAACCAAACTGGTAGGCCGCAAGCCGATTTGGATGTTTGTTCTTTTTACAATGTATTTTTCGGGCGGCATGATTCCGTTGTATCTGCTGCTGAATGATTTGAACATGCTCAACACGATGTGGAGTTTGATCCTTCCGGGCGCAATCAGCACCTACAATATGATTCTGATGCGTACTTATTTCAGCTCCATTCCGTCAGCTTTAAAGGAAGCTGCGTTGATTGATGGCGCAGACGATGCGACCGTGTTAATGAAGATCATCCTACCGCTTTCTAAATCGATGCTGGCGACGATTGCGCTTTTCTATGGCGTATCCCGCTGGAACGCTGTTCAGGATGGATTGATCTATATTACCGACCCAAACAAGTTTATCCTTCAAGTTCGGCTGAAGAACATTATCATGTCGTCTTCTGCGCTGGATGAAATGATTAGTGAAGGAAACAACAACAACATGATGCTTCAAAGTGATCAGATTCGCAGCGCATCGTTGTGTTTCTCCATTTTGCCGGTGATGTTGGTCTATCCGTTTCTTCAAAAATATTTTGTTAAGGGCGTTATGATTGGCTCTGTCAAAGGATGATTCAATCGAATCAAAACCCGGATGGGTTTTATAAAAAAAGAAAGGAAGAAACAAACATGAAGAAAACCTTGGCGCTCGTTCTGTCCCTCGTGATGATTCTTGTGTTGGGTGCCGCCGCAGCGGAAAGTCCGTTTACGGCCGAGAACCCTGGCACGCTGACCGTTGCTGTGTATGATCGCAGCAACATGAATTCGGATTATGGCACGGCGATTGATAACGCATGGACACGTTGGATTCAAGAGAAGGTTGCGGAAGACCTGCATATCAATGTGGAATATGTGGCAGTTGCACGTTCCGGCGCAGAGTCCACGATGACTACGATGCTTGCGGGTCAGAATGCACCGGATATCATTTTCTATTATGATACCAACCGCGTCAGCGATTTTGTGGCGCAAGGCGGCCTGGCCGATTTGACTGAGGCGGTGGAACTCTACGGTGAAAACCTGAAAACCAACTTGGCGAGCACTTTGCCGTATGGCCAGTATGACGGCGTTCAGTATGCTATCCCGGCTAAGCGCGGCGATATCGGTCATTTGTCTTCCTTTATCCGCAAGGATTGGCTGGACAAGATCGGCTATGAGCTGAAGATGGTGGATGGCGTAGGCTATATCTCCTATAATGATCTGGAAATGGTCATGAAGACGTGGAAGGAGCAGGGCATCTGCGAATATCCGATGGCGATGACGACGGAGAACGGCACAGAAGCCGAAACGATGTCTCCGATCTATATGGCCTTCCTGGATGAAAGCGGATTCACGGATGAAGTTCGCGCCACTCTGCCCGATGTAATGTGGCCGGGAATCAAGGACGGTTACGCCTATTTGAATAAGCTCTATAATGAGGGGCTGATTCAGCCGGACTGGGCACAGTTTGCGGATGAAACGCAATTTAACAACGCTATTTCTACGGGTAAGGCTGGTTTCTGGGCACACGCATATTGGCAGGGAATCAAGACCCAGAACGAATTTATGGGAATTCTTGCCCAGAACGATTCGACTGCCGAAGTTGTGGCGGTATGCGTGACGAACGATGACGGTGTGCCCGCGAAGATCGACCAGTATCCGGAATATGGCATGTTCATTGTTGTGCCTGTATACAGCAAACATGTGAATGAGGCCATTCTTTACCTGGATTGGATGAGCATTTACGAGAACTTTGAAGTCATCAACTATGGCTTTGAAGGCGAGCACTACGTCCGCCGTGCGGATGGAAGCCATGACACAACGCAGGTTGCGCCGGATGCTTCGGAACGCATTTCTGTGCCGGATTTGATGCTGGTTTACAATCAGAACCCGGATAGCAAGTGCGTTGAAAGCGAACTGATTACGCCTTCCGTACCTGAAAAATGGCAGGAACTTTATAAAAATGCGTTTAAGGCTGCTCGCGTGAATACCTATAAGCCGTATCTCTTCTCCAAGCAGATTGTCAGTGAGAGTGATTATTCTGCATCGCTGGCTGAAAAGCTGGGTGAACTTCGCGTAAAGTCCATAACGTGTACGCCGGAAATGTTTGAAGCAACTTGGGATGAGCTTTCCGCTGAATACCTGGATATGGGCGGTCAGACGGTGATTGACGAGAAGGTTTCGGTTTTTAACGAGTAATCCGGGAGAGCCTTCGGACGGCTGAAAAACGGATTCGAGGGGCTCCCTTAAAATGAGGAGCCCCTTTCTTTTTCAACAAAAAGGAGGAACTATGCTGAATCATTATGATTTCCAGATCAAAGCCATGAATACGGCCATCCGAATGACGCTCAGGAGTCAGTGCGTTCAACCGGAGTCTTCGTTTTACGGTGCAGTTGAGTGGCTGGATAAAGGCTATACCGGCGCGCACAGCGCAGTCTGTGTGGCAAGGGAAATGATAGAGGGTTATTATACGCCGCAGTGCGCGTATGCGGGAGACGAGCTGCTTTTGGAACGGGCACGTATTGCGATTGATTATGCGTTGCGGCAGCAGCATGAAGATGGAACGTTTGATTTGCTGGAAACCAATTTTCATGACAGCGCAGAAACGTCGTTTATCATGCAGAATATTGGCCCGGCCTGTTTGTTAATGCGCAGCAGAATGACAGGACGTGAACAAGAAAAAGAACTGTTTGGACTGCTGATGCATTTTGTCGATCGCTGCGCCGACGGTATTTTGATTGGCGGTTTCCATACACCGAATCATCGCTGGGTACTTAGCGCGGCGCTTTCGCTGTGCTATGAACTGACAGGACGGGAAGATTGCCTTTCGAGAATGAACAGACTTTTGGATGAAGGCATCGACTGTGATGAGGAAGGCGAATATACAGAGCGCTCTGCCGGCATCTATAACATCATCTGCGATCGTGCACTTATCACATTGGCGCAGACGCGGGGCATGACTGAGCTGTATGAATATGTCGAGCGAAATCTGAGGATGATCTATAAGTACATAGAGCCGGATATGACGATCAATACAATCAATTCGACTCGGCAGGATGTTGGGACAGCTCCGGACTGGCGTATCTATTTCAGTACATATTTGTATATGGCTTTGCAAACCGGAGACAAAGAATTCCGCTGGATCGCAGATCGGATGCTGGAACAATCGGAAAGTCAATCTTCCATTGAGGAGCAATGTCCAATTTATCCGCCGCTTCCGTATTTTGAATTCATGCCATTTTGGTTGCTTGATGAAAAATTGAAAAATACATGGACAACGCAGGAAACGCAGAAGCCCTATTTTGATTATGACAAGTTTTTTGAAAATAGTGGGATTGTCCGTGCTCGGCAAGGCCATTTCAGTTTGACTTTACTGGAAAATCGGCCCGTTTTTGCAAAGCTGCAATATGATACGCATACGGTATATCTGCGCATGGCAGGTACCTTTTACGCACAGGGACAATTTGTCGCCGAGAGTATCGAGAGAACGGAAAACGGTTATAGAATGACTTATCGGAGACGTTGGGGATATAAGGGGCTGCTTCCGGAAAAACAGGGCACAGCGGATTGGCACAAGATGGATCACAGTAAACGGCCGGATGTAATGATGCAGGATTTTGTGTTCCATGTTGATGTGACGATTGAAGAACAGGGTGCTGCTTTCCATGTCACAACGGAAGGCGTAGAGAACGTATTGACCAAGTTTGAAATTCTGCTCCAACCTGGCGGATTGTTTGCAACTGGCGATATGCAAATGCACACGCATACAGGCGATTATGTGTATCAAAAGTGTGATGAAACAACATATGCTTATCTGGATCACACAAAGTTGGTGATCGGCGGAGGATGCTGGAAAAACAGCTATGGCGAGCATATGCGGGGCAGCCTTCCGGTTGACCAAACATCGTTCTTTGTTGCGATGACATCGCAAACGCCGATGGACGAGACATTTACGCTTCGCTTTGAGCTGTAAAGAGAAAAGAAAGGAAATAAAAGGATGCTGACTCATGCAGAAATTCACAAGAAGATTGACCTGATTATACAGGGAATCACTTCAAGGGAGAATCAAGCCGTATTTACCAGCCGCGGCAAACGACACTACATGGATAATTGGGATTGGTTTCAAGGGGTTGCGTTGTTCGGCTTGTATGAATACTATCGAGATTCCGGCGAACAGGCCGTGCTGAATTATTTGCTGGACTGGTTTGACAAACATATAGCCGAAGGCGGCATTCCTAAGAATGTGAACAGCATGTCTCCGTTCTTGACGCTTTCTTATCTGTATGAAATCACAGGAAAAGCCCAGTATCTGGAAATGTGCAAAGAATGGGCAGACTACGCAATGGTTGAACTTCCGCGCACTGAAGAAGGCGGTTTTCAGCATGTGACGATTGATTCGGATAATTACATGCAGCTTTGGGATGATACGCTTTATGTACTGGCTCTTTATATGGGAAGAATGGGCATGCTTCTCAATAGAGAAGACTATATTCAGGAAAGTGTTCGTCAATTCCTTGTCCATTTGAAATATCTGACAGATACATCCACAGGCTTGTTCTTCCATGGATTTAATTTTGTGGGCCGTCATCATTATGCAGGCGCGCTTTGGGGAAGAGGAAATGCCTGGTATACGGCTGGATTGGTGGATTATTTGGATATGGTAACGCTTTCTGACGGCGTAAAGATGTTTTTGATCGGCTCTCTGGAAACGCAGATTAAGGCGTTGCGGAAGTTCCAGGATGAAAGCGGCATGTGGCATACGCTCATCAACGATCCGACGTCGTATCTGGAAGCGTCTGCGACGGCAGGATTCTCGTATGGCATTCTTAAAGCTGTGCGTAAGGGATACCTTTCGGAAGAATATCTTCCTTGCGCATGGAAGGGCGTTCACGCGATTTGCGAACGAATCGATGCGGCGGGTATTTTACATGATGTTTCGGCAGGAACCTGTCTGCGCGATAGCTTGGATTATTATCGAAATATTCCAATTAACGCGCAGCCATATGGCCAGTCGATGGCTCTGCTGCTGTTGATGGAAACGTTGAATTGGGAACATATCGGTTGAGGAAAACGAGAATGGAAAAGGAATTGCTGATTCAGTTCTTTCATGAAAGAACCTATTCTCCGCAGCCGTTGGAGGAGTTTGAACGGGAAGCTGAACGTGCAGCGAAACTGGGTGCTCGCTATGTATACATTGGTGAAATTCCAAAGGATCATCAGGATTGGGATGAACATCCGGGAGATCCATATCCGAATTGGGGAATGCTGCTGACAAGCCTGTTTAAGATTGTCGTCCCGGATAGGCTGAAGGATGTGCTGAATACGGAGCGGGCGAAAAAGAATTTTGAGTTGCTTCGGCAGAGAGCGGATATTTTGAAAAAATATCATCTGCGTGCTGCATTGACACTCAGTGAACCTTTTTATCTGCCTGAAAGGGTATATCGAGAGCATCCAGCGTGGAGAGGGCCGAGATGTGATCATCCCCGGAGATCTAAAGAAATGTATTTTTCGCCCTGCATTGATGAACCAGAGGTGCTGGCTCTCTATGCGGAGGCCATGGATCGACTTTGCAGAGAAATCGACATTGGGTATTTGCAGCTCATTACAAATGACAGCGGCGCAGGAGTGTGCTGGTCTTCCGGGCTTTATAATGGACCCAATGGCCCGCAGGCATGTCGCCATATTCCACTTGAAAAACGCCTGTTGACATTTATGAGGGTCTTCCAAGAGGCGGCTCGAAAAAACGGAAGGGAAATGATTACGGATATTACAAGTCATATTATTGGGTTTAAGACAGCTGATTTGGCTATGGATGGCGTTTGGAAACAGTTGGAGCCGGGGCAGATTGTGAATAGGCGGGATTGCCATGGTGAAGTCCCGATTGAGCATGTTTCCTTTGGCTTATATGAGCATTTTCGTCCTTTGAGACGGATTCCAGTCCCGCTGGATTTTTTGAATCTCCTGGATTCCGCGATGCGGACACCGTGCTATGCAGTGGATATTCAGATACGGGAATGTGAATTTGACGAATACGATCGCGTAATAGCGGCTTATGCAGAGCGGCAACCTAAAAACAGCGCGGAAAAGATGATGCTGTTGCTGAAAGTAGCAGGTGAGATTGCCGGAGAAAAACATGCGGAACAACTGCTTGAAGCATGGGTCGAAATCGATCGTGCGCTTCAGGAGCTAAGGGAAATTTGGCTCGATAATTTTGTAATGATGCCGCTTGTCAGTCAAAGGCTGATCAATCGCCCGTTTGTGCCAAAGCCGGAACGGCTCACGGAAGAAGAAATGGCGTATTATCGTCCTTTCATTTTTCAGGCAACGAATGAAAAACAGGCGCAGGATCTGATGAACATTCAGGGAATGGATTTTATTCGTGGCTTTTCGGGCACGAGAATGGCGGTTCTTTCGATGCGGGAGGCTGAAAAACATCTGAAAAACGCTTTAACGTATATCGACAGTATGGATGATATCAAATTTGACGAACTGGCGCGCCGGGTGAAGGTGATGCTGTGTTTGGTTGAAACCATGATACATGCCTGCCGCTATCAGGAAATTTTAGATCGCACCCGTGAAGACGAACAACCGGCCTATCAAACGCGCTGGCCGGTTGAAGGAGACGAGCGATTGATTCAGTTGGGGGAAATCGCACGAGCCGAAATTGATAACTGCTATCGGTTATACGATTTGATTTCCGGATACGAACAAGAGCTTTTTGCACTGACGGACGATCCGAAAAACGAAGATATTTTTATGATGACGACATATTTGCCCAAACAGCTGCTTCGTAAGGCGGAAATTATGATCAATCATATGCGCGACGCAGATGATATTTACGAAACGAATAATAAGTAACGGAGGAGATGGTGATGACGAACAACATCGGTTTGCCGGAAGACATTTGCGCGCATCTGGGTGACGAATATGATCGTTATATGGGAGCAATCATACCGCCGCTATTTCAAAATACGCTTTTTACAAGAAAAACAATGGATCATGGCTATCGTTACAGCCGGATCGCAAATCCAACGACAGATATTTTGGAAGAAAAACTTGCAGCATTGGAACATGCGGAAGCTGCACGTATGTTTGCTTCGGGTATGGGCACCATTTCGGCAACGCTGGTTTCTTTGCTGCGGGCCGGAGATCATGCCATTGTTTTAAAATGCTGTTATAATCCGGTTTGCCGTTTATTTACGGAAGTGCTGGCGCGTTATGGCGTTACGGTGTCGTTTGTTGAACATTGCTCGACAGAGGAACTTGTTGAAGCGCTTCGGCCGGAAACGCGCGTCATTTATTTTGAGACGCCTGCATCCAATATTTTTCGAATTGTGGATATCCGGGCTGTTACGGCATTTGCTCAAACCCATGGTTTGGTGACAGTGATGGATAATACCTGCGCTACACCGTTGTATCAGAACCCGATTGATTTGGGCGTCGATTTCGTTGTTCACTCCGCGACGAAGTATTTGGGCGGACACAGCGACTTGACAGCAGGCGTTGTAATGGGACGCAAAGAACCATTGGAAGCTATGATGGAGGGTGAGCGAGGACTGTTTGGCGCAGCGATCGATCCTTTTGCAGCTTGGCTTTTGATTCGGAGTTTGCGCACATTTGAGATTCGGATGAAACGACACAGCGAAAATGCCATGGCGGTCGCAGAGTTTTTGAAAAAAAGCGATCGGGTAAAGAAGTTGTTTTATCCGGGACTTGAAAGCGATGAAGGACATGCGCTTGCGGCGACACAGATGAAAGGTTTTTCCGGAACAATGAGCTTTGTTTTGGATGTCAATGAGGAACGCGCGATGCGTTTTGTGAAAAAACTCCCGATTTTTCAGGAGGGGCCGAGCTGGGGCGGGTTTGAAAGCATCGTGAATACCCCCGGCATTTACGCGAATCCAACAGTTCGAGAGTTTGAGTGCATTCCGGAGGGATTGATTCGGATTTCTGTGGGGCTTGAAAGTCAGGAAAGCCTGCTTGATGCGCTGGATCAAGGGCTGAAGGCTTTGTAAAGTGGAAGGAGGAACATTATGCTGTCTCCTGAGTGGAAAGATCGAGTAGATCATTGGATTTATAAATTATCTGAGGAATTCTATGAACCCAAGGGTATTCTGAATTTTGAAGGCTACACGACCTACGAGATGCTTACGGAACAGGAAGCGGAAACAGGGCCGTTCATGACTATGCCGGAGGGAACAAAGTGGGGCCGAATGTGGGAATATGGCTGGTTCAGAACGGATATGGTGGCGGATGAAAGCGTTTCGGGTGAAATGCTCGTCATGGATATTCGAACAGGCGGAGAGGCGACGCTGTTTGTGAATGGGCAAGAATTCGGTACGCATAGAGCGGAATGGGTCAAAGAGCCGCATCACTATATCTGTGATCAGATTTTGACGCGCAAGGCAATACCGGGTGAAAAATTCCATATTTTATTGGAAGCCTATGGCGGACATGATTTTCCGGAGAGTCCGTTTGGAAGATGCGCGACAGGTCCGGTTCGAGAAGGCGACTATGAAGCGCAGGATGAGAACGTTCCGCGTCAGCGCATTGGTCAAAGCACATGGGGAATCTGGCACGAAGAAGCCTATCAACTTTGGCTGGATGTCTGCATGCTGCGTGATCTGCTCGAAGTGACGGACGAAACGTCTCTTTGGGCAGCGAAAATAGAAGAAGCATTGGAGCGCTTTACACTGATTGTGGATTTTGAACAGCCGAGAGCGGATAGACTCCGAAGTTATGTATGCGCCAGAGAAAGCGTTCATCCCGTGCTGGAAGCGCATAATGGAACCTTTGCACCAGAGTTTTACGCAGTCGGCAATGCCCATTTGGATATCTGCTGGCTGTGGCCTTATCGGGAAACACAGCGCAAGGTAGCGCGGACATTTGCTCAGCAGGTTCGACTGATGGACTTGTATCCCGAATATAAGTTTATTCAGAGTCAGCCGCAAAGCTATTTGATTTGCAAACAGCTTTATCCGAAGCTCTACGCCAAGATTAAAGAGAAAGTGAAGACTGGCCAGTGGATTGCGGATGGCAGTATGTGGGTGGAACCGGATACCAATATGGCTTCCGGCGAAGCGTTGATTCGCCAGATTGTGCATGGCAAGCGGTTCTATAAGGAAGAGTTTGACGTTGACTGTCAGCTCCTTTGGCTGCCGGATACTTTCGGATACAGCGCGGTTCTGCCGCAGATTCTCAAGGGATGCGGCGTGAAATACTTGACTACGCAGAAGATATTCTGGACATACAATGGTTCGGAGCCGTTCCCATATCATTACTTTACCTGGCAGGGTATGGATGGAAGCGAAATTGTCTCCTTTCTTCATATGGATTATACCTCCAGAACAGACGCGGCAACGGTGGTTAAACGATGGAAGGATCGTGTGCAGAAACGCGATATCACGAAATTCCTGCTGCCGTTTGGGTATGGCGATGGCGGCGGCGGGCCGACGCGCGATCATATTGAAAACGTCCTACGCGAAAAGGATTTGGAGGGCGTGCCTAAAGTGCGGATGGAAAGTCCGCAGACATTCTTTGAAGATTGCGCACAGGACGGAGCGCCGAAGAATCGTTACGTCGGCGAACTGTATTTCCAATGTCATCGGGGAACATATACGACCCAGGCGGCCATTAAACGCGGCAACCGAAAGAGTGAGTTGGCCTTGCGCGAGGCGGAAATCTGGAGCGTTGCGGCGCAGGATAAACTCCCGTATCCAATGAAAGAACTTGACCGTTGTTGGAAAGATGTACTGTTTAATCAGTTCCATGATATTTTGCCGGGAAGCAGCATTGCACGTGTGTATGAGGAAGCCAATAAGCTGTATAGCGACGTTCTGAATCATGCCGGGCAGATTGTACGTCATGCGCAGGAGGTGCTGACGCAGGGCGATGGGTGGTCGTATTTTAACAGCCTGTCTTGGACACGCAGGGCGCTTGTTCAAACAGAAGAAGGGTATGGTTTCGCAGTCATTCCGCCGATGGGCGCGACTTCTACCGTAGATAAGACTGAACCAGAACGGCCCGTATATATGCGAATGGAAGACGAAGAACTTATAATGGGCAATGGGCTGATCGAAATTCGATTGAATAATCGGGGAGAAATGGTCGATTGCCGCGATGAACAGGGATGCAGGAAGATTGGAGAACAGGCTAACGTGCTTTGCATGTATAAAGATGTGCCGCGCAAGTTTGATGCATGGGACATCGATAGCATGTATCCGCTTTCTCCTGTGGAACTTAATGAAGAAAGCACGATTGAACCGATTGAAAATACGCCATGGCATTGTTCGGCTCGCGTGACACGGCGCATTGGTCATTCCGATTGGGTGCAGATAATTTCGATGACGGCCGGAAAAAGGCAGATAGATTTTGATACAGAGGTTTCGTGGCACGAAACCCATCGCTTGCTGAAAGTGGCGTTCCAGACAGGAATTCAGACGGATGAGGCGATCAATGAAATTCAATTCGGCTATGTCCGACGGCCTACACATCAAAGTCGCCGATATGACGCGGATCGTTTTGAAGTGTGCAACCATCGTTACACGGCGCTCTGCGATGAAGGGCGCGGCGCGGCGGTTCTTAATGAAAGCAAATACGGCGTCAGCCAAATGGGAGATACGATTGCGCTCACACTTCTACGTGCTGCAAAGAGTCCCGATTTCCATGCTGATCAGGGAAAACACCATTTTGCATACAGCTATTATATTTGGAACGGCTCATTTGTCGATAGCGATGTTGTGCGAGCGGGCTATGAATTAAATGTGCCGGTGACAAGGACGAAGGGGTACGCAGATTTTTCGCTGTTGTCCATTGATAAGCCCAATGTGGTAATTGAAACCGTAAAAGCAGCGGAAGATGGGAGCGGCGATACAATCGTTCGACTTTATGAAAGCAAGCATGCGTCCTGCACTGCGGAGTTGACGCTGAATATGCCGGTAAGGCACGTTTATGCCTGCAATATGCTGGAGCGGGAACTCGACGAAATAGCGTGCGAAGAGGGAAAAGTAAAACTGAATCTGCATGGATTTGAGATTAAGACATTACGCTTAAAAAAGTAAGGACATCATTTTCGTGATAAAACAGAACAAATTGATTCTCAAATAGAATTGCGGTATACTGGAACGAGAAACGGAAAGAAGGAAGCATATATGAGCCTTCATCATATCAACGCAAAAGATGTGTTTAAAGAAAAGAATGAAGCGCACTATCGTTTTCACGAGCATATTGACCCGGATCAGTATCCGCAAGTCCATGATTTTTATGAGCTGGTGCTTGTCATGTCAGGGCGATTGGAATTGTTGGTAGGCGATGCTTCACGGATGCTATCTGTCGGTGCTCTGATTCTGATTCGCCCAGGAGATATCCATACAAAGAAGGATATGGGAAATGCTAAACATGTAAATCTCGCATTTCCATCGGAAGTGCTGGAAGGATTGTTCTGTTATTTAGATCAGGAAGATGAATTGAAATTATTGAAAAAAGAAAAATGCGCGCCCAGTGTTCAGCTTTCGCCGGGCGAGTCCATGATGCTTCAAACAAAAATGAGACAGCTGGCGCTTTTGCCGAGTGACTATCCAAGACGTATCAATGCAACATTACGAGGGCTGTTGGCTGAATGCATGATTAACTGGTTTATTCCTTTGATGCGTCCCAATGAGCAGAGCGGATATCCCAAATGGCTTAGAGAGCTGATAGGAAAATTGGATGATCCAGCTAATCTGGCGCAGGGTATGGATTTTCTTATAAAAAGCAGCGGTTTAACGCCGGAACATCTATGCAGAAGCTTTCAAAAATACCTATCGATGACACCGAATACATACCTTCGAATCAAAAGATTGAATTACGCGGCCAATCTGCTTAGGCATTCGGATCATAGTATCCTGGATATTGCGTATGAAGCTGGATTCCGAAGCGAGAGCGCGTTCTATCACAATTTTACTGAAGAATATGGCATGTCACCTGGAAAGTACAGAAATATAAGCAATAATGGCGTATAAAAGAAAAATGATGAGTAGAGAATGAAGCATTTTTTTCACTTATGGGTCAGTCTCTATATATATGCACAGTTATATAAAGCTCGCGCAAAGACAAGCTGTACGAGTTTTTATCAACAACAGAATTTGCACTGAGTGAGTATGAATCTCGTTCAGTGCTTTTTTGATGCTCAAAAGAGATCGACATTGCCGCGCTCCGCCGCCTTTCTGTCTTGCCATTTTTACGCACGACAGAAAGGAAAAACAATGTTTGATAGAAAAAATGATGTTGCTCGTAACAAAAAACGGGCAGATGCGATTGTTTATGCGGGTGCGGCAGACGAGGTTGTTCTGACGCAAAGTGATTTTGAAAGCGAAGAAGAGTTTCGACGCTGGAAAGCATGGTCGGATGCAGATTACAAGCAGACGGAAAAAGCAATGCGCAGGGATTATGACCATGTGATTTATGGATTGGAAGGTTGGAAAATTCCTGCGTCGGAAAGGATGGAGAAACAAGAAGAAATCATCAATGAAGATAAACTGAAATCTGTTTTGACAGAACGGCAGTATAAAAGGCTGCATTTATATGCTGTCATGAATATGACATTAGAACAGATTGCAGATATGGAACATGTATCCATTCAGAGTGTATCAAGGTTGATTCATGCAGCTAAAAAGAAAATTTTGAAATTTCTTTCCAAACAGGGTGAAAAAGTGCCGTTTTAAGCGTGATAGGTGAAGGGCTTAATTAGGAAGCGCTTTTGT
>ERZ773260.663-NODE-663-length-49065-cov-13.976148_pt1 | contig 49065 bp, 42 predicted proteins | sample MGYA00511387_ERZ773260 | MGnify/ENA primary metagenome ERZ773260 (study PRJEB29015, sample SAMEA2737745) | human gut metagenome | biome: human gut; feature: human-associated habitat; material: faeces | place: China | collected 2012 ...
CTCGGCATTCCGGTGTTTATGAAGGAAGACCTTGTCCCTATCATAGGGGATGAAAATATGATTCAGGAAATGCCGGAAGAATTTAATAAAGTGTTAGAGGTACAGAAATCATGGAAGAAGTAATAAATGGAATCCTCATTCGTGAGGTGGAAACAAAGAACATCATGACCAAGTCCAGTCTGCCGGTAGGCGGTTACTCGGTCAATCCCTATGTGGGCTGTACACATGCCTGCAAGTATTGCTATGCTTCTTTTATGAAGCGCTTTACCGGGCACAAGGAGGAATGGGGCACTTTCCTTGATGTGAAGCATTGGCCGGAAATTAAAAATCCGAAGAAATATGCCGGACAGCGGGTGGTCATCGGTTCTGTGACAGATGGCTACAATCCACAGGAGGAGCAATTCGGGAATACCAGAAAACTTCTGGAGCAGCTGATCGGCAGTGACGCAGATATTTTGATCTGCACAAAGTCTGATCTTGTGGTACGGGATATTGATCTGCTGAAAAAGCTTGGACGAGTGACCGTTTCATGGTCGATCAACACACTGGATGAAAATTTCAAGAACGATATGGACTCTGCTTCGAGCATTGAGCGGCGCATCGCTGCTATGAAGCAGGTATATGACGCAGGGATCCGTACAGTCTGTTTCGTATCTCCGGTATTCCCCGGCATCACGGATTTTGAAGCAATCTTTGAGCGGGTAAAGGATCAGTGCGATCTGTTCTGGCTCGAAAATCTCAATCTTCGAGGCGGTTTCAAAAAGACAATTATGGATTATATCGCCGGAAAATATCCTGACCTTGTACCGCTTTACGATGAGATCTATAACAAGCATAACCGCAGCTACTTTGAAGCGCTTGAAGTAAAAGCTGAGGAAATGGCTAAGAAGTATGATTGTCCCTTTGTGGATAATGAAATGCCTTATGGCAGAGTCCCGCAGGGACATCCGGTGATCGTGGACTATTTCTACCATGAGGAAATCCGAGGGACAGAAAATACCGGAAAAAGAAATCGTTAAACAGAAATTGCCCGCTTTTTGAACGAGGGAGACTCCTTGTCCGAAGGGCAAGAAGGTGGAACCGAGAAGACTTAGAACAATTCCAGTTTATCGCACTCGTTCCCAGCAGGGTTTGGACAGGAACGCCCCAACAAGAGCGCTTCGGGAAACTCGCAAGAGTTTGAGAAGTGAAGTCCCGAATGGACAGGAAATTTTCAAGAATTGAAAAGTTGCGGCCACGAATGGAGGTTTTCCGGCGGCCGCCGCCTGCGGCGGATTCAGGCCGACGCAAAACGGTTCGAGGCCGCGCAAGCCCTGCGGCCTTTTTCGCTTCCTCCAGTCAAAATCCATTCAAAATCTTTTGTAAGATTTCTCAGCTTGTTGACATAAGCACACTTGGCTTGAATAGCAAAATCAAGAAATTCAGCTATTCTTTTATTTGCGGAAAGGGCTATTCTCCCCCCTTCGGGGGGAGAATAGCTTTTTGTCTACAGTCTGCAAAATCTTTTGTAAGATTTCTTCATCATCTGCGTCTAATAAAGTGAAGGGAGGGAGAACACATGCAGGCCGATTCGTTTACTCAAATCTATCAAAGCTACTTCGATCCGGTATACCGTTACGCGCTCTCCCTCTCGGGCAGCCCGCATATTGCCGAAGAAATTACGCAGGAGACGTTTTTCAAGGCATTGCGATCCCTGAATCACTTTCAAGGCAGGAGCAGCCTGAAAAGCTGGCTCTGTGCCATCGCAAAGAATCTATGGCTGTCCGAGCAGCGAAAGAGAAAAGATCAGCCGATCGACGATGTCATGCATCTTTCCGATCCATCCGTCGGCCCGGAGGAAGCGATTGTGCGTCAGGAGGAGCATATGCGCATCCACCGGCTTCTCCATCACCTGAGCGAACCCTATCGGGAGGTATTCACCCTTCGAACTCTGGGTCAGTTGAGTTTTCGGGATATCGGGGAACTTTTCGGCAAATCGGAAAACTGGGCTTGTGTCGTTTACCACCGAGCCCGAACGAAGATCATGGAAAAAATGGAGGGATCACCATGAAACTGCCTTGCGCCGTCACTCGTGATTTGCTGCCGCTGTATGCCGAGGAACTGGTGGAGCAGGAAACCCAAGCCCTCATCGAGGAACATTTGACCGGTTGTTCCGCGTGCAGGGCAAAGCTTTCCGAACTCAAAACCGAAACAAGCGCGCCCATCGAAACGGCAAAACCGCTTCAATCGCTGAAAAAACAGCTTCGAAAGCGCCGCCTGTATTCCGCTGTCATCGCTGCGCTTTGCGTTTTTATCGCTGTTTATGCATGGTTTTATCACGCAAACGAACGGAAGCTGGTTCCATGGGAAGAAGGTCTGATTCAGGCAGCAGGGATAGAACAACGCCCCTACGATGAAGTTTTCGGTCAAACGGACGCCCCCGATGAACCCCGGCGCTCAAGTGTGGATGTGCTGATTCTGCGGGTGGATAACCGGATCACCGGAACATCCGAAACCCTGTTCAGGGATGATGACGGATCAAGAACCGTTTTGCTGCAGGGATGGACATCAGGCGGCAGCGGGTACTTTATCAGAGACTATAATGAAATGATCCTCTATCCCGTGCCGGATCGCGTGATGTATGTAGACGGCGCTCAACAGCATCTCCTGTGGGGAAAGCCGCTCGACGGCGGCGTGGAAATACTGCCCCGCCTGGCGCTGGGTTACTACGTTCTGCTTGCGCTTGCTGCCGCTTTCGTTTTCGGATTGGCTTGGTTTTTCCTTCGCAAACGGAAAAACGGCTGGATCGTCAGGCAGCTCTTCTTCGCCCCCGCCTCCTACCTCAGCGCTCATTTTCTGATAAAGGGGTTTCATACCGTCAGCGACTTTATGGCGCATGATTTTTTCAACATTCTCCTGATTGCAATCGCGCTTTACGCCTTAATATCGCTGACGTGGCAGGTTTTCTTGCAGCGGCAAAAAGAAGCATAACTCAAAAAACGGCATTGTTCCAGATGGCTTTCATCTGACAGCAATGCCGTTGCTTTTTGTTTAAGCCGGATTCAAGTCTTTTCCTTCCCCTTCGCCCGCTTCTCCGTCCAGCGCCCTGATCTCGATCATCCGCCCGCCGAGCTGCTCATAGATGCGGTGGGAGATGGAAATCACCGTTCGTCCGGCGGACGCGCGGCGCAGCGCCTCGAGCACGCGCGCCTCCGTCTGCGCGTCGAGGTTGGCCGTGATTTCATCCAGCAGAAGCACGGCAGGATCAGCCGCCGCTGCGCGGGCGATGGAAAGGAGCTGCCACTCGCCCTGCGAAAACATGCCGTCCGTGCAGCGCGTGTCATAGCCGTCGGGAAACGCGCAGATGGCCGCATCCAGCCCGGCAAGCCGCGCGGCCTTCCGCGCCATGTCCCGCGTAATGCGCGGGTCGCCCAGCGTGATCTGGTCGAGCACCGTGCCCGGCACGCGGGCAAAATGCTGCTCCACACAGCCGATGCACGAGCGGCGCTGGCGATCCGTGATTTGAGAAACGTCCACGCCGCCGATGGTGACCGTGCCCTTTTCCGGCCGATACAGCCCCAGCAGCAGCTTGAACACGGTGCTCTTGCCCGCGCCGGTGCGCCCGACGAGCGTCGCCTGCTCGCCGGCCTTCACCGTGAAGGAGAGGTCGGAGAGCACCGTCCGTCCGCCGTAGCCGAAGGTCACGTGGTCAACCGCCACGTCGCCGCGCGGAACAGCCGCGCTTTCCGCCGCCTGCGCCGCCCGTTCCGGCTGGGCGAGGAACGCATTGATGCGCTTCACGCCCGCCATCGCGGATTGAATCGTCTGGATTTCCATGCCGAGGCTTTCAATCGGCGCGAAAATGCGCGAGATATAGTTGATGACCGCGACCGACGTGCCGACAGACATGCCGAACAGCGTCAGCACACGCGCATCGCCGGAGGCCGACAGCAGCATCACGACGCCGACCACCGCGGCGTTGAGCGTCAGCACGACGGGGGAATACACCGCGTCGTAGAAATTCGTCTTCTCCACCGCGGCGTAGCTTTCCCCGATGCGCCTGTCGTAGCGCGCGCTCATGTAATCCTCCAGCCCCAGCGCGCGGATGGTGCGGATGTTGTGCAGCGCCTCCGGCACCTGAGCGGATATGGCGGCGACCGCGCGGCGGTTTTCCATCTGCGCGGCGAGCGTCCGCCGCTGCACGTGCCGGGTGAACGCGGCCAGCAGCGGCAGCACCGGCAGCAGAATCAGCGCCAGCCCCGCGTTCTTCACGGCGATCACCGCGAGGATCGAGAGGATTCGGCACGCATCCGCCGCCATGGAGATCACGCCGGAGGTGAACAGCGCCTCCACGGTGTCCACGTCGCCGGAAAAGCGCGCGGCCAGCTCGCCGGGGTTCTGCGCCGAGAGCGTCGCCGCAGGCAGGCGCGCCAGCTTTCGGGACATGGCCGCACGGAGCGCATGGGTCATCTTCTGACCGAGGATTTCCAGCAGCGTCTCCTGCGCGGAGGCGAGCACGCCCTCCAGCGCGAGGCTGCCGAAATACAGCAGCGCCGCTGCGAACTTCAGCGGTATTCCGCCCGTCAGGCCGTCGATAACGCGCGCCAGCAGCAGCGGCGGCAGCAGCGAGGCCAGCACCGACGCCGCCGCACAGAGCAGCGTGCCCACGCTGATCAGCCTGTGCGCCGCCGCCGCGCCGCAGACGGCGGCAAACACCGAATTACGCTTCATGCGCCGCACCTCCCGTCTGGCTTTCATACAGCGCGCGATAGGCCGGAACGGACGCGCAAAGCGCCTCGTGTGTCCCCACGTCCGCCTTTCCGCCCTGCATGAACACGATCTGCCGGAGCTCCGGAAAATGGTAGAGCCTGTGCGAAATCAGGATCACGACCCGATCCTGCGCGCAGGCCTTGAGCCGGGCGAATACCTCGTCCTCCGTCCGCCGATCCAGCGCGGAAAACGGATCATCCAGCACGAGCACCGGGCGGGGATGCGCCAGCGTCCGCGCCAGCGCCAGCCGCTGCGCCTGCCCGCCGGAGAGCCGAACGCCGCCGCTCCCCACGACGGTTTGAAGCCCCCGCTCCATCGCCCGCACCTCGCCGTCCAGCGCGGTCAGGGCGAGAAAACGCATCGCGTCGCCCGCCTCGCCGCAGAGCACGTTTTCCTCCACGGTATCGTTCCAAAGCTCCGGATCATGGCCGAGATAGCCGACCGTCGAAGCTGCCTCGCGCGGCGAAAGCTCGGATAATTCCCGTCCGCCGATACGCACCGAACCGCCATACGGCCGCTCGCAAAGAAACACGCGCCCCAGCGTAGACTTGCCGCAGGCGACCGGGCCGGTCACGCCAATGATATCGCCGGGCTGCGCCGAAAAGGAAACGCCCTCAAAAATCGGCGCGCCGCCGTCATAGCAAAAGGAAAGGCCGCTGACCTCCACGCGCTGCGCCGCCGGAACCGCCAGCGGCTCAAGCGCCCGCGGCGTTTTCATCATCGGCTTGATGCGCTTCCACGAAACCTCCGCGCGCTGCACCGCGTTGAACAGCTTCGCCGCCTTGGAGGATTTCACCGCCGTCTTCATAAAGCAGGAGAGAAAGGTCGTAAACGCCGCGATATCCCACGCGCGCCAGCCCGTCCCCAGCACGTTTTTCGCGCCGAACCAGAGGATGAACAGCACGCTTAGGTTCGACGCCGCCAGATACAGCGGCGGCAGCGCGGCCTGCCACACGTTGGCGCGCACGGCGGCTTGCTCATAGCCGTCCAGCGCCGCCTCATAGCGCGCCTCCTGCGCGTCCTCGCAGCCGTAGACGCGATAGGTGACGGCGTTCTTCGTCCGGTCGAGCGTCGCCGCGCTGAGCGCCGCCGCCGCCTTTTTGTATGCCGCGCCCGCGCGCTGCACCGGCTTTTTCATCTTCTCCGCGCAGATATAGGAGATGGGCGGGAAGATCATGCACAGCAGCGCCAGATGCCGGTCGTAGGCAAACAGCATGACGATATAGCCCGCCAGCGCCACGCCGGTGTCGAACACCTCGGTGGTGAATTTGCGTATGCCCTCCGCGCAGTCATCCACATCGGAGATGGCCTTGGTCATCAGCTCGCCCGCGCCCTGCTTTTCCAGCGCGCCGCGGCTCTGGCGGACGAGGTTCGCGTAGAGCACGCCCTTCATGCGGCGGTTGATGTTGTTGGCGAACCGGCGCACATAAAACCGCTTGACGAACCGCGCCGCCTGCACCAGCAGCGTCACGAGGATATACCCCGCCGCCAGCGCCGTCATCGCGGCGGCCGTTTCGCGCCCGCCGAGAATATCCGCCAGACACTGCGCCAGCCTGCCCTCAAACCACGGCCCGGCCAGCAGACCGACGTTATACGCCAGCCCGGAAAGCGTAATCAGGGTCAGCGGCAGCCACTCCAAACGGAAATACGCCGCGATGCTGTCCGGCTGAAAGGCGCACCCGCGCTTTTGCTTGATTCTCATTCGTTCTCCCCCATGCCGCTCAGGCACTCATTTTGAAGAGAATATAGCACCCCTTCAGTAGAAAAGCAAGAGGCTGTCAAGCTTAACCCAAACATTTTAAGAAACAAATGTCTAAGCATTTTTAGATATGGGGCTTTGCCCCATCGCCCCACCAAAGGGCTTTCCGTTTTCGATTGTTTGTTTCTGCCACTGGCAGCAACAACCGAAAACCCCTTTAGAAACCTTCGGGCAAAAACATTTGGTTTTATTCTTGAAATATCGGTATTGTTAGCTTGGCACCCCCATGCTTCCGATGGATTCGCGCGCCTTCGTCCGTTTTTTAACAGATCGCGTTTCCCTCTCATAAAATTCGACCGTTTTTTATATATTCTGCACATTTTATCTTGACACTTCCCGCCAAATTGCCGTATAATTATAAAAAAAGTGTATCGTTTTTGAAAAATCCGTGTCAACAAAAGGAGGATGTATTCCATGAAACGAATTCTGCCCCTGATTCTGGCCGCCGCGATGACGCTGACCGCCGGCACGGCCGCGCTGGCCGACAACGTGAGCGACGCGCTGGAAAAGGCCGCGACGATGACCAACGACGAGCTCTACGCCAAGGCGCAGGAAGAGATGGCCGCGGGCGCGCAGCTCAACTTCTATTCCACCACGTCCTTCGCCGAGAAGGCCGCCGCGAACTTCATGCGCGCCTACCCCGCGCTGGATGGCAAGGTGGTCTACGCCGAGATCGACGACGGCGAATCCTACACCATCCTGACCAACACCATCGGCTCCGGCGTGAAGGATTCCGCCGACATGGCGCTCACGCAGAACGGCGCGGATCTCAAGACCTATCTGCTGGACGACGGCCTGAGCTACGCCTACTTCCCGAAGGCGCTTGAAAGCGTCGTGGACGAGCAATACCGCGAGCCTGCGGTCGTCACGTTCGTCAACTCGCTGCTCATTTACAACAACACCGCCGGCAGCGTCGGCCTGACCAACGTTTGGGAGCTGACCGAGGCCAAGTGGAAGGACAAGGTCTTCTTCAAGGATCCGACCAACGAGACCGTCAACATCAACTTCCTGATTATGCTGACCAGCCCGGAATGGAACGAGAAGCTCGAAAAGGCTTACGAGAGCTATTACGGCAAGGCATGGGAGAAGGGCGAGTTTGAATCCGCCGCCTACGAGTGGATCGCGGGCTTCCTTTCCAACGTGAACTACACCTACACCTCCGCCTCCAAGATGGCGACGGGCATTGCCTCCGGCGCGGCGGGCAACATGGGTCTGTTCGTGTTCTCCAAGCTGCGCAAGGTGGATGAAGCCGACCGCGGCAAGCTGACCGTCGTGCAGTTTGAAAACGACGTGGACTGCTTCTCCGGCCTGATGTACCCGATCTACGCGACCGTGTGCAAGGACACCGAATGCCCCTACACCTGCGCGCTGTTCATCAACTATCTGCTCAGCGAGGACGGCTTCGCGGGCGAAAAGAGCTGGAACTCCAATCAGGGCTACTATTCCCCGAACACCTCCATCAAGAAGCCGGAAGGCCTGATGGACGAGCCGTTCGAGTATTGGCAGGATAAGCTGGTGCTTGAAGATATGGATTACCTCTACGAGCACTACATCGACGTGTATGAGTTCATCGCGACCCGCGTTGGCTGATCGCAGTCCTGCATAACAAACTCATGTTGAAGGAGCTGTCAAGCTAACAGAACCGATATTTCAAAAGTAGAGCTAAGTATTTGCGCCCGAAGGTTTCCAAAGAGGTTTTCGGCTGTTGCCGCCAGTGGCGGAAACAAACAGCAGAAAACGGAAAGCCCTTTGGTGGGGCGATGGGGCAAAGCCCCATATTCCAAAAATGCTTAGACACCTGTTTCTTGAAATGTTCGGTTTAAGCTTGACAGTCCCTTTTCTTCAAAGCGGAGGAAAAACGATGGTTCATACGCGCGATTTACGGCACGAGCCCTGGCGCTACCGGCTTCGGGCGTTCGTCTCCAAACCGGCCAACCTGCTGCTTGTCTTCTTTTTGATCGTGCTGGTGCTGCTCAGCCTGATGCCGATGGCGACGATGCTGAGCAACATGTTCACCGTGCACGTCGGCACGGAAAAGAAGCTGCTGCGCCTGCCGGTCGGCTCCACCACGCTCCGGCATTTCCAAAAGCTCTTCGCCGGGGATGATTGGAGTCAGGTCAACTTCTGGCAGCCGCTCTGCAATTCGCTGATCGTCGCGCTCGGCTCGGGCATTCTGGGCATCGCGGTGGGCGGCACGGTCGCGTGGTTCATCACGCGATCCGACCTCAAGTGCAAAAAATTCATCTCGGCGGTCTTCGTCTTCCCCTACATGATGCCCGCGTGGACGCTCGCCCTGTTCTGGACGAACATGTTCCAAAACAGCCGGGTCGGCGGCGGCAACATCGGCATGGTGGAATCCATCTTCGGCGTATGCATGCCGGAGTGGTTCGTCTACGGCCTGTTCCCGATGATTATCGTCACGGGGCTGCATTATTCCCCGTTCGCGTACCTGCTCATCGGCGGCATCCTCAAAAACATGGACGCGACGCTCGAGGAGAGCGCGACGATCCTCAAGGCCAGCCGCGCGACGATCATCCGCCGCGTGACCATCCCGATCGTCATGCCCGCCATCCTCTCGACCTTCCTGCTGATCTTCTCCAGCGGCTTCAGCTCCTACACCGTACCGGTGTTCCTCGGCTCGGCGGTCAAGTGCTACACGCTCTCCACCAAGATGCGCGCGCTGATTCAAGCGGGCTATCAGGGGCAGGGCTACATCATCGCGTTTGTCTCCATCCTGCTGGGCTGCCTGATTCTGGGCGTCAACCAGCGCTTCACCGGCAAGCGCAAATCCTTCACCACTGTCACCGGCAAGAGCGGCCAGGTTTCGCTGGTCAAGCTGCACAAGGCCAACTGGCCCATCAGCATACTGCTGATCGTCTTCACGGCGTTCTTCGCCATCATGCCGCTGATCTCCTTCGCGCTGGAATCCGTCATCCGTCAGCCCGGCAATTACAGCCCGAGCAACATGACGCTCCACTTCTGGATCGGCACGGAGGATTCGGCCTATGAAACCGGCATGATCGCCGGCATCCTGCTCAACACGACGATGTGGAGCGCGCTGCTGCGTCAGGTGCTGCTGGCGCTGGTCGTCTCCGCGATTGTCGGCACCTGCGGCATGCTCATCGGCTATGCCTGCGTGCGCCGCCGCGGCAGCAGGCTCTCCCGCATGGTGGAAAGCCTCGCGTTCTTCCCGTATCTCATGCCCGCGATGGCGTTCGCGACCATTTACCTCGCCGTCGCCACATCCGCGAATTTCAAATTCCTCTACGGCACCTTCGGCGTGCTGGTGCTGGTGGCCTCCATCAAGTTCCTGCCGTTCGCTTCCCGCAGCGGCGTGAACAGCATGATGCAGATCGCCCCGGAAATCGAGGAAGCCGCCGTCATCTTCGGTGTGCCGTGGCGCACGCGCATGACCCGCATCCTCTTCCCGATTCAAAAGAGCAGCATCATCTCCGGCTATCTGCTGCCGGTGATTTCCGTGATGCGCGAGGTCGCGCTGTTCACCCTGCTGGTGCCCTACGCGCGCTACCTGCTGACCACGATGCTCTTCTCCTTCAACGAAACGGGCTACGCGCAATACGGCAGCGCCGTCACGCTGCTGATTATCCTGATTATCATTCTCATCAACTTTGTCACCAACAAGCTGACGGGCGCATCCTTTGACAAAGGCATCGGAGGCTGACATCATGCCGGAAATTATTTTGCAACACGTCACCAAGCGCTTTGACAAATTCGTCGCCGTGCAGGATCTGGATTTGCAGATTCAGGATCGCGGCTTCATCACCCTGCTCGGCCCCTCCGGCTGCGGCAAAACGACCACCCTGCGCATGATCGCCGGGCTTGAAACGCCGACCAGCGGCCGGATTCTGATCGACGGCGTGCCGGTTTTCGATTCCGAAAAGGGCATCAACCTGCCGCCAAACAAGCGCGACATCGGCTTTCTGTTCCAAAACTACGCGCTCTGGCCGCACATGACGGTGTATGAAAACATCGCCTTCGGTCTGGAGATGCTCAAGTGGGATAAGGCGCGCATCCGCAAGCGCGTGGACGAGCTGCTCGCCCTGCTCAAGATCGAGCAGTTTGAAAAGCGCTACCCCGCCGAGCTTTCCGGCGGCCAGCAGCAGCGCGTCGCCATCGCCCGCACCCTCGCGCCCAGCCCGAAGGTGCTCTTCATGGATGAGCCGCTGAGCAACCTGGACGCGAAGCTGCGTCAGGAGATGCGCACCGAGCTCAAGCGCCTGCACTCGGATACCAACAGCACCTTCGTCTACGTCACGCACGACCAGCTTGAAGCCATGACCCTCTCCACCAAGGTCTGCCTGATGGACACGGGCGTTTTGCAGCAGTACGCGCCGCCGCTGGAGATCTACGGCCATCCGGCGAACCTGTTTGTCGCGGAATTTGTCGGCAACCCGACGATGAACTTCATCCCCGCGACGGTGAAGGCCGCCGACGGAAACCGCGCGTCGCTCTCCCTGCTGGGGCACGACGCGACCTTCACCGCCAAAGCGCCGCTGGGCGAATTGACGGGCAGCGCCGTTCTCGGCGTTCGGCCGGAATTTCTGCCGATTGTGCAGGGCGGGCCGCTGCGCGGCAAGACCTATTCCACCCTGCCCGCCGGCATGGAAACGACGGTCAAGCTCTCCTGCGGCGGCACGATGCTCACCAGCGTCGTCTTCGGCTGCGTGGATTACGCCGTGGATACCGAGCTGCCGCTGAACATCGTCGGCGACAACATCGCCCTGTTCGATCAGGCCAGCGGCCAGAGCGTCGGCTTCGGCAGCGTGACCTTCTGATTTTCGCGACGCGCACGGACGGTTTTACGAAATTCCCCATAGTACGTCAAAAATCCCCCGTTCGGTCGGAACACGTTCCGCCGGACAGGGGATTTTCTTCGCCTTTATGTTTTCTACGCTCGGTTCGCCGTGTATACGCCCGCCACGATCACCGCCGCGCCGACGATCTGCCCGATATGCAGCGGCTCGCCCAGCGCCAGCGCTCCGGCCAAAATCGAAACGATGGTCGATACGCCGATGAACGACGACGTTTTGTTCACGCCGATTTTCGCAATCGCCGCGTTGGAGAGGAAAAACGCCGCCACCGAACAGCCCACGCCCTGATAGAGCACCGCCGTCCGGAACGCCCCGTTTTTCACCGGCAGCGTCAGCAGCGCCGTCAGCGCGCCGTGCGCCGCCGCCTCGCCCAGCGCCAGCAGGCCGTAAAACGCCGCGCCGGAAAGCAGCATGGCGTAGGTGATCTCCGCGCCCGTGTAATCCGACGCGAGATCGACGAACACGCTGTACAGCGCATAGGCCGCGACCGCCAGCATCAGCGCGGCATAACCCATGGGCGACAGGCTCGACGAAATGCCGACCGCAATCACCGTCGTCATCACGCCCAGAAACGTGATCGAAATGCCGACGACCTGACGGCGCGTGGGCTTCTTTTTCAGAATGACGGCGGAAGCCAGCAGCGACAGCGCCGGTACGCAGGCCAGAAACACGCCGCTCTCCGTCACCGTCGTCTCGCGAATGCCCACCGTTTCGCCGATGAAATACAGGCACGGGCAAAACAGCGCCACGCGCAGCAGCGGCCAAAGCCGCCTGCCCCTCAGCCGAATCTTGACAAGCCCCAGCGCCACGCACAGGCTCATCACCGCCAGCGCGACGATAAACCGCCAGCCCAGCAGCGCAAGGGCGCTCGCCGCGTCCGCCGTCCGCTTGGTGAACAGATAGCTCAGGCCGTAGAGCATCTCGCACCCCAGCGCGCACAGGCCGCCGCTCAAAGCTCGATTTTCTTTCATCCCTTTATACCCTTGTCCAAAGCAGCTTCATGCGGCCAGTCAGCGCGTAATCGCCCAGCCCCGCGGGCAGGAAGACGCTCTGCCCTTTCTTCACGGGATACGTTTCGCCGCCGTGCCTGATCGCGCCCTCGCCCGCCAGAACCAGCAGCGAAACGAAGCTCTCCGGCGACACGCTGTCCGCCATCTCGCCTTCCACCGTGCGCGTTTCCGTCGTAAACTTGTCGCAGGAAAACAGCGGCTGAATCCGCCCGCCCGCGACGGCGCGCTCCGGTTCGGTCGGGCCGACGGGGTCTTTCGGCGGTTCGCGGCGGGCGACGGCCAGCGCCTTGTCGATATGCAGCTCGCGCGGCCTGCCGTCCGCGCCGACGCGGCCGTAATCGTAGACGCGATAGGTCAGGTTGGAGCTTTGCTGCACCTCGGCCACCATCAACCCCGCGCCGATGGCGTGCACCGTGCCCGCCGGGATGAAGAAGCAATCGCCCGTCTTCGCCGGAACCCAGCTCAGCAGCTCGGTCAGGGTGTTGTTTTCAATCGCAGCGCGCATCTCCGCCAGCGACGTTTCGCGCTTAAAGCCGTAATAGATGCCCGCGCCCTCGCTCGCGTCGAGCACGAGCCACATTTCGCTCTTTCCCAGCGAATGTTCGAATTCCCGCGCGTATGCGTCGTCGGGGTGCACCTGCACGGAGAGCGGCCCGGCCGCGTCGATCAGCTTAATCAGCAGCGGAAACGCCCCGGCGTTCTGCGCCTTTGTGCCCGCGTCCTGCGGGTGCTCGGCGAGATACTCCCCGAGCGTCCGCCCGGCGTATGCGCCCCCCGCGATGACGGACGGCCCGGCCTCGTGGCAGCTCAGCTCCCAGCTTTCCGCCAGCGGGGTCATGTCCGTCCGCTTGCCCCAATCGCGCTTGAGGCGGTTTCCGCCCCAGATATAATCCTTAAACGCGGGGCTGAGCAGCAAGGGGCGTCTGCCCTGCGCGTCACAAATGTTTGACACGGCGATCCTCCCATGTTCTTTGTCCGATACGTTAAAAAAGGGGGCTGCCAAGCCAACAACACCGATATTTCAAGAGTAAAACTAAGTATTTGCGCCCGAAGGTTTCCAAAGGGCGACCGGAAAGCCCTTTGGTGGGGCGATGGGGCAAAGCCCCATATCCAAAAAATGCTTAGACATTTGTTTCTTGAGATGTTCGGTTTAAGCTTGACAGCCCCGCTTCTTACGCCTTATTTCTGAACGAAATCCTCGGCAACCTCGACGATGTGATCCGCGCAGAGGCCGAACTGGCGCAGCACTTCCCACGCCGGGCCGGAATGGCCGAACTCGTCGTTCACGCCGATGCGGCGCATCGCCGTCGGGCACTTCTCCGCCAGCACCGCCGCGACGGCCTCGCCCAGACCGCCGATGATGCTGTGCTCCTCGCAGGTGATGACCTTGCCGCAGGCCTTCGCCGCCTCGATGACGATTTCCTCGTCGAGCGGCTTGATGGTGCAGATGTTGATGACGCGGGCGTGGATTCCCTTTTCCGCCAGCGTCTTCGCCGCCATGAGCGCCTCGTTGACCATCAGGCCGGTCGCGATGATCGCCACGTCGCTGCCCTCGGTCAGCGTCTCGCCCTTGCCGATCTCAAAGCGATAGTTTTCCTCATCGTGGAACACCGGAATCGCCAGACGGCCGAAACGCAGGTACACCGGGCCGTCGTAGGCGTAGGCCGCCTTGACCGCCGCGCGCGCCTCCACGTCGTCCGCCGGACAGAGCACGACCATGCCGGGGATGGCGCGCATCAGCGCGAAATCCTCGCAGCACTGGTGGGAAGCGCCGTCCTCGCCGACGGAGATGCCGCCGTGCGTCGCGCCGATCTTCACGTTCAGATGCGGATAGCCCACGGAATTGCGCACCTGCTCAAACGCGCGCCCCGCCGCGAACATCGCAAACGAGGACGCGAACGGAACCAGCCCCATCGTGGACAGACCTGCCGCGACGGCGATCATGTTCTCCTCGGCAATGCCGCAGTCAAAATGGCGATCCGGAAAGGCCTTGCGGAACATGCCCGTCTTCGTGGCGGCCGCCAGATCGGCGTCCAGCACGACGAGGTTGCTGTGTTCGCCGCCCAGCTCGACCAGCGCCTTGCCGTAGCTCTCGCGGGTCGCGATCTTCTTCACTTCGCTCATGTTCACGCCTCCAATTCCGCCATCGCGGCGCGCAGCTCGCCCATGGCCACTTCATATTCCGCGTCGTTGGGCGCTTTGCCGTGCCAATCGACGCTGTTTTCCATATAGCTGACGCCCTTGCCCTTGGTGGTATGCATCAGGATGGCCGTCGGCTTGCCCGTGCAGGCGCGGAACGCGGCAAACGCGCTTTCGATCTGGTCAAAGTCGTGGCCGTCGATGGTGACGACGTTGAAGCCGAACGCCTCCATCTTCGCATCGACCGGCGCGCTGTTCATCACCTTCTCCGTCGGGCCGTCGATCTGCAAACCGTTGATGTCGATGATGACGCACAGGTTATCCAGCTTGAAGTGCGCGGCGAACATGAAGGCCTCCCAGACCTGACCTTCCTCGATTTCGCCGTCGCCCAGCAGGGTATAGACGTTGACGTCCTCATTCAGGTATTTCGCGCCCTTGGCCATGCCCGCCGCGCAGGAAACGCCCTGCCCCAGCGAGCCGGTGCTCATATCCACGCCCGGAACGAGGTTCATGTTCGGGTGCCCCTGCAGATAGCTGTCCGCGTGGCGCAGCGTCGGCAGGTCGCTCACCGGGAAGAATCCGCGGTAGGCCAGCGCGCTGTAAAGCCCCGGCGCGGTATGCCCCTTGGAGAGCACAAAGCGGTCGCGGCTCTCCATCTTCGGCTGCTTGGGGTCGATGCGCAGCTCCTTGTTATACAGATAAGCGAACATCTCCGCCGCGGAAAGGCTTCCGCCCGGATGACCCGCCTTCGCGCCGTGCGTCGATTCGATAATTCCCATGCGGATTTGGCAGGCCGCAATCGCGAGCTGCTTCTTTTCCTGATTGGTCATAATACCCTCCCTGATTCTTGTTCCGCCTGTTTTTAGACACTGGTTTCTATTTTATTTCATTCCCGGCAAATCGTCAAGTATCCGCCGCCCGGTATAACAGCCCCAATCTCGCCTGTTCCCGGCATATTTTCCCCGAAACGCTTTCTTCAGTGTGGGCGCTGATTATCCATCCAGAACCATCATATAGCTTTGTGCGTTCAGCGTCAAGCGGTATTCGCGTTTTTTCCTGTCACTGACCGATCTTTTTGAAAAAAGGAAATTCCCTTTCCGGCCGCGAATATACACCCTATCACTTCCCGCTTGGCGGGCGAAAGGAGCAATCGTCATGGATGCAATCAGTGAAGGGCTTCGCAAGCTGATTTTAGCCGGAATCGGCGCCGTCGCCGCGACAAAAGAAAAATCCGAGGTCATCCTGGATGAGCTGGTCAAAAAGGGCGAGCTGACCGTTGAGCAGGGCAAGGTGCTCAACGAGGAGCTCAAGCACAACATCAAGGACGCGATTCGTGAAAACGTAACGCTGCACGTCGTCACGCCGGAAGACAATCGCGGCGAGGCGGACGGCGATGAAACCGACGATACCGCCGATTTCGTTCTGGACGCGGTGGACAGCCTGACGGACGAGCAGCTTTCCGCGCTCAAGGCGCGCATCGCCGAGCGCGAAAAGGAAAGCGCCTCCGGCGCGCCGCAGGCCGACGGCGAAAAAGAGCCAGACAAAGAAAAGACGGACGAAGAAAAGACAGAGGAATGACCCATGCCCGCACGACATGAAAACCGAAGCGAAAACCGCCAGCGCCTGATGGAAATTGTGGAGGTCGTCCGCCGCCACGAGATCATCAAGGGGCTGACCCCCGAAAAGCTCTGCGCCATCATTGAGGAGCTCGGGCCGACGTTCATCAAGCTCGGCCAGATTCTCTCCATGCGCTCGGATATTCTGCCCAAGGAATACTGCGAGGCGCTCAAAAAGCTGCGCAGCAGCGTCGCGCCGATGCCCTACGAGCAGGTCGTTTCCATTGTGGAACGTTCGTATGGCCGCCCGCTCGGCGAGGTCTTTTCCGCCTTTGACGAGCAGGCGCTGGGCAGCGCCTCCATCGCGCAGGCGCACGCCGCCGTGCTTTGCAGCGGCGAAAGCGTCGTCGTCAAGGTGCAGCGCGACGGCATCCACGACGTGATGAACCGGGATATCCTGCTGCTCAAGCGCGCCTGCAAGATGCTCGAATACACCCCCGCCAGCGGTCTGGTCAACTTCAATCAGGTGCTGGATGAGATGTGGGTCGTCGCGCAGGAGGAAATGAATTTTCTGACCGAGGCGACCAACCTTGAGCGCTTCCGCGCCCTCAACGCGGACGTGGCGTTCGTCACCTCCCCGATGCTCTACCGCGAATGGACCACGACGCACGTGCTGGTGATGGAGCGCATCGATGGCGTCGCCATCGACGACCGCGAGGCGCTGCTGGCGGGCGGCTACGACCCGGCGGAAATCGGCGCAAAGCTGGCGGATAACTACGTTCGGCAGATCATGGAGGACGGCTTTTTCCACGCCGATCCGCACCCCGGCAACCTGCGCGTGCGCGACGGCAAAATCGTCTGGCTGGATATGGGCATGATGGGCACGCTGACCGAGCGGGAGCGCAAGCTCGTCGGGCAGGCCGTCAGCGGCGTGGCGCGCGGCGACGTCGGCCTCTGCCGCGACGCGGTGCTGGGGCTGGGCGAATTTCGCGGCAAGACGGACAAGCGCCAGCTCTACCGCGACATCGAGGGGCTGCTGGATCAATACGGTACGGCCGATCTGGGCAGCATGGATCTGGCGAAGGTCTTTGAGGATCTGACCGACGTGATGAAGCGCAACGGCATTTCCATGCCGAGCAGCCTGACGATGCTCGCGCGCGGCCTTGCGACCATCGAGGGCGTCGTCGCCGACCTCAGCCCGGAAATCAACGTGATGAACGTCGTCACCGCGCGGATGGGCAGCCAGCTTCTGCGCAGCATTGACTGGCGCGGGGAGATCGTCCGGGACGCGCAGGCGGTCTACGCCAGTGCGCACAAGTCGCTGGAAATCCCCTCGCTGATGGCCGATATTCTGCGCACGGGGCTGAAAGGCGAGGCCAATCTGGGCATCGAGCACCACGTCGGGGACGACATGGCGCGCCTCATGCAGGATGTCGTTTTGAAGCTCTGCGCCGCGCTCGTCGCCGCCGCCCTGCTCGTCTGCGGCGCGCTGCTGCGCGACGTCGCTCCGCTGGCGGGCGGCCTGTCGTGGCTCACCGTCTTCTGCTTCCTCCTCAGCGCCGCCCTGCTCGGGTGGGCGTTCGTGTGGAAGGATCAGAAAAAATAACGCGCCGGGGCGCTTCCCGCGCGGCATACAAACGCCCATGCCGTTTTGCCCGGCATGGGCGTCGCTTTAGGGTTCATCCATCAGCGCACATTCGACCCGGCTCAGGCGCTGCGCCGCCTGCTCGCAGAAGGCCTGAAGCCCGCTCTGCCGCTCAGTCTCTGGCATGGCGACGTATTCCTTGAGGAACGTCACCATGCCGCCCGCCTCGCTTTTCAGTCTGCCAAAGCGCTTCTGCTCGTCGTCCAGCGCGATGCGCAGCATGTCGCAGCGCGCGCCGAGCCTGTCCGCCCTGCGCTGCGCGCCGCCGTCGTCCGCGGGCTTTTCCAGCGCGCGCGCCAGCAGATAATCCAGCGATTCGAACAGCTGGCCGATGTGCGCGTCGCCGCTTTCCTGCGCGCGGTTTTTGAGCGCCGCAAGCTCCGCGCCGCCCGCCTCCTGCCCGTAAGGGCTGACGAAAGCGCGCCCCTGCTCGTTCAGGCGATCCATGACGCGGCGGACGATTTCCGGCCTCGTGCGCACCGTGGAGCGATACTTGTTCTGGTAGCGGAGCATGCGCGTCCTGTCGCCGTCCGCCATCTGGCGCACGCAGGCGCGCACGCTCACGCCCTGCGCCCTCGCGGTCAGCACCTGCTCAACCAGCCGCTCGACCTCCTCCGGCGAAAAGGTTTCGAACGGCGTGGCCCGCGCGCCGTCCTCCCCCTGCGCCGCGCGCACCTGCGCGTAGTAAAAATTGCGGATGCTGTTGGGCTTGCGCCCGAGCTGGCGGCTCATGCGCTCAAACACGCTGCGCAGGGATTCGCCGCTCCGCTCCGCCGCCTCGACGCTCTGCTGCAAGGCGTCGATCTCCTGCTTCTGCCAGCCGCCGTGCGGCCCGCGTATGGGTCGTGCCGCCTGCAAGGTAGCCTCCATTCTGCCTGTTCCCTCCTTTTTGTTTTCGCGCGTCCGCGCAGACGTAGGGTTCGCATGAATGCAGTATTTTATACGGCACGCGGCTTCACCCGTTCCCCGTCAGGGCCGTCCGTCTCTTCGTTTGTCGCTATCAGTGTATGAACATCCGCCCCCGCGCATGACGCGCCCATTGCCTAAGCGGGAAATTTGCGATATAATATGAAATCAATAGATGGGTTTCGGGAAGAAAAGCCTCGCCCGGCTCGTTTTTGTTTTGAGAAGATTTTCCCCACATTTGGAGGACAGTATGAAAAAATGGATCGGTCTGCTCGCCCTGCTGATGCTCACGCTCGTCTGCGCGACGGCGCTGGGCGAAACCAATACGCAGGTCAAGCACTATCTGATGCTCGGCGAGGACGGTTACGCGGAGCATGTCACGGACGACGCGCGAACGGATACCATCGTCCTCGTGTCGCTGGATACGAAATACAACCGCGTCATCCTCACCTCGATTCTGCGCGACAGCAAGATCAACAACCCGCGCGGCAACGAGACGAAGATCAACCTGCTCTATAAAAACCACGGGTTCAGCGGCATCATCTCCTGTCTGGAGCGCGAATTGGATATTCAAATCGAGGGCGCGATTCTGGTCAACTTTGAAAACGTGAAGCCGGTGATCGACGCGCTGGGCGGCGTGGATATCGAAATCGACCAAAACGAGTATCTGGCCATCCGCAGCATCCTGCTGGGCAAAGATCCGAACATGCCGGACGGCCCCGGTCTGGTGCACATGACCGGCCGCATCGCGCTGGCCTACATGCGCACGCGCTCGACCGGCTCCGGCGGCGACTTCGCCCGAACCGAGCGGCAGCGCAAGGTCGTCAGCCAGCTTTTTGACAAATGCCGCGATCTGTCGCTGATGGAGCTGGTCGGGCTGTACAACAGCGTCTCCTCGGGCATGAAGATGAGCCTCTCGGCGATGGATATCCTCAGCGTCCTCTCGCAGGGCTACACGCTGATGACCTCCGGCGCGGATTTTGTGGAATACCGTATTCCGCAGGATGGGACGTATTCCTATGGTCAGGTCGGCTCTTCCTCCGTGCTGGACGTCCGCTGGAAGACCAACCGCACCCGCTTTCACGCGCTGCTGGATAACGAGCCGTAACACACAAGGAGCGAAACCATGCTGAAACACTTTACCGCCGCGCTTGCGGCGCTCTTCTTCCTCTTTCCCCTTTCGGCGGTCGGCGAATCGCTCGATCTTTCCCAGCTCGGCGCCATCGAGGAGGCCGAGCATTGGGAGGAGCGCGCGTGGTATCAGCGCGAGGACGGCAGCGATTGGCGCGTGCAGGACGACGGTTCCGTGATCGTCACGCTCTCGGCGACGGGCGACGTGACCATCGGCGGAGACACGCGCAAGCGCAGCCAGAGCATCTTTGACAAGCAGCTCGCGCAGGAACCGCTGGGGCTGGATTTCCCGCTCTCCAACGTCAAAAGCATCTTCGAGGCCGACGACCTCACGCTCGTCAATTTCGAGGGCACGCTGACCAACACCAAGAGCGCCACGAAGAACACCTATTCCTTCGCCGCGCCGCCGGAGTATGTGCAGGTGCTGACCTCCGCGAGCGTGGAGGCCGTCAGTCTGGAAAACAACCACGTGATGGATCACGGCAAGGCGGGCTATCAGGATACCTGCGACACGCTTTCCGCCGCCGGCGTCGCCTACAGCGGCCACCTCGGCGCGTCCACGTTCACGACGGAAACGGGCGTGAAGATCGGCATGCTGGCCTATCAGACCTTCAACGGCAACTATAAAAACATCTACGCCGCCATTGAGGGCGACATCAAGGCGCTGCGCGACGCGGGCTGCGCGCTGGTCGTCGTCTCCTACCACTGGGGCGAGGAAAAGGATTACGTGCCCAACGAGCGTCAGGTGCCGCTGGGGCGCGCGACCATCGACGCGGGCGCGGATCTGGTCATCGGCCACCACAGCCACCGCATGAACCCGATTGAGGTATACAAGGGCAAATACATCTGCTATTCGCTGGGCAATTTCTCGTTCGCGGGCAACGGCAGGCCGGACGACATGGATACCTACATCTTCCAGCAGCGCTTCCGCGTCTATCCGGATGGCACGGCGGAAAACGCGGACATGCGCATCATCCCCTGCTCGATCTCCTCGCAGGAAAACGTCAACGATTTCAAGCCCACGCCGAAGGACGCGGACGGCGCGGCGGCGCTGCTGGCGCGGCTTGACAAGCTGAACGCTCAGTTTGAAAAGGCGTTTGCCAAGACGGGCGTGACTGCCGTTTCGCCGTATCCGACGGCTTGGACCTACGCCTACTAAACGACATACAGAAGCAGACGCATGATTGCGCTCCCTGTCGGGGAGACGGATCATGCGCCTGCTTTTTGTTCAATTCCTGTATAGCTCAAACTATACAGCTTGAACGTCAGCTCGCTTCCGTTGTCGTCCTTTCCCTCGACGGCCACGCCGTAGCCGATCCCGCCGTCCGCCGGGCGGTCGGTGGCATAGCTGGTCATGCCGCCTGCCTCCAGCCGCGTCGCATACCAATACCATTCGATCTCGTTCGCCGTCATCTCGGTGGTCTGCATCGGCAGTTTTTCGTTGTTAAAATACACCTCGGTGACCTTTTCCATCGTGAAGGACACACCGTTCGTCTCCTGCGCGACAAGGAGGATGCTCCACACATACGGCTTCTCCTCGTTCTCGCTCTCCGTGAGCATCAGCGGCCTTTCCGCCGTGGTCAGCTCGATGTTCGCCTGTCCCTCGATGGGCTGCGCGTCCGGCTGCTGGAACCAATCCCACGAATATTTTTCGCCCTGCGGAATCGGCGTTTCCTGCGCGGCCTCGATATTCGCGCCCGCGTGGCGGCTCTTATAGATCGGGTACACCGCCATCACCAGAATCGTGACGAACGCAATCAGCGCAACGGCGGCCAGAATACGCCGGTGCAGCGGTGTGGGCTGCGGGGCGTCCGCGGGGATTTCCAGCAGGCGGCAAAGCGCCTCGCGCTGCTCCTGCGTCGGCTCGACGCGCCCATTCTCCCAATGGGAGACCGTCTGGCGCGAAACGCCCATGACCTGCGCCACCTGCTCCTGCGTCAGCTTTTTTTCCTTCCTCGCGGCGGCGATCCGCTTTGCAAACGTCGTCATATCGAGCGCTCTCCTCTGCATTTGTTTTGATTTTGATGGAGCTATTATACCAATTTTACAAATGCGGCGCAAGCGTGAACGCCCATCTCCGCCAAAATCTGTAAAGCGCTGCTCACGCGGGCGATTTTTTCCTGTCCGTTAAAAAATCCGCACCCCCGAAGGGATGCGGACAAAACGGATTCGGATGGATCAGCGCCGGACGGCCTCGGCCTCGACGGTTTCTTTGCGCGCCGCGGTCGTTTGGGGCTTCGCCTGCGCGCCGCCCACGTTCGCCATCTCCATGATGTATTCGTCGATGGCCTTCGCGGCGTGTTTGCCCGCGCCCATGGCGAGGATGACCGTCGCCGCGCCGGTGACGGCGTCGCCGCCGGCATACACGCCCTCGCGGCTGGTCAGGCCGTCTTCGCCGTTGGTGACGATGCAGCCGTGCCGGTTGGTTTCAAGCCCCGGCGTGGTATGGCGAATGAGCGGGTTCGGGCTGGTGCCGATGGACATAATCATCGTGTCCACATCGAGCACAAACTCGCTGCCCTCCTTGACGATCGGACGGCGGCGGCCGGAAGCATCCGGTTCGCCCAGCTCCATCTCCACGCAGCGCATGCCGCATACCTCGCCGTTCTCGTTGCCCAGCACCTCGACCGGGTTGGTGAGGGTCTTGAAGATGATGCCCTCCTCCTCGGCGTGCTCGACCTCCTCCCGGCGAGCCGGGAGCTCCTCCATGCCGCGGCGATAGACGATGTACACCTCTTTCGCGCCCAGACGCTTGGCCGAGCGCGCCGCGTCCATCGCGACGTTGCCGCCGCCGACGACGGCGACCTTGCCGCTGTGCCGGATCGGGGTCTTGCTGTCCGCGCGATAGGCCTTCATCAGGTTGATGCGGGTCAGATACTCGTTGGCGGAATACACGCCCTTGAGGCTCTCGCCCGGAATCCCCATGAAGCGCGGCAGACCCGCGCCGGAAGCGACATAGACGGCTTCGTAGCCCATTTCAAACAGCTCGTCGATGGTGAGCACCTTGCCGATGACCATGTTCGTTTCGATATCCACGCCCATGGCCTTGAGGCCGTCGATTTCCTTCTGCACGATGGCCTTCGGCAGGCGGAATTCCGGAATGCCGTACACCAGCACGCCGCCCGCCAGATGCAGCGCCTCGTAAATCGTGACCTGATAGCCCAGCTTCGCCAGATCGCCCGCCGCCGTCAAGCCGGACGGCCCCGCGCCGATGATGGCGACCTTGTGGCCGTTCGGGGCGGGCGCTTGGGGATGATCCGCCACGTGCTCGCGGTGCCAATCCGCGACAAAGCGCTCCAGACGGCCGATGGCGACCGATTCGCCCTTGATGCCGCGCACGCACTTGCCCTCGCACTGGTTCTCCTGCGGGCAGACGCGGCCGCAGACGGCGGGCAGCGCGGAGGACGCGGTCAGCACCCGATAAGCGCCCTCCATATCCTCGTTGGCGACGCGCTCGATGAACGCGGGGATGTCAATCTGAACCGGGCAGGCGCTGCGGCAGGGCTTCGTCGGGCAGTTGAGGCAGCGCTTGGCCTCGTTCACGGCCATGTCGTAGGTATAGCCGAGGGCGACCTCGTCGAAGTTCTTGTTGCGGACGTCAGGCTCCTGCGAAGGCATCGGGCATTTTTTCGGGTTCATATTGCGCGTAACGGCCATATCACTTGACCTCCTTATTCATCAGGTTGCAGTGCGCCTCGCGGGCGTGCTGCTCAAAGTCGCGGTACATCGTGCCGCGCTTCATGGCCTCGTCGAAATCGACCAGATGGCCGTCGAAATCCGGGCCGTCCACGCAGGCGAACTTGGTCTCGCCGCCGACGGTCAGGCGGCAGCCGCCGCACATGCCCGTGCCGTCGATCATAATGGGATTCATGGAAACGACGGTCTTGATCCCGTATTTTTTCGTCACGGCGCAGACGAATTTCATCATCACCAGCGGGCCGATGGCGATCACCTCGTCATAGGCGTTGCCCGCCTGAATCAGGCGCTCCAGCGCGGCGGTGACCAGCCCCTTTTCGCCGTGGCTGCCGTCGTCGGTCATCATCACCAGCGTATCGGAAGCGGCCTTGAACTCGTCCTCCAGAATCACGAGATCCCTGTTTCTAAAGCCGACGATGGCGTGCACCTCGCAGCCCTGCTCGTGCAGCTTCTTGGTCACGGGCAGCGCGATGGCGCAGCCCACGCCGCCGCCGACCACGGCGACCTTTTTCAGCCCCTCGGTGTGGGTCGCAACGCCCAGCGGGCCGACAAAATCATGCAGCGTCTGTCCCTCTTCGAGGGTATCCAATTCCATCGTCGAACCGCCGACGATCTGGTAAATAATCGTAACCGTGCCGCCCTGACGGTCGTAATCCGCAATGGTCAGCGGGATGCGCTCGCTGTCCTCCAACGCGCGCAGAATGATGAACTGGCCGGGCTCCGCTTTTTTGGCGATAAACGGCGCGTCGATCACCATCTTGGTGACGGTCGGGTTCAGGCGCTCTTTTTTGACAATCCTAAACATGGGGCTTCCTCCTGAATCAAACTCCGAATCGCGTTTCCGCCCACGCGAAAAAACGCAAAACAGCTTATTTTTATTCGACACAAATCGGCGATGCCCTGCCTTTTGCGCGATTTTTTTCGGGAAATCATTTCCGCCTGCGGACGAAACCGGAGGACGCCGTTTCGCGCTGGCGTCCCCCGTGTAAAGCAGATTGAGGTGAGATTAGAAATCGACCTCGGTATCGTAATAGCAGCACTTGAGCAGCTTCTCCATCTCCTCCTGGCTCGGCTGGCGCGGGTTGGAGCCGGTGCAGGCGTCGGCAATCGCGTTTCGGGCGATTTCCGGCAGGCGCTCGAGGAACACGCTCTCCGGCACGAAGCCCTGCTCGCAGGGATAGCTGTCCGCGCCGTAGTGCCCGATGGCATGCGGGATGTTCAATTCGTCGTTCATCCCGCGCAGGTAGGCGATCAGCAGCGCAACCTTCTCGTCGTCGTCCCTGCCGCCCAGATGCATGTAATCGGTGATCACGCCGTAGCGCTTCTTGGCCGTCTCGTCCTTCGCGTTAAAGGCGATGACCTTCGGCAGATACATCGCGTTGGCCGCGCCGTGGATGATGTGCGCGCCGTAATCGGCGAACGCCGCGCCAGTCTTGTGCGCCATAGAGTGCACGATGCCCAGCAGCGCGTTGGAGAACGCCATGCCGGCCAGGCACTGCGCGTTGTGCATGCGGTCGCGGGCGGCCATGTCGCCGTTGTAGCTCGGCACGAGATCCTTCATAATCATCTCGATGGCGTGAATCGCCAGCGGATCGGTGAAGTCGCAGTTCGCGGTGGAGACATACGCCTCGATGGCGTGGGTCATCGCGTCCATGCCGGTGTGCGCGACCAGCTTCTTGGGCATGGTCTCCGCCAGCTCCGGATCGACGATGGCCACGTCCGGCGTGATTTCAAAATCGGCAATCGGGTATTTGATGCCCTTGGAATAATCGGTGATGATGGAGAACGCCGTCACCTCGGTCGCCGTGCCGGAGGTGGAGGAAACGGCGCAGAAATGCGCTTTGCGGCGCAGCTTCGGCAGGCCGAAGACCTTGCACATGTCCTCAAACGTGCACTCCGGGTATTCGTATTTGATCCACATGGCCTTCGCCGCGTCGATCGGGGAGCCGCCGCCCATGGCGATAATCCAATCCGGCTGGAACCTGGCCATCGCGGCCGCGCCCTTCATCACGGTCTCCACGGACGGATCCGGCTCGATGCCCTCGTAAAGCTCGACCTCCATGCCCGCTTCCTTCAAATACTGTTCGGCCTTGTCGAGGAAGCCGAAGCGCTTCATCGAGCCGCCGCCGACGCAAATCATCGCGCGCTTGCCTTCAAAGGTTTTGAGCGCTTCCAGTGCTCCCTTGCCGTGATACAAATCGCGGGGAAGAGTGAAACGAGCCATCCTCTATTCCTCCTGTTTTCTCCGGGCTGTGCCCTCGGTCGATTTCTGACGTCTCCGATCGACTTAAAAACATCTGCTCGATGTTTCTTTGTCAATCTCTGTGCGTATTATACGCCTGACGTCTGACGTTGTAAAGAGGAATTTTTGTTTTTTTTTGCGTTTTTTGATGGTAATTCCGCTATTTCGAACGCTTTCTGCATTTATTTGTCTTCTTTTCCTCATTTTAAGATTCAAAATTACTTTGTCTTTTCCAAGTTTGACTTTATTATAACACTCTGCCCATGTCTTCTTAATATAAAAGGCTTTGCCGCAAATCCCAACCGTTCGCGGCAAAGCCTTTTTTCAGTCTCCTTTTTTAGTCTCCCTCGATCATTCGATACCCCACGCCGACCTCCGTGAAGATGTATTCCGGCTCGGCGGGGTTTTTTTCGATCTTCCGGCGAATGTTCGCCATGTTCACGCGGAGGATCTGGTTGTCATACGCCTTGTTCGGCCCCCAGATTTCGCGAATCAGGTAATCATAGGTCAGCACACGCCCGGCGAAGCGCCCCAGCAACGCGACCAGCTTAAATTCGTTCTGCGTCAGCCCCGCGTCGCGCCCGTCGATATACACGCGGTATTTGTCATAGTCGATGACCAGCCCGCGCGCGGTAAAGCGGTTTTCCTTCGCGATGCTCGCGTTGCCGCTCGTCGTGCGCGTATGGCGGATCGCCGTGCGCAGACGCGCCAGCAGCTCGGATGTGCCGAACGGCTTGGTGATGTAATCATCCGCGCCCGCGTCCAGCGCGCGCACCTTCTCGCGCTCGTCCGTCCGCGCGGAGACGACCACCACCGGCATCAGCGACCATGCGCGCAGCTGGGTCAGCACGTCCATGCCGTCCATATCCGGCAGGCCGAGATCGAGAATCACCACGTCCGGACAGTGCGAGGTGAGCATGCTCAGCGCCTCGCGCCCCGTGCCCACGATGATGGATTCATAGCCGTTGGCCTCCAGCACCCGGCGCATAAAGCTGCAAATGGCGCGGTCATCCTCAACAATCAGCACTTTTCCTCGTACAGCCATCGTTTATTCCTCCCCCATCGGCAGCACAAACGAAACGCATGCGCCGCCCGTCGCTCGATTTTTCGCTTTCATCGTGCCGCCGTGCGCCCGCACGATGCTCATGCAGACCGAAAGCCCGATGCCCATGCTCCGCCGCCCGTCGCCGCGCAGCTCGCCCGCATGGGGAAACATCTCTTCAAACAGCTTCGGCAGCACGGCAGGCTCGATGCCCGCGCCGTTATCCAGTACGCTGAATTGCGCCAGATCGCCCTCCCGCCGAATTCGAAGCTCGATTTCCGTCGCGCCCTCCGCATGGAGCACGGCGTTTTCCATCAGGTTAATCAGCACCTGTTCGATCAGCGTCGCATCCATCGGCACCATCAGCAATTCGTCCGGCACGCTGACGCGAACCGGCAGCGTGTTGAACCGCTTTTTGAATTTACCCACGGCCTCCGCGGCGATTTCCTCCGCGGCCTGCGGCACCTTGTCAATCTGCACCGCGCCCTCGTTGAACCGCGTGATGGACAGCATGTTTTCCACCAGCCGCACCAGCCACTGCGCGTCGTCGCGAACATGGCCGATCAAATCCTTTTTCACTTCGTCGCTGAACTGGTCGTAGTTTTCCAGCACGGCGGAGGACGAGCCGATGATCGAGGTCAGCGGCGTGCGCAGATCGTGCGACACGGAGCGAAGCAGGTTCGCCTTCATCTTTTCCTTCTCCGCTTCGGATTTCACGCGCTCCTGCCGCTTCACCTGATCGGTCAGCATGCCGACGACGATTGAAACGGCGAACATCGTCACAAACGTGAGCGGATAGCCGGTGATCGTGAAGTTAAACGCAAAATACGGATAGGTGAACGCATAATTCACGCCGATAACGGAAACCACCGTCGCCACCAGACTGAACAAAAAACCATCCGTCAGGCGGGCGACCAGCAGCACCGCCAGCATAAAGACCATCGGCACCGCGCTGTCGCTGTCGCCCATGTGTGTCAGCAGCGTGCAGACCGCCGCCGCCACCGCCAGAATGCCGAGCGTAATGCCCGCGTCGCAGAACAACTGCCGCCTGCTCTGCCGCTTGGGAATCATCATTTCCCTAAAACTGCCCCACCATTTAGAAAGGGATGTCGGCATCCGCGCCGCCTCCTCCTGCCGTACTTCTTTTCATGTTGTTTTATTATAGCATGCACCGCTATCAAAATCCCGTTAAGATTGAGAGAATTGTCCATCTGCACAAATCCCGCCCGCAAAACTTATGAACTTGCGTCCTTTCTTTCACCGCAAAAACATGCTATAATCGCTCCTGCTTCCGGGGAAACCTCCCCGGACGTTTTTCATACGCATCAACTGTGGAAAGGAAGCCTCGTCGTTTATGCCGCTTGTCATTGTCGCCATTTTCTTTATTGTGCTCTTCTCCTGCGAGGGAATCGAACACCTCTGTCGCGAGAGCGACGACCAACAGGCCCTGCGCCGCTACCGCGAGCATGAGCATCACGCCCGCCTGACCAGCGACCATTATCTCGATCTGCTCGGTTAATTCGCGTTTCCCCCTTGACTTTGAGCAAATAATTGGCTATACTAAGTCTGTTATTCCCCATGCCGGTGTGGTGGAATTGGCAGACGCCCGGGATTCAAAATCCCGTGTCCGCAAGGACGTGCGGGTTCGACCCCCGCCACCGGCACCAAAACAAGAATTCCAGTTCTTACTGGAATCCTTTAATTTTTTCCTTGTATTACAAGGAAAAATCGACTTAAAAACGTGATAGCTTATTTAAGCAAATTTAAGTGAATTATCATTGTTTTAATAAGATTATACCGCGGATTATGACACGGAATTACACCTGCGCGCCTCGCATTTCCTGCACATCAAAGAAAGCGAACTCGAACATTCTCTTGAATGATCTCGTTCGCTTTCTTTATTCAGAGCCGCCTCTGCGACAGCTCCGGTTTTTGCGTCATTAGCCAAGGCAACGGGCAATCCATCGCGTTACTCGTTTTCCTCCGGATCCATCGCGGGAATGCCGCGATGCTCCACCGGGGTGGAAAAGACGATCTGCGTGCGCGTTCTGCCAAACCGATGCAGTTGGTTGATGAATTGATCCAGCTCCTGCGTCGTGTGGAAACACACCTTGATGAACATGGAATAATCGCCCGTCACGCAGTTGCACTCCATCACGTTCGGGCAGCCCTCGATATACGGGTAAAACTCCGGCTTCTGGCTCGGCTCCACCTCCAGACTGATAAACGCCTTGATCTGGTAGCCCAGCGCCGCGCAGGAAAGCTGCGCCTGATAGCCCTGAATATAGCCCGCCGATTCCAACCGCTCGATGCGCGCGCTGACCGCCGGAGAGGAGAGAAACACCTGTTCGGCGATCACCTTGAGCGGGGTGCGCGCGTTTTGCTGCAGGATGGTCAAAATCTTCCTATCAATCGTATCCATGTCCATCGCCCCTTGTCCTGTGTTCATATAATAAAGAGGATATCACGCTCTGCTTCATTTCGCAAGGGGTTTTAGAGAAGAAACGAAAGATTTCGTGCGCGTTGCCGAATTGGACGCGCCTTTTTTGTCGTTTCAGAAGCGGCGCGCTCACCCCGCGATGAACTTGGCGATCAGCGAAACCGCGCCGCAGCAGACCATCACCAGAATCGGGTTGCTGTGCTTAACGCGCAGCACGACCAGCGCGGCGGCAAACAGCGCGACGTAGAGCATCTGCACCGCCTCGGCGCTGACCACGCCGCCCGCGAACACGACCACCCGCAGAATCGTCAGCGCCGCGGAGGCAATCAGCGCCACGACTGCCGGGCGCAGGCAGGCCAGCACCGCCTGCATCGCGTCCATGCTGCGGTATTTTTCATACAGCCACGAGAGCAGCGACACGATAATCAGCGACGGCAGGATACAGCCCATCGTCGCCACCAGCGCGCCCGGTATGCCCGCCATGCGGATGCCGACGAACGTCGCGGAATTGACGGTGATCGGGCCGGGGGTCATCTCCGCAATGGTCATCAAATCGGTAAATTCGCCCATCGTCAGCCAGTGATAGTGTTCGACGGCCTTCGCCTGTATCATCGGCATGGCCGCGTAGCCGCCGCCGATTGAAAACAGGCCGACCTGCACGAAGCAGAGAAACAAATCAAGCAGCATGGGCTTTCTTCCTCCTTCCCGCAATCGCGCAGATCACGCCGATCACGCCGCTGGTCAAAATGATATAGATCACGTTCACGCCGGAAATCGCCGCCGCGAACGCCGCGACCATGATGACATCCAGCAGCCAGCGCTTGGTCTTGACGACGCCCGTGCCGAGGTTGAGCACCACGTCCACGATGACCGCCGCCACGCCCGCCTGCATGCCCGCGAGCACCGCCGCCACATACGGGTTATCCGCAAACAGCGCGTAGAAATACGACACGAGCGAGAGAATCACCATCGGCGGAATAATCGTCGCGACGGTCGCCACGATGATGCCCGCCGCGCCCGCGACGCGCTGGCCGACGAGAATCGCGCCGTTGACCGCAATCGCGCCGGGGCACGACTGCGCAATCGCCGTCATATCCAGCATTTCGTTTTCGTCGAGCCATTCCAGATCATCGACGAACCGCCGTTTCATCAGGGTCACGATGACGAAGCCGCCGCCAAACGTGAACGTGCTGATGGAGAGCATGGAAAAAAACAGCGTCACCAGCCGCTTTTTCAGGCTCACCGCCTTGATTTTCGTATCCAAGTCATTAACCTCCTTCGGGGAGGACGGTCGGCGCTCCGCCTTTTCCGCCTTCTCTCCGTTCCCATTCCTCTCTATCTTATCGCTTGCATTTCCGTGTGTAAAATGCTATTATTTCATCAGACCCATATCAATTTCGATATGATAGGAGCGATTGCCGTGACCATCCGCCACATCCGCATCTTTTTGGAGGTCTGCCGCACGATGAACGTCACCCGCACGGCGGAAAACCTGTACATGACCCAGCCCGCCGTCTCCCGCTCCATCCATGAAATCGAGCAGGTATACGGCGTTCGCCTGTTCGAGCGGCTGAATCAGCGGCTCTATCTGACCGACAGCGGGCGGCGCATGCGCGCCTACGCCGTGCACATCGTCGATACGTTCGACCAGATGGAGCGCGAGCTGAGCGACGGCGACGAGCGCGGCATGCTGCGCATCGGCGCGAGCATCACGCTGGGCAACTACGAGCTGCCCGGCGTTGTGCGCCGCATGAAGCAGGAGCGGCCAAGCCTGCGCCTGCAGGCCACCGTCGCCAACGTCGATACGCTCAAGGAGATGCTGCTGGATAACCGCCTCGATCTGGCCATGATCGAAGCGCCGATTGAGCATCGCGACCTGACCGGCGAGCCGTTTTCCCGCGACGAGCTGGTGCTCATCCTCCCGCCGAATCACGCGCTTTTGCAGAAAGACCGCCTCACCCTCGCGGATGTGGCGGCCTGCGATCTGCTTCTGCGGGAAAAGGGCAGCTCCGGCCGCGCCTTTTTGGATACGGTCTTTGAGGCGCACGACCTGTCCGTCTTGCCCCTCTGGGAGAGCGCCAGCACGGAGGCGCTGGTGCGCGCGGTCGCGGCGGGCATTGGGCTTTCGATTCTGCCGGAACGGCTGGTGCGCCGCGCGCTGGCGTCCGGCGCGGTGCTCACGCGCCCGATTGAAGGCGCGTCGCTCGTGCGCACCTGCCACATCGTCTGGCACCGAAACAAATACCTTTCCCCGTCGCTCAAGCTGCTGATCGGGCTGATCCGCGAGGAATGAGCGCCTGAAAAGAACAATCGGCCGCCCTTGACGAGCAGCCGAAACGATGCTATAATCAAAGCATAGCAGCAGGCTTTCAGAGGGCCTTAGCCCTGCTTACTCGAGCGGTCATGATGTTCTGGATCATGGCTGCTCATTTTCTTTTGCACGATAATTAACAGTAAATGAGCACATCCATAATTCTGCACAAATTCCGATAGCAGACGCGGCTGACTCCTTCAGTCACGGCTACGCCGTGCCAGCTCCCTCAAAGAGGGAGCTCTCTGATCGGGTTACAAGAAATAAAGCAAAGCCAAGATTCTGCACAAATTCCGATAACAGGCGCGCGGTGCGCGCCCGTTATCAATCGACAGAGCGCCTCACTTCTTTGTGTTGGCGCTCTTTTTCATCTTCGCTACAAAGAATCCTTCGTACCATTCATCCGGACAGACGCACATCACGCCGGGCATATCCGTCGGCAGAAGCGGAACGCCGTCAAACGCCGCCGTGTCAATCGGCACGAGCTGAACGCCGCCCTTTTTGAGCGCCGCGGCGACAACCTCCTCGTTCTCCTCCCTGAGCACGGAGCAGGTGGAATACACCAGCTCATGGCCGGGCTTGAGCAGCCGAATCGCCTTATCCAGCAGCGTTTTCTGCATCTTCACCGTTCTGTCGAGGTACTCCCTTGAAAACTGCCCGCGCGAGCCCTCTGTCACCGTGCCGCTGCCGCTGCAAGGCGCATCGAGCAGCACGCGGTCGAACGCAAAGAAATCGTCGAGCTGGCGCGCGTCCATGTTCATCACGGTGACGCGGCTGGCGCCCTGTTTTTTCACGTTGTATTCAAGCCGTTCGGCGCGCATCCTGTTGCGCTCGCAGGCCGTAATCAGCGCGCCGCCCCCGGTCAGCGCGGCGATCTGCGTCGTCTTTCCGCCCGGCGCGGCCGCCATATCGAGCACGTTCTCCCCGGCCTGCGCGCCCAGCACGAGCGGCGGAATCATCGACGAGAGGCTCTGCATGTAGATTTCGCCGTTTTCAAACATCGGCAGGGCGGCCACCGCGGCCTCGCCCGCGCCTTCGAGCACCAGCGCATCCTCGCTCCAGGGCACGCGCCGCGCCGAAATGCCCGCGTCCGCAAGCGCGGCCGCAATCTTCGCGGGCTCGGCCTTCAGGCGATTGACGCGCAGGGTGGTCTTCCGCCCGGCCTCAAAGCCCGCCGCAATGCGCCGCGCCGTCTCCTCGCCATACTGCGCCGTGAGTCTTTCCGTCAAAAAAGCGGGAATATTCATGGTTTTTCCTCCTTGGTGGTTCGTCAAACGCGGGCATGGCCGTCGCTGAGCACGGGGCCGATGCAGAGCTTATACGCAATCGCCGAGGCCAGCGGGCCGAGAACGTCGCTGACCGGTTCGGCATAAAACGCCGCCCTCGCGCCGAAGCACGCGGGCAGGATGAACAGCGCCGCAAAATACACGGCCTTGCGGAAGAAGGACAGCGGAAACGAGAGCCTGACCTGCCCCAGCGCCGTGAAGCCGTCCACGATTTCATATTGCGCGCCCAGCGGAATCGCCGCCAGCGTGCACACGCGAATCGCCCACGCGGAAATTTCGGCCACCTGCGCGTCCTTCGTGAACAGGCGCACGAACAGCGGCCCCGCGGCGCGCGCCAGCACGAACATGATCGCCGTGAAGCCCATGCACAGCCGGAAGATCTTTTTCTGCGCGTCCCGAACGCGCCCAAACTGCCGCGCGCCGTAATTATACGAGAGGATGGACTGCGTGCCGCCGGAAATGCCGCCCAGCGGCATCGTCATCACCAGCATGAAGCTCTGGGCGATCACCGCGCAGGTCACAAGCCGGTCGCCCTCCAGCGCGCCGCCGTAGCGCTGCAACACCGCGTTCATGGCGATGAGCATCACGTTGTCGATAGCGATGATGGCGAACGGCGTAAAGCCGAGCGTCAGAATCTTTCGCGCCGCCGGAAGGCTCAGGCCGCCGCGCTCCAGCCGAATCGCCGCCCGCCTGCCGCGCAGGAAGATCACCGCGCCCGCCGCGCTCGCCATTTGGGAGAATACCGTCGCCAGCGCCGCCCCGCGAACCCCCATGTTCAGCGCGAAGATGAACACCGGGTCGAGCGCGATGTTCAGCGCCGCGCCGAGCACCACCAGCCGCATCGCCTGCGCGGCGAAGCCCTGCGCGATAATCATCTGGTTCAGCCCCGCCGCCAGCAGCGCAAAGACCGTGCCCGTCAGGTACACGGTGAAATAGGCGTCGGCATAGGGATAGGTCGCGTCGCTCGCGCCGAAGAAGCGCAGCATCGGCTCGCGCAGCGGGATGACCAGCGCCATCATCGCCAGTGAAAACGCCAGCAGCATGCAAAACCCCGTCCGCAGGATGCGCCTCGCCTCCTCCGGCCTGCCCTCGCCCATGCGGATGCCCATCAGCGGGGACGCGCCCCACGAAATCCACACCGCCGCCGAGCCGACCATCGTGACCACCGGGCCGCAGACGCCCACGCCCGCCAGCGCCGTTTCGCCCACACCCGCGATGTGGCCGATGTACATCCTATCCACAATGCTGTACAGCACGCTCACAAACTGCGCCAGCATGCTCGGCAGCGCCGTGCGCCAGACCAGCGCGCCGATCTCATCCCGGCCAAGGTCGTTTTCCTTTTTCATCGCCCATTCCTCGCTTTGTTTTTTCCGAATTTTTATTATAGCTTTTTTGTTCCCGTTTCGCAACCGAACGGCGCCGGTTTTCCGATGCGTGCGGTTTTTTTGCGCTGTTTTTTACATTTTGCATAATTTGCTTCACGTGCTGTTTACATTCCGTTAAGGATTTGAAAAAAAAACCGAACTTTTGCCGTTTTTCCCCTTTCTTCATCTGAGCGCCTGTGATATACTGTATGCGTCAACAAAAAACCGCGCGAAACATCAAGGAGGATTTAGCTATGAAAAAGCTCCTGACCCTTGCCCTGGCCGTGCTGATGTGCGTTTTCGCCATTTCCGCTATGGCCGACACTGTTTCCATTGATCGTACCCTCGAGCTCCAGTTCGTCCCCTCCAAGGACGCTGACGTGATCATCACCGGCACCAAGAATCTGCCGGAGCTGCTCAAGGCCGCGCTGCTCGAGCAGGGCTACGACGTAAAGGATATCAACATCACCGTCGGCACCAACTACGAGGCGACCGGCGAGGCCATGGCCGCCGGCACCGTCGATCTGGGCTGGCTGCCGGGCGGCACCTACGCGCTGTTCAGCGACGATGTGGACGTCATCCTGACCGCCACCCGCGCGGGTCTTTCCAACGACAGCGAGGATCCCAAGACCTGGAACGGCGAGGCCAACAAGACCCTCAAGAACGGCCCGCAGGTCACCTTCTATCGCTCCCTGATCTACGCCACGCCTTCCGCTTACGGCAAGGAGCTGGCCGCCAAGGTCAACGCGGGCGAAGCGCTCACTTGGGATGACCTCTCCAAGGCCAACTGGGCTGTGCTGAAGAATTCCTCTTCCGCCGGTTACATCTACCCGACCCTCTGGCTGCAGGATCACTACGGCAAGAAGATCACCGATCTGCCGAACGTCATCACGCTGGCCGGCTACGGCGATGCGTTCGCTCAGGCTGCCGCCGAGGCGGTTGATATCGTCGTCTGCTACGCCGACGGCCGCAACGATTACGAAGCCGCTTGGGTTCTGCCCACCGGCGAAGCTGACCCGACCGGCAAGGCCGGCATGGGCCGCACCGATTCCATCTGGAATGAGCTGAACGTCATCGGCGTGACGCCGGGCATCTACAACGACACCGTGTCCATCACCAAGGCGAACGCGGACGTTTACAATCCGGAGTTCATCGCGGCGATGCAGCAGGCGCTGATCAACGTCATCAACACGCCGGAAGGCCAGGAAATCTTCAGCGTGTACAGCCACACCGGCTATGCCGTGGCGACCGACGCCGATTACGACGGCGCGCGCGCCGCGCTCAAGGTTGCGCAGTAATTTCCGCACCCACAACGGGCGGCTTCCCTGTGGAAGCCGCCTTTTTCTAGGTAAAGGGGCGATTGGGGCTTTGCCCCAACCCCCACCAAGAACCTGAGGTTCTTGGATTTCCCTCCTTCCATTTATCGCATCGCGATAAATGGATATATACGTCGATTCATACTAATTCGCAGTTAAAATGCTTAACAGAGCGCATCAGATTTTTTGTTCTGACGAAGCCAAGTGAAGTGAGGCGTACTGGAGGTACGTTGAACGGAACGAGGCAAAGTCAGAGCGAAAAAGATGGTGCGCGGATTAAGCCATTTTAACAAGAATTAGTATCAAACCGCCGCGAAGCGAAGAAGGGAGTCCGAGGGATTTGTCCCTCGGCAGGGTTTGGGACAGCGTCCCAAACGTCCATCCCACCCCTATCATTGCAAAAAGGAAGTGTCCCCTTTTGATCGAATTTAAGCACGTTTCCAAAACGTACCCCAACGGCGTCAAGGGTCTCAAGGACGTCAACCTCAAGTTCGAGCAGGGCGAATTCGTCGCCATCATCGGCCTCTCCGGCGCGGGCAAATCCACGCTGATCCGCACCATCAACCGCATGATCGACATCACCGAGGGCGAATTGACCGTGGACGGCACGGACGTTTCCAAGCTCTCCGGCAAGGCGCTGCGCAAGTTCCGCCGCAAGATCGGCATGATCTTCCAGTCCTTCAACCTCGTCACCCGCGCGACGGCGCTCAAGAACGTTCTGACCTCCATGGTGCCGGATATGGGCTTCTTCCGCGTGCTCTTCGGCCTGTTCACCAAGGAACAGAAGCTCGCCGCCCTCGCCGCGCTGGACAAGGTCGGTATTCTGGATAAGGCCTACATCCGCTGCGACCAGCTCTCCGGCGGCCAGCAGCAGCGCGTCGCGCTCGCCCGCACGCTCAACCAGAATCCCTCCATCATCCTCGCCGACGAGCCGGTTGCCGCGCTCGACCCGGTGACGGCGCATCAGGTCATGGCGGATTTCAAGCGCATCAACGAGGAAATGAACATCACCATCCTCATCAACATCCACCACGTCGATCTGGCGCTGGGCTACGCGCAGCGCGTGGTCGGCATCCGCGCGGGCGAAATCGTCTACGACGGCCCGGCCAGCGAGGTCACGCAGGACATTCTGGACAGCATTTACAACGGCTCCGCCGTGCCGCAGGCCGGCGGCAACTAAGGAGGGCGCGCCATGAAGAAAACCGTCGCGCCCGGCGCCAAAACACCGCTGTTTGACCGCATCTTCAAGCCCGAGATCATCACGCTTGAAAACGGCCACACCGTCACCCGCCCGCGCTCCCGCACGCCGCTGATCGCGCTGCTGGTGTTCGCCGCGCTGGCGATCTCCGTCCATGTCACGGGCTTCAACCTCGCCATCATCGCCAAGCGCGCCAACCAGCTCACGAAAATCCTCTCTCAGATCTTCCAGCCGGATCCGTCCTTCTTCAGCAAGGTCATCACCCCGCTGCTGGATACCATCAAGATGAGCGTCATGGGCAGCGTGATCGGCTGCCTGCTGGCGCTGCCCTACGCGGTCGCGGCCTCCGCGAACATCAACCGCAGCAAGGTCTCCCTGTCCGTCCTGCGCTTCATTCTCAACATCATCCGCACGCTGCCGACGCTGGTGATCGCGAGCATCTGCGCGCTGGTGTTCGGTCTGGGCACGTTCGCGGGCACCGTCGCCATCGTCATCTTCACCTTCGGCGTGGTGACGAAGATGCTCTACGAATCCATCGAAACCATCAACATGGGGCCGTTTGAGGCGCTGGAATCCGCCGGTGCGGACAAGTTCCGCGCCTTCTGGAGCGCCGTGTTCCCGCAGGTTCTGCCGACCTATCTCTCCCACTGTCTGTACAGCTTTGAGATGAACGTGCGCGCCGCCTCCATCCTCGGTTACGTCGGCGCGGGCGGCCTCGGCATCCTGATTGACGAGCGCATCGGCTGGCGCGATTACAACGGTCTGGGCACGGTGCTGCTGACGCTGTTCGTCGCCGTGCTCCTCATCGAAAACCTGAGCCAGTTCCTGCGCAGCAAGCTCAGCTAAGGGAGGGATATCATGCAATATTCAAACAACATTCTTGAAAAGTACGAATCCCGCCCGCGCAAATGGTGGCTTTACACGCTGATCGTGTTCATCATGGCGCTGCTGCTGAGCTGGTCGGCTTCCAGCGTGACCTTCAAGGGCTTCGCGGCCAAGGGCACGGAGGTCGCCAAGGGCATCTTCTGGGGGCTTGTCAAGCCGGATATGAACCTGCTGTTCTCCACCTCGACCGACGGCGTGCCGTATCTGCTGATGGAGACGGTCTGCATCGCCATCCTCGGCACGGTGGTCGGCGGCATTCTGGCGCTGCCCATCAGCTTTCTGGCCAGCCCGAAGATCATGCCCAAACCCGTCGCCTTCATCTTCAACGCGCTGATTCTGCTGATCCGCACGCTGCCCTCCATCGTCTGGGCGCTGATCTGGATTCGCGTGACCGGCCCCGGCGCGTTCTGCGGCGTGATTACGCAGAGCATCTGCTCCATCGGCATGATTTCCAAAATGTATATCACCGCCATCGCTGATCTGGATACGAGCATTCTGGAATCGCTGGACGCGGCGGGCTGCACCGCCTTCCAGAAGATCCGCTACGGCATCATCCCCCAGCTCACGCCGAATATCATCTCCACCGTGATCTATCGCTTTGATATCAACATCAAGGATGCGACCACGCTGGGCATCGTCGGCGCGGGCGGCATCGGCGCGGCGCTGATCCAGTGCATCAACTCCCGCCGCTGGACGATGGTCGGCTCGTTCATCCTCGCGATGATCGTGCTCATGCTGATCATCGAATTCGCCTCGACCCGGATTCGCGGCAAGCTGGCCAGGGGGCAGTAATTCGCATGGCTAGAACACTCACCATTCGCTACACCTCCGATACCCACGGCTATCTCTATCCCACCAATTACGCCGACATGCAGGATCGCCCGATGGGGCTGATGAAGCTGGCCGGCGAATTCCCGCACGACGGCAACACGCTGATCATCGACGGCGGCGACACCATTCAGGGCTCGCCGCTGACCAACCTGTATCAGCGCCTTTCGCCGGAGGAAAAGGCCGCCTGCCTGAGCGAGGATACCTACGGCACGCACCCCATCGCGGCGATGATGAATCTGGCGGGCTATCAGTTTGTGACGCTGGGCAACCACGATTTCAACTACGGCGTGGACGCGCTGATGGATTACCTGACCAACCTCGACGCACTCTGCCTCTGCGCCAACATCCGCGACCGGGAAGGCCGCCTGCCCATCGCTCCCTACGCCGTGCACCGGCTGGAAAACGGCCTGCGCGTCGGTCTGGTCGGCGTGTGTACGCACTTTGTCCGCCGCTGGGAGAACCCCAAGACGGTGGAAAAGCTGGTCATCGAGGAGCCGATTCCCGCCGCCAAGGCCGCGCTGGACGCGGTGAAGCCGCTCTGCGACGTCACCGTGCTCATCTACCACGGCGGCTTTGAGTGCGATTTGGAAACCGGCGAGCCGCTGACCGACAGCGCCGAAAATCAGGCCTGCCGCCTCTGCCGCGAGCTGGACTTCGATCTCGTGCTGACCGGCCACCAGCATATGCGCGTGGACGGCGTGCGCTTTTGCAACAGCTTTGCCGTGCAGCCGACCTACCGCGCGCCGCACTGCTGCGGAATCACCGTCACCGTGGAGGACGACGGCAGCAAGCGCTTTGAAAGCCGCATCATCCCCGCCGAGGGCAAGCCGCTGGCGCGCGCCTGTGACCTGCTGCTCCCGCTGGAAAAGCGCGTGCAGACGTGGCTGGATACGCCCGCCGGTCATCTCGACCTGCCGCTCGTCTCCGAGGATCATCTGAAAGCCGCGCTGAACGGAAGCTATCTCGCCAACTTCATCAACACCGTCCAGCTCGAAGCCTCCGGCGCGCAGATTGCCTCCAGCGCCCTGCCCAACGAGTTTAAGGGGCTGCCCACCGAGGTCACCATCCGCGACGTGGTTTCCACCTACATCTACACCAACACCCTCGTCGTGCTGGAGATGACGCGCCCCGCGCTCAAGCAGTATATCGAGCGCTCCGCCGCGTATTTTGACCACGACGAAGACGGAAACCTCTGCATCGCGGACGAATTCCTCCGCCCGAAGGTGCAGCATTACAATTACGATTTCTTCTCCGGCATCCATTACACCATCGACGCGCGCAACCCCGTCGGCCAGCGCGTGACCTCCATCGTCCTTGACGGCCACGAGCTGGGCGAGGATGAGCCGGTCACCGTCTGCGTCAACAGCTATCGCTTCTGCGGCACGGGCGGCTACGATATGCTGCCCAGGCAGAAGGTCGCCCGCGAGGTGCTCACCGACGTGGCCGACGCGATGATCGACTATATCACCTCCCACCCGAACATTCGCGTGGACACGGAGAAATACTGCACCGTCATCGGCTGATCGTTTCCAAAATATGCCTGTTTCCTCCTTCCGCGTCGGACGCATCCTAACGATGACTCACCGACGCGATGAAGGAGGAATTTTTGTATGGAAAAAATCAGGGTCGTTCAATACGGCTGCGGCAAGATGGCCAAGTACATCCTGCGCTATCTGCATGAGCACGGCGCGCAGATCGTCGGCGCCATCGACGTCAACCCCGCCGTCGTCGGCATGGATGTGGGCGATTTCGCGGAGCTGGGCGTGAAGACCGGCGTTCTCATCCGCAACGACGCGGACAGAGTGCTCGACGAATGTGACGCGGACGTTGCCATCGTCACGCTGTTCAGCTTCATCGGCGACATCTGCGAACACGTGGAGAAATGCGTGAAGCGCGGGATCAACGTCATCACCACCTGCGAGGAGGCCATCTATCCGTGGACGACCTCCGCCGCCGCGGTCAACCGCCTCGACGCGTTGGCCAAAGAGACAGGCTGCACCGTCACCGGCAGCGGCATGCAGGATATTTTCTGGATCAATCTGGTCGGCCTCGTCGCGGGCGGCTGCCACCGGATCACCAAGATCAAGGGCGCTTACAGCTACAACGTCGATGAATACGGCCTTGCGCTGGCCAAGGCGCACGGCTGCGACCTCACGCCGGAGGAATTTGAACGGCAGATCGCGCACCCGGAGACCTTCGAGCCGTCCTATGCGTGGAACGCCAGCGAGGCCATCTGCAACAAGCTCGGCCTGACGATTCAATCCATCGCGCAGAAGCACGTTCCCTGCATCATCGACCACGACATCCGCTCCGCCACCCTCGGCAAGGTCATCAAGGCCGGGCGCTGCATCGGCATGAGCGCCGTCGTCACGGTCAAGACCATGCAGGGCATCACCATCGAGGAGGAAACCATCGGCAAGGTTTACGGCCCCGAGGACGGCGACCTGTGCGACTGGGTGATTTCCGGCGAGCCGGATACCGCGTTCCGCGTCATCAAACCCGCCACGGTCGAACACACCTGCGCAACGGTCGTCAACCGCCTGCCCAGCCTCATCAACGCCCCGGCCGGATATGTCACCGCCGACCAGCTCGAACCGGTTCAGTATTTGACGTATCCGATGGAGATGTATTGCTGACTTTCCTAAAACCGCAAAACAGGCTTTTCCCGTGATCGCAGGAAAAGCCTGTTTTTGATGGATTTCCTTAAAACTCCTCCGCCGCTTCCATCACGACAACGCCTTCGGGCACGCTTCCCGGCATAACCGAAAGCGTCCGCGCGGGCTTCGCGCCCTCCGCGCCCATGATTTCAAGAAACGGCTCAACGCCCGCAATCGGATAGGCACAGTGCTTCGTCTTATAGTGCATCGGAATCACGCACTTCGGGCGGGTCAGATCGACGATCTCCTTTGCGCCCTTCGCATCGATGGTATAAAACCCGCCGACGGGAATCATCATCACATCCGCGTTCAAAATCGCCTGCAAGACCGGCTCGGCGGGCAGACAGCCCTGATCGCCCATGTGCACCACCTTGAGCGCGTCGATATAGAAGATGCGGATGCTGTTCCGCCCGCGCAGCGCGCCGCCCCGGTCATCGTGATACGATGTGACGGCCTGCGTCGTCACGCCGCCGACCTGCGCGGCTCTCGCCTCCCGCGCGACCTTCGGCCGACCCTCCACAATATCCAGATTGTTGTGATCGTGATGCTCGTGGCTGACCGTCACCAGATCGGCCGTCAATTTCGGCACACGAATCCCCACGCTGTCGTCATAGGGGTCGGTCACAATCACCGTTCCGTTTTCAGCCGTCAGGCGAAAACACGCATGGCCTATCCATTCCAGTTTCATGGCTGCACCCTCCTTTGCGGGCTGTTTTCCCGCGTCTGCGCCCGCCGCGCGGGCAACTCGGCGAATGGGCGCCGATAACAAAAGCCGACGCCCAGCATCATTATAACGCAGGCATCGGCTCGATTCAATCCGTTTTCTTTGCGCAAAGGCCGTCCATCCACCCGGCCAGCAGCGCGCCGGAGAGGAAGAAGCCGCTGTCCTCGCCCGCGCGCAGGCAGGCCGCCGCTCTGGCGCGCAGCGCGGGCAGACCCGCGCGCACGTGCGCTTCATCCTGCCAGAGCAGGCGCAGGGTTTCCACGACCAGGCGCAGGCCGTCTTCCGTCATCGGCCGATCCGCGCGGCGCATCAGATACGCCGCAAACGCCGCCGTCGGCGCGTCGGGCGCGTCCCAATCCACGTCAATGCGCGCGGGCACATCCAGCGCGCGCAGCGCCGCCTCCGTCGGGGTCAGCAGCAGCAGGCCGTCCCTTTCGCGCGCGTCAAACCCCGCCGCCCGGCAGCCGTCCAGCAGCGCGGGCACATCGCCGCATCGCCTCGGCGCGTCGCTGACCAGCAGCGCCGCCTCCCCGGCGGGCAGGAAGCGCACAAACCCGCGCCCGCCCGCCGCGAAAACCGCCGCTCTGGCGCGCTCGCGGAGCGCCGTCACAGCCGCCATACGAGGGTCATCACCGTCGCCGACGTGCGCTCGCCGCCGACAAACACATCGTAATCCAGCCGCATCTCGCCGCCGTTTTCGCCTTCCTCCGTCAGCACCTCGCGGGTATACACCGCCACGGGGATGTCGCCGTAGGCCGTGCCGTACAGCCCGGCCGTCTTCCGCCCCGGCTGAAAATGCAGCGCGCCGGTCATCTCGCCCGTTCGGCGCATCCGCACGCCGTCCGCCGTCCATGTCAGGCAGATGCGCGCGCGAACGCCCTCGTCCACCTGCTCGTAGGCGATTTCAAGCCCGTCCTCCCCCGCGCGCAGCGTGCCGCGGTGGACGGTTTTGCTTTCGTGCCGCTCGCCGTCCGGGTCGGTCATCACGCTGACCACGCGCAGGCGGATCGGTTTTTCATCAGTCATCGGCCTTCACCTCGCTCGTTTTCGCGCCGGGAATCACGCCCAGCAGCATGAACAGCGCCGCCGCGCACAGCGCGAACGCATAGACCGGCCGCAGCAGCGTTTCGCCCGTCGCCGGGTAGCAGCAGCCGCCCGCCGTCGCGAAGAGCACCATGCAGGCGGGCAGGCGCGTCTCCGGCTCGCGCAGAATCGCCGCCAGACAGAGCATGCACAGCGGCAGCCACGCGCCCATCCCCGCGCCGGGGCACAGGAGCATCGCGCCGAGGGCAAGCGTCAGCGTCCTGCGCAGGGCAGAGGCCGTCTTCTCCTGCTTCAGCCACGCGCACAGGCCGATGAACATGGCCAGCGCGGCAAACGTCAGGCCGTGCATCAGCATCTCAAAATGCGCCTGCGTGTAGACCTCCGGCGCGTTTGTCACCGCGTCGATCTCCGGGAATACGCGAATCAGCGCATATTCCGGCATTTCCTCCATGGCCGCGCGCGGGAACGCGCTCATCAGGTTCGGAACACCCGCCGCATACTCCGGCACGGCGAAATTCGCGGTGAACAGGCTGCCCGCCGCGCGCCCGGCAGGCACGCCGCAAAGCACCGCGGGCAGGCAGGCCGCCAGCGCGACAAGCGCCGCCAGCGCGGCATGCCGCCCCTTCGCGCCGCTCCTTCTGCCCAGCAGGGCGACCAGCGGCAGGGCATACAGCGCCGCGCCGGACAGCGCAAACGCCGCGCCGTAGAGCAGCATGCCGCCCAGCGGGCGCTTTTCATCCAGCAGCGTCAGCGCGGCGACGAGCGGCAGCGCGCCGAGCGCGTCGATCTGCGGGGCGCTGCCCGCCGCCAGAAAGCCCTGCGGCAGAATCAGGCAGAGCAGCAGCAGCGCTTCGCCGCGCAGCCCCCAGCCCCGGCGATCCGCCGCATGCGCCGCCAGCACGGCCATCAGCAGGAACGCGCCCATGCACGCGAGCTTGAGCATATACATGTCGTAAATCGGCCCGCGCGTCAGAAGATACAGCGCCGTCACCGCCGGAGCGGAGAGGTTGAGCCGCATGTCGTTCATCGCCGAGAGACCCGCCGCGTCCATCCGCCGGATGAACGGAAGCATCTGCTCGACGAACAGATACGACTTGTGGTTGATACCCATCAGCAGAATCACAAGCCCGACGGTCAGCAGAAGCTGCCTGACCGCCAGCCGCCAGAAGCGCTCGTGATACAGCAGCGCCGCCGCCAGCAGCACGAAAAGCTGCACCGCCGCCGTCAGGGCGATATACAGCGCGCGGTTGCGCCAGCCGCCGATGTCGTTTAAGTTGCCCAGCGGGCCGACGCCGACGTTGTAAAGCGCCAGCAGCAGGGAAAGCGCTGCCGCCAGCGCCGCGCCGAGCAGCAGCGCATGGCGATCCAGCCACGCCGAAAGGGCGTTCAGCTTCGTCTTCATGCGGCCTCGCCTCCCTTCATCGCCAGCGCCGCGCGGTTTTTGCGCATCTTGCGGAGCACATCCCGCGAGATGACGACCAGCGCCGCCAGCATCATCAGCGCCAGAATCCGCATATCCACCGGGCGCTGGCGGGTGATAAAGGGCATGTAGCTCATCAGCGAGGCGCTGACCACCAGCAGCGGCATGAACCGCCTGTCCCGATAGCGGGCGGCGTAGAGCACGGAGAGCATATCCGCCAGGAAGAAATAGCGGTCATGGATTTTCGGCATCACAAACGGCAGGAAAATCGCAAAGAACAGCGCGAAATCCAGCGTCATCTCCGGCGTGATTTCCTTCGCGTGCGTCAGCCAGTAGACGACGACCAGCAGCGTCAGCAAAATACAGGCGTAGAGCGCCGCGTTCTGGTACGTCGGCGTGAGCGCCTGATCGATGTACGCGCTGGACGCCTCGCTGTCGATGCCGGACAGATAGCGCAGCCACGTAAATTCCTGCCGGTTGGCAGATTCGCGCAGCGGGAAGAACGCATAGAGGTTCGGCGCGTTATAAAAGAGCCGCTCGTAATACTGCCCCATCGACTGATTGGCGTACACGCTCACGGCATCCGCAAACGAGCGTCCGGCGATCAGCGCCGGGAGCATCGTCACCAGATACGTCGCCGCAAAGACCAGCGCGTGCTTCGGCTTGTATTCCCCGTGAATCAGCGCCAGCAGCACGACCGGGAAAAAGAAGATGGTTTGCAGCTTGAACGCGAACGCCAGCGAAAGCATGACCGCCGCGCCGACAGGCTTCTTCGTCTTCATCCAGTACAGGCTCATGACGATTAAAAACACGTACACCGTGTCGCACTGCCCCCAGCACGCGCCGTCGATCAGCGTCGTGGGCAGGGCGCAGACGATCAGCATCACCGGCAGCGCGGCCTTTTTCCCGGCGAAATGGCCCGCCGCCTGCATCATCGCCAGCGCGAGGGCATAGTCAAAGATCACCGTGAAGAACTTAATCAGATACAGGTCGTGCAGCGGCGTTTTGGCGATCATCAGCATCACATACTGGTACAGCAGGTTGTAATCGCCGACGTTTTCGCCCAGCGTGTAAAAGCCGCCCTCGCGGAACGCCTGCACCCAGCCGCTCAAAAAAGCGTTGTAATCCGCCGTCTGATAGTCGAGCATGCTGACCCGCGCCAGCATCGTCAGCGCGATCACCGCACAGCTCAGCAGCAGCGCGCCACGCTCGGGCTTTTGCAGCCGCGCGACAAGCGCCATCGCGCCGCCCGCGACCAGCGCAAACAGCGCCGCAAGGCTCAGCGTCTGCCCCCATGTGCCCGCGTATTCCAGCCGCGCGCGCATATAAACCGCCAAAGCGGCAAACAGCATCAGCGTCATAAGGCCGCACGTGACAGCCGCGCGCCTGTTCTCTTTCATTCTTCCTTTTTCCCCCTTATGTAAACTGCTTTTTATTATATCATCATCCATGAAACGGCGCAACCGCCCCGGCCCGCCAACTGGCATGGTCAAAAACTCGCAATCTGGCTCTTTACGCCATGCCAGATTGTGCTATAATGCCCTTATTCCATCAAGGGCGCATCGCCCGCAAAGAGAGGTTTTTGTTATGGCTCACACGACGACCCGCGAACAGAAAACGCGCATGCTCTGCACCGCCGGCCTGATGGCCGCGCTGGCCTGCGTCTCCAACTTCATCAGCATCGCCACCCCGGCTTCCCGCATCCACATCGGCAACGCGGTCTGCGTGCTCTGCGGCCTGATTCTCGGCCCGGCCTACGGCTTCTTCGCCGCCGGCGTGGGCAACGCGATTTTTGACATCATCGGCGGCTACGGGATGGAGTTCGTCATCACCTTCATCAACAAGGGCGCCATCGCGCTCGTCACCGGCCTGATCGCCTACAAGGCCGCCGGCAAGGAAACCCTCGAGGGCAGGGATCACGCCCGCGTGATCGTCGGCAGCATCCTCGGCGCGCTGACCTACACCGCGCTGTACCTGCTCAAGTCCTACATCAAGCTGCGCTTCACCACGGCGGACGTCGATCCCGTCGCGATTCAGGCGACAATGCTCTCCAAGGCGGCGAGCAGCCTGTTCAACGCCGCGTTCGCCTTCGTGGTCGCGCCGATCTTCTTTAACGTGCTGCGCAAGCCGCTGCGCCGCCTCGGCCTGTACAGCAAGGATTAAACCCGCTCGCCCCACCGGATCTTTCTGGCCCGCTTCCAAAGCGGGTCTTTTTTTGTGACCGTCAGCGTCCGCTCCCCGTCTGCCTCGCAGACGGGCAGCAGGATGCGCCCCGGCGCAATCTGCGCGTGGCGGAGCAGCCGCGCGCGGCAAGGATGCACCGGCGGCTCGCGCGTCAGCGCCAGATAGCTGAATTTCTCGTCTTCAAACGGCGCGTCGCCGCCCTTGAGCGCTTTGTGCAGCCGCGTCCGCTGGACGCGGACGGCGAAGTGGCACCAGTTTTCCCCCGTCATCGGGCAGGTTTCGCTCCCCGCCGGGCACGGCGCGGCGACATATGCGCCCAGCGCGGCCAGATGCGCCCGAACGGCACGCAGGTTCGCAAAGCCCTGCGGCGTGCCCGGCTCGATGAGGACGAGCATCTGCTCGCAGGCGTTCCAGAGCTTTTCCGCCACCGGCAGGCGCATGGCAGCCTCCAGCTCGCCGAGCATATACCCCTCGCAGACGAGCTGCGCGCGGGGCAGCGGCTCCCTCGCCGTCAAATCGCAGGCCGCCCACTGCGCCTGCACGCCCCCGGCCTCGGCCATCAGCCGCTGGCCGACGGCGCGCATCGCCGCCTCGCGCTCCAGGCACGTCGCCCGCTCCAGCGCCAGCAGCGAATCCGCCGCGAACGTGACAGCGCCCGTCCCCGCGCCGCAATCCAGCATCGTTTGGGGCGCAAGGCCGCTCGCCTCCAGCGCTTCGGCCAGCGCCGCCCTTGCCGCCTCCACCGTCGCGGGCATCCGGGACAGCGCATAGGCCGCCGCCTCGCTCTCGCGCGTCAGCAGGCGCTTTCCCTCACCCGTCTTGAGGCGATACGCCTCGCTGATGGCGCGCGCATCCCTTTCGAGCGTTCCCCTTGTGTAATCCGCCGCGACCGCTTCCAGCGCGCTCTGCCAATCCGTCATACTGCTCCTCCTTGACGCTTTCCGTCTGCCGTTGGCTTTATCCTCATATGGCGTTACCTATACCAAAGAGCTCCCTCTTGGAGGGCATGGAGCTTGCCGCCCGCTGTGCGGGAGTCAGACAAACTCCATGCCGAAGGTCTGTCAGCGAAGCTGACTGAGGGAGTAAAACGGCGGCTGTCCGTTTGAGGGAAGCCGCCGCTGTTTTTTTACTTTTCAATCGGCCCGACCATTTTTTCCGGCCGAACGATCTGGTCAAACGCCTCCGCGGTCAAAAAGCCGAGCCGGACGGCGGCTTCCCGCAGGGTGATCCCCTCGGCAAAGGCCGTTTTGGCCACCTTCGCCGCGTTCTCATAGCCGATATGCGGGTTGAGCGCGGTGACGAGCATCAGCGATTCATCCAGATACGCCTGAATCTTTTCGCGGTTGGGCTTGATGCCGCGCGCGCAGCGCAGCTCGAAGGAGCGCATCACGTCGCCCAGCAGCCGCGCGGATTGCAGAAAATTATAGATGCAGACCGGCATGAACACGTTCAATTCGAAATTGCCCTGCGAAGCGGCCATGCCCACGGCCACGTCGTTGGCCATCACCTGCACGGCCACCATCGTCATCGCCTCGCACTGGGTCGGGTTGACCTTTCCCGGCATGATGGAGCTGCCCGGCTCGTTCTCCGGGATGAGCAGCTCGCCGATGCCGCAGCGCGGGCCGGAGGCCAGCAGGCGCACGTCGTTGGCGATCTTCATCAGATCCGCCGCGAGCGCCTTGAACGCGCCGTGGAGATAGACCAGCTCATCCTTGCTGGTGAGCGCGTGGAACTTGTTGGGCGCGGTGACAAAGTGCTTGCCGGTCAGCGCGGAAATCTCCTGCGCGACGGTCTCGCCGAACGCCGGCAGAGCGTTCAGCCCCGTGCCGACCGCCGTGCCGCCCAGCGCCAGCTCGCGCACGCCTTCCATCGCGCCGCGAATCATGCGCTCATCCCGGCGGAGGGAGGACGACCAGCCGCTGATCTCCTGCCCCAGCGTCAGCGGGGTCGCATCCTGCAAGTGGGTGCGGCCGACTTTGATCACGTCGGCGTATTCCGCGCTGAGGCGCTCAAACGTCGCCGCGAGCCCGTCAAGCGCCGGCAGGACGTGATCCTCCGCCGCCGTCAGCGCCGCAATGTGCATCGCCGTCGGGAAGGTATCGTTGGAGCTTTGGGATTTGTTCACGTGGTCGTTGGGGTGCACCAGCTTTTCGCCCAGCAGGGCGTTCGCGCGCGCGGCGACGACCTCGTTGACGTTCATGTTGCTCTGCGTGCCGCTGCCCGTCTGCCAGACGACGAGCGGAAATTCGTCGTCGAGTTTGCCCGCCAGAATTTCATCGCAGGCGGCGGCAATCGCGTTCGCGCGGCGCGCATCCAGATTGCCGAGCTTGCAGTTGGCCAGCGCGGCCGCCTTTTTCAGCACGGCGAACGCATGGATGATCTCCTGCGGGATTTTCTCCGTGCCGATCGGGAAATTTTCGTGGCTGCGCTGGGTCTGCGCGCCCCAGCAGCGGTTCGCGGGAACGCGAACCTCGCCCATCGTGTCGTGCTCAATGCGATAATCCATGTCGTTGTTCCTCCGATGCTGATTTGGGGGAATTCCCGCCAGTACAGAATTTGTTTTTCATTATACAGTCTGTCGAAGAAAAAATCCAGTCATTCTCAAAAAAAGGACAACCACATTTGACAAAATAAAGAGAACGACGCTCCGCTAGGCCTAGGGGATTAGGGGGAGATTTCGAATTTCTCCCCCTTAAAT